>Ga0307420_1000280_pt1 | contig 24201 bp, 26 predicted proteins | sample SalMarWE160240MG_2_FD_202167 | JGI IMG/M metagenome (GOLD analysis project Ga0307420, IMG submission 202167) | Salt marsh sediment microbial communities from the Plum Island Ecosystem LTER, Massachusetts, United States - WE1602-40 | ecosystem: Environmental > Aquatic > Marine > Intertidal zone >... | reverse complement strand
TTCTGGAACTCAAACGGGTTATGAACCTCCGTAGTAGTGGCAACAAACGTCTGTTCTTGGCCCACGCAGAACAGTATCTCTGCTTTGTTTTCAACTAATTCTTTCTTCAGAACCTCAACGTGGCTCAACTGAGGAAGCTTCCTGTCTTTAGGGAAACCCATAAACTTCGATTTCATGCCACGCTCCGCCAATCCACGTTTCACAGTGCTTCCTACAAATCGCTGGATACTTCTGGAAACTGGGCGCAACGATTTTTCTGCGCAGTACACGCTAACCCCAAAAACAGTTTTCCCAGACGCTGCCTCAACCATGCCGTCTATGAGTCCGCTGGAGGCAACATCCGTGCTGATTTGCCTTTTTGCCTCTTTACTTTTTTCAAAGAACGCTTCTTTCACGTTTTCCGTTGAAAGCGTTGCATTTACTTCACCGATTTTTATGAACCCGCCCAAATCCGCAATAGTCCAAAAGCCCTTGTCCTCGCTGATTCTGACCACAAAAAACTCTTTCGATAACGAATTTACTTCAAGTTTGGCTTTTCTTGCTTCTAGAAGTGAAGCAAGCTCCGCTAAAGATAATTTCCAATTCTTTCCGGGGATAAACAACTGAGCAGACATTCTCACATGTGTTAAAGCAATTACTAAATATATAAACGCGAGACCGCTCTTGGCTCAAATCTTGCTCTGCTTATTCAATCGAAAACTTTGGAAAAACGTTCACAAACCACAAGGATTTAGTTACAAATCGTTTAAATACCGCTTAGGCTGTATGCTAAAAAAGGGATACCGCATGCATGCAAGAAATTATCGGCCTGTAAGAGGTCAGGCTTACACGCGAAAAAAGTTCGCAAAGGGTTTTCCACCCCCAAAAATCAACAAGTTCACCATGGGGGACACAAAGGGAACCTTTGAGGTCGAAGTAAAGCTTATAGCTTTAAAAAGAGCCCAGATTCGCCACATGGCCTTGGAAGCAGCACGCGTGGCGACAAACCGCATACTTATGGATAAGCTGGTCAACGATTACCTTCTGCAGATTCATCCATACCCGCATATCATCCTAAGAGAGAACAAAATGATATTCGGAGCTCACGCAGACAGGCTTCAGCAGGGAATGCGCAGATCCTTTGGGAAAGCCATCGGCACGGCAGCACGTGTAGAACCCAACCAGACACTTATAACGGTTAAAGTTAAAGCCAACGGCGTAGAGACAGCTAAAGAATCTCTGAAGAGAGGCAGCGCAAAACTGCCGATTCCATGCAAAATAACAGTTGAAAAAATACAATCTCCAGATGCACCTGACAAATCGGAGATGGGAAAGGCTTGACCGCTCGAGAAAAAGAACTAGTTATATGGTTTGGCGATCTGAGAAAAACTGATGTTCCTGTCGTAGGCGGCAAGAACGCCAATCTCGGCGAAATGATAAGCTCCGGATTACCCGTTCCTCCCGGATTTGCAGTGACCGCCTACAGCTACGAGAAATTCATAAAAGAAACGCACATAGCGGAAAAAATTTATGAGATAATCAACGAAACAGTCACCGACAAAAACGACCCCAAACAGTATGACGCGGCGTCAAAGAAAATACGCAAACTTATCGAGAAGTCTGTGATGCCTGAGAAAATTGAAAAAGCCGTGAAATCCGCCTACAGAGAACTGAACAAAAAACTCAATTTAAAAAACACTTTTGTTGCCGTAAGGTCAAGCGCCACAGCTGAAGACTTGCCCGGCGCATCTTTCGCAGGACAGCAAGAAACCTACTTGAACGTCAAAGGTCCAGATGACCTTATTGACAAAGTCGTAAAGTGCTGGTCCAGCCTTTTCACCCCACGCGCAATCTTCTACCGCAACGAACAAGGCTTTGCACACGACAAAGTCTTCATAAGCGTTGGAGTTCAAAAAATGGTTAACTCCAGAGCCGCAGGAGTCATGTTCACATTAAACCCTGTAACAGGGGAAACAGACGAAATCGTAATTGAAGGCAACTACGGCTTAGGCGAAACCGTGGTGTCAGGCGCAGTCAACCCTGACGACTTCGTGGTCGACAAACAAACCTTAAAAATAAAGGAAAGACGGATCGCAAGAAAAACGGTTCAGTACATCCGAGACCCAAAAACCGGCGAAACAGTTCACCTGGATGTCCCGGAAGATAAGCAAAAACAGCAATGCGTGAACGAAGAGGAAATCTTGAAGCTTGGAGAGTTAGCCAAGCGGATTGAGCAGCACTATGGAAACGCTCAAGATATCGAATGGGCAATTGACAAAGACTTATCTTTTCCAGAGAACGTATTCATTGTTCAATCTCGTCCAGAAACAGTTTGGAGCGGCAAACCCATGGAATCGAGCACTTCGGTTGAAGGAAAAAAGCCTGAAGAAAAACTTAAAGTTGTTGTGAAAGGATCCGCGGCGGGTAAGCGAGGTTACGGCGTGGGCGTCGCAAAAGTCGTTCTTTCACCAGACGAAGCAGCCGAAACTATGCAGAAAGGCGACATACTCGTAACAGACATGACCAACCCCGATTTTGTCCCGTTCATGAAAATAGCCAGCGCAATAGTAACCGACAAAGGCGGAATAACCTCTCACGCCGCCATCGTAAGCCGAGAACTCGCCATACCCTGCGTTGTAGGAACCGAAACCGCTACACAAGTCATGAAAACGGGTAAAGAATACACCGTGGACTCGAGAAACGGCATAATCTACGAAGGCATTTTGCGCGAAGCCACAGAAGCAACTTCGGAAGCTTCAGGCTCAATCGTAGCTGTTGCAGACTCAGTGCCTGTAACCGCGACCAAAATTTACATGAACCTAGGCGTTCCAGAAAAAATACAAGATTACAAGAATTTGCCTTTCGAAGGCATCGGATTAATGCGCACCGAATTCATCCTAGCCAGCGCCATAGGCGAACACCCCCTGCACTTTGTCGAAACAGGCGAAGGCCAAAAATTCGTGGACAAACTATCAGAAGGCATAGCCACAGTAGCAAGAGCCATCCAACCCCGCCCTGTCGTGGTGCGCTTGAGCGACTTCAAAACCAACGAGTACCGAGACCTCAAAGGCGGCGACAAATATGAAATTGTGGAAGAAAACCCTATGCTGGGTTGGAGAGGCTGCAGCCGCTACATAAGCAAATGGTACAAGGAAGCGTTCAGGCTTGAATGCCAAGCCATCAAAAAATGCCGCACCGAATGGGGACTCAAAAACGTCTGGGTCATGCTTCCGATGGTTCGCACTCTTTGGGAAGCCGAGAAAGTTCTCGCCATCATGAAGGAAGAAGGCCTAGAGCGGTCTCGCGACTTCAAGGTGTGGTTCATGGCGGAAACTCCTGCCATAGCTATAATGGCAGATAAGTTTTCCAAGATGGTTGACGGCTACTCCATAGGCTCAAACGACATGACCCAAGGCATTCTCATGATTGACAGAGACTCCGAGCGGCTGGGGCAGATGGGCTACTTCGATGAGAGAGACCCTGCGGTGAAAAGGATAATCGCTCACCTAATCAAAGTGGCACATGAGAACGGTTGCACAGTCTCAATATGCGGCGAAGGACCCTCAAACCTACCTGACTTCGCAGAATTCCTTGTCCGCGCCGGGATCGACAGCATATCCGTAAACAACGACGCCATCGTAGCCACGAAAAAACACGTTGCCAGCGTAGAACAAAAGATAATTCTTGAACGACTCGCGGAGCAAGCTGCCATCGCAAAAGGATGCCCGCTTAAGAAGCCAACCCAGGACTGGGAATGGACGACTTAGCAACGCGACAAAGCACAAAACCTGCCTTTTCCTCTTTCTGTTAACACTTCACACAAAGCAGGCGCTGACCTATGAAAGGATTCGATTTTGAAGAAGAACGCATAAAACAAGAAATCGTCAAGCTCGGAGCAAAACGCGTTTTGCTGCAACTGCCTGAAGGCCTAAAACCTGAAGGCCCACGGTTAGCCAAGGTTATCGAAAGGATGGGCGTGGTCCCAATTATTTCGGCAGACCCCTGCTACGGAGCCTGCGACCTTGCTACGGCTGAAGCAACACGCTTGGGAATCGACCTGATAATACACTTCGGGCATGCAAAACTTGTGAAACATGAACAGGTCCCAACCGTTTACGTGGAAGCCCGGGCAACGGTGACGGTTGCTGAGGCCGTGGAGAAATCCCTTCCGCTGCTAAGCAGCTATGGAAAAATAGGCTTGGCAACCACGGTGCAGCATGTACAAACGCTGGACGAGGCTCGAGAAATTCTTGTCCGCGCTGGAAAGACAGTGGTAGTGGGTGACGCCGGACGCGTGAATTACCCGGGGCAGGTTATCGGCTGCGACTACAGCAACGTCAGGTCAGTAGCCAACGACGTTGATGCCTTCCTCTTCATTGGCGGCGGAAGATTCCACGCGTTAGGCATCGCCCTCAGCACGTCCAAACCCACAGTAATCGCAGATCCCTACGAAAACACTGCTTACCCAATAAACGAGGAGGCGAAGAAAACCCTTAAGCAACGTTGGGCGTGCGTGGAGGAAGCGGAACACGCTAAAACCTTCGGCGTATTAGTCGGCTTGAAACTGGGCCAAAAGCGGTTAGATGAAGCCTTGCAAATAAAGGAGATAGCGGAGAAAAACGGGAAACCCGCGTTCCTCTTTGCTATCCGAGAAGTCTTGCCTGAAGCGTTGATGGAGTTTCCGTCCGTGGACGCGTACGTGAACACCGCTTGCCCCCGCATTTCTCTTGAGGCTCCAGCGAAATTCTTAAAGCCTGTTTTAACCGTTAACGAGTTCATGGTAGCCATCGGCGAATCTTCATGGGAAAACCTGCTTCAAAAAGGATTATTCGAAGATTAGACTTAGAGCTTTTCCTGTCTCAAATAAAGCCTCATCCGTCTCCTCAAGCAAGCCTTGAGCAATACACCACTTCAGAAGCAGTTGCGGCGACGCTGCTTTACTTGGCTGCATACGCAAACGACGATGTGATTGGCAAGAAAATTTTGGATTTAGGCTGCGGTACAGGTCGTCTCGCTCTAGCAGCCGCTTATCTGGGAGCAAAATGGGTTGTAGGCATTGACATTGACAAAACAGCGATAAAAATCGCGTTAGAAAACTCGGCGAAAACAGAGTGTAAAACCAATGTTCAATGGGTTGTTGGTGATGTCGCCGCTGTAACGGGCAGCTTTGACACGGTGCTTCAGAATCCCCCGTTCGGCGTGCAAAAAAGGGCTGCCGACCGAAAATTCTTGGAAAAAGCTTTGGAAGTTGGCAAAGTAGTTTATTCGCTTCATAATCACCCGCGCATAGACAAGCAGTTGGTAAAAAGACTCAAATCAAACCCTGGAAATCTGCTGCAGGTTGCGCCTTCCCCGTTTGTCGAGAAGTTTGTTAAGAGCCACCACGGCGTGGTCAAGGCGGTTTACGCGATGCCCATGACTATTCCGCGCATGTTTGACTTCCACACCAAAACTAAACACGATTTTATAGTTGATCTGTACCTTATAAAGAAAAGCGACTGAGGCCTTTTTGGGCGCGCAATCAAAAGGTTTATTGAGAAGCATAGAACCTTAGGATATACCCGTTCAGAAAAAGCCTCTGTATCGCTTATATTTCACAATAAGGGAAAATAGCATGAATCTGAAAGCATCCGAACATAAAAGTGGTCATTTAGTGTTACCCGGAGAGCGCTTAGGTGTTATCGAAGAGTTCATTCCAGACTCCGGAACATATGTGAGAGACGGTGTAATATACTCAAAGATTGTTGGTCGTGCCTTAATGGATTTATTGAGCAAACGCGTCTCTGTTTATCCATTAATTAACGCTGAAACCGTTCCGAAAATCTCATCCACCGTCATCGGTCAAGTCGGTCACGCTCAATCTGACAATGTTCTGGTTAGAATTTTCAAGCTGGGCGATAGAAGTCTCTCAGGCGTTTTCACAGGCGTGCTTCACGTTTCCGACGTGCGGGAACGTTACGTTAAGTCGATGACTGAAGTTTGCAAAACAGGTGACATCCTACGGGCTAAAGTTATCAGCGACAAGAATCAGGTTTATCATCTTTCCACTAACGATAAAAATTTAGGTGTAGTTTACGCTTTTTGTACGCGCTGCGCAAACTTGCTTGAACTGAAGCGGTATGAAATGCAGTGTCCGAACTGCGGAAATATTGAGAAACGGAAAACCGCTTTGGATTATGGACAAGGGGAGATTTGAACTTGAAGATTAAAGTGTTAAAGAAGGAAGGAAATGAGCTAAAGATAGAAATTGAAGGTTCAGGTCACGGTTTTTGTAACTTGCTACAGAAAAAGCTTCTGGAAGACGCGAAAGTAGATTTGGCTGGTTATGATGTGCCGCATCCTTTAGCGTCGAATCCTGTGATTTACGTTAGGATTAAAGGCAATGCGAAACCCGAAACTGCGCTGATTAAAGCGGCTGAAAAAGCCCGCGAAGAAAACGACGCCTTCAATAAGGAACTGACGAAAGCTCTTAAAGCCTAAGCTTATTTTCCAGCCCGTTGCTTTTCTATCTGTCGAGCGGAAACGCATCGTATCCTAATTATGATACGAAACACACTAAGCTTATAATGCGACCACAAAATATTTACCATCAAAAACGCCTAGGGAAAAACCGTTTTGAACCGCATAAGTTTTCGCGTGATAAAACCTGAAATCCGAGTGTTAGGCATCGACGATGGCGCGTTCATCCCGCATGTGAAAGCGAAGGTTCCAGTTATCGGCGTTGTTTTCCGAGGCGGTTACTGGCTTGAAGGCGTAATGCATACTGAAATAGCCGTAGATGGTTTTGATGCTACCGAAAAGATGTCTGCCATGATAACTAGTTCACCTCACTACAGGCAGCTGAGGGTGATAATGCTGAATGGCATAACATTCGCTGGCTTCAACATAGTTGATGTTAAGGCGCTTTATGTGGCTACAAAGCTTCCTGTCATAACGGTTACGCGGGAAAAACCTGACCTCGCAGAGGTCCATAAGGCGCTCCACTACCTTCCCGGCAGCGAGAAGCGTTGGGAAGCGATTCTTAAGGCGGGTGAACCTGTCGAAGTTTCGACTAGAAACGCGGAAGCGAAGGTTTATGTGCAGACTGTTGGGGTTTCAAAAGAGGGCGCGCAGAAAATCTTGCGGTTGACTTCGACGCGAAGCAACATTCCAGAAGCTCTTCGTGTTGCCCATCTTATAGCGTCGGGAATAAGTCATCTGTAGCCTTGAAATTAGAAAAAGTTTAAAAGACACCACGTAAAGTGAATCCAAAACGGATAACGGAGTACCGAATCATGGAATTCTGTCCAAAATGTGGTTCTCGCCTCGAATTTAAAAAACCTAAAACAGGCAAAGGAGCAGCTTTAATGCTTGTCTGCCCTAAATGCGGGTACCAAAAGCAGGAATCAGCCAAGAAAGTGGAACCTAAAATCGGCAAGGAAATCCAGCATAATCCCCAGCAGCTTGTAGCGGTGATAGGCAAAGAAGAGCAAAAACTCAGAACCCTTCCAACCGTTCGAATCGAGTGCCCCAAATGCGGCAATAATACTGCATACGTTTGGCAGGTGCAAACCCGTAGCGCTGATGAATCTTCGACCCAGTTTCTGCGCTGCACAAAATGCAACTATACGTTCAGAGAGTACAGCTGAACATAGCGTCCTCTGTTTCTCGGGAAAGACTATAGCCCTCTTAAATACAGTGAACTGCATAGAATCCTGCAGGGCGTTAGGTGCTTTTTTCAACATATTATTGGTTGTGAAAAACGCCAATACGGACCTACCCCTCTATAGTTTCTGCATAGAATCTCTATTAGGATCCAAATATGCTGGCTTGCCAAGAAACCTTAACTAAAAAACGTAAATTGCATCAGGAGGTCACTGGTACCTGTACTTAAGGAAGAAAGAAAGGTAGCGTCTGGAAGGCTTTTTCTTTTACAAGGTTCCGTTTTTGTTTCTTACGTTTTCTTCAGGTAGCCTTCTCTGTGTTCGTAAATCGTGCCTTCGCGCAGTAGCTGCCAAAGCATGCGTTCGGTTTCAGCTCTTGGAATCTTATGCTTCAACTCCAACTCGCTCACCAGCGCCGTCTTTTCAACCATGCCTGTTTCCTTTTCCATCTCCATTAGCACCGAAAGAATCACCTGTAACTTGTCTCTGACGCTTTTGGGTCTCCCCGTCATTATTAGGTCAATGTCCACCTTGTACGAAGACAAGTCTATTCCAACCTCCTCCAAAGACCTCTTCATAATCACTATCGCCGCTTCCGCGTCTTCACCTGAAACCTCTTTTCTCAAGGCCACCCTCGCTCTCGCTTCAGATATACGAACAAGCGACTCCAGTTGACGTGCGGTTATCGCCACAGGTGACCCTTCTGTCTCGCTCGCCGAACGCATTGCCAAATAAAATTCGCTGAGATGTTTCAACGCTGCCTTGCTCAGCCTTGGCTTAATTGTTTTTGAGTAGCTTATGTACTTCCGCATCAGTTCTGCATCTATCTGTGCTTCTACTGGGCTTTCTCCTCTTCTGTGAATCTCCAGGATGTGCTCGGACATTTTTGTATCCGCCTCTCGGTCAGGTACATCTCTTAACACGAAAATCAAGTCGAATCGAGACAGAATTGTTACTGGAAGAGAGATGTTTTCAGCCACGGTTCGATGTGGCTCATACCGGCCTAAGGCTGGGTTGGCTGCCGCGAGCATAGCCGTTCGGGCATTTAACGTGGCGACGATGCCGCCTTTTGCCACCGAAACCGTATGCTGCTCCATGGCTTCGTGTATGGCAACTCTGTCTTCAGGACGCATTTTATCCATTTCATCTATACACGCTACTCCCTTGTCAGCTAATACTAACGCACCAGCTTCAAGGCTCATGCTGCCGCCTTTCTCCCGTATCACGGCTGCGGTTAAACCCGCCGCGGTTGTTCCGCGTCCTGAAGTGTACAAGCCACGCGGGGCTATTTTCGCCACATACTGCAGGAGCTGCGATTTCGCCGTACCCGGGTCACCGATTAAAAGAGCGTTCATTTCTCCCCTTATCGTTATGTCTGGCAGGCTTTTTGACACGCCGCCAAAAAGAAGATACATTATGGCTTCCTTGATGTGCTCGTAGCCGTAGATTGAGGGCGCTATCGAATTCATTATCTTCTTGTGAACTTCTGGGTCTTTTGATAACGCAAGGATTTTCTCCTCCTCTTCCGGCGATGGCGGCCTTGTCTCCGGCTCTTTACCCAAGACTTCTAGCGAATTAGCATCTAAATGTAAAATGAATGTGCGCAGTTTCCCTATGCCGGGACGCGAGGGCGCGAACGCGCGGACCACGCCAACTATTGAAACGTGGTCGCCTGGTCTGGCGAGATCAACTATTTCGGTTCCAACGAGCTTCACGTTTAACGTGCGTGGAAGCTGACCTGGCGGTAAATCTTCAGGTTTTTCTTGAAGTCGCAGGTCCTGTGAATCTATAAACGTGGATTCGTCTTGAACGAATTCGAATGGTCCGTCTCTTCCGCAGTCGGGGCTAGCGCATACTGGAGGCGCCTTCAAGAATTGCCCTGATTGCTCCACTTGGTTTATTGTTCCACATCGTTTGCATCTGAACGCGGCGTTCATCACCATGGGGCGAACTGGAGTGGCTCGGACAACAATGCCTTCGACCATAACCAGTTTTCCCATCTGCTTTGAACCGAGTTTTCGCAGCTGTTCTTTACCCAAAAGGTTTACAATTCTAACTGTTAACTTCTCAAGTTTGCTGGCGTATTCGGCATCTTCAATTCCCAGTTGAGCATAAGCCGCGTTGCCTGCGTGCTGCAGAAAGTCATCCGGCTTTTCCAAAAGCCTCTCCGCGAGTCTCTGGTCAAACCCGAAAAGCTCCTCAAAATCAACGGTAATTGACTCTCTTCCAGTTATGCCTATCTGCGAGATTTTCTGGCGGTACTTTCCTTTTTTGAAGAATTCAAGGAAGCGTTCTTGAGGGTCTACCGTCGCCAGCTCTCTAGCCATTCTGTTTATCGGTCTCCTTCAAAGTCTAATATCTGCGTTTTCCACTCGTTAATTATCTTACCGAGTTGCTCGTAAATGAACCTCTCCTCACATGTAAGTTTTTTCTGTATCTGCCCAGTTTGAACTGGACCTGAAGACAAAGCAACAATTTTCTTTAATCTGGAATTCACGATGTCCCGCGCTAAATGCTTGGCTTTCTCGTACTCCTGCACCTTCTCCAAAAGCTCAGGATGTTTCGCTATTTCCTCCTTCATGTTTTCGAGGTAACGGCGGAGCTTAGGATAGAAATCTTCTGGAAGTTCTGATATCTGCCCCGCTATCTGCACCCGCTCTTTCCATTGAATCTTGTAAAGTTTGGTCGAATCCAAGTTATCATCTTCACGGAAATGCGCAATACCCGACGCGGCAAGCTCCTGCGCCACCCAATACTGGACCTCATACTCGTTTCCCTCTTCGAATGGACCCGCGGATAACCCTGCAAGAGCGATTTCAGGGTGGTTCCTATCAGCTATGACTCTTACAGGTGAATTCTCAAAGCAAAAATCTAACCTCTCAATCTGCACGGACATTTCCCCCTTCTGTTCACTTCCGCTCTCGCTCCAAATATGTATCAGCACAGGATATAAGGAGAACAGTTTAAAGGTTTAGACAAACTAATTTGAGAATTTAGGGAGTTTGAAGTGTAAGCCTTACGGCCATAGACCCCGTGTCCCTATTGCGTGGGCAACTCTTCCTACTCCAAGCATCAACGCGGCTGTGCGCATGTCGCTTTCTTCTTTTCTTGACAGCTTGTACACTTCACTGAACGCTTTGGTTATCTTGTTTTCCAGCTTCTGATTAACTTCTTTCAATGTCCAGTGTTCTCTTGTTAAGTTTTGAACCCACTCGAAATAGCTAACTGTCACGCCTCCAGAGTTAGCTAGTATGTCTGGGATTAGGAACACACCTTTTTCGTGAAGTGCCCTATCCGCTTCCGGCGTTGTGGGTCCGTTTGCGCCCTCCGCCACTATCTTCGCTTTAATCTTGTCCATGTTAACCTTTGTTATCTGGTTCTGTAACGCGGCTGGAATCAGTATGTCGCATTTAGTCTGCAGCAGTTCCTCGTTGGTTATGTTGGCGCAGTTTTTGTAGTTTACAACCGAACCAGTTTTTTCCTTGTGAGCATACACTTTGTCGGGCACTAATCCATCTGGGCAGTAAATGCCGCCTGATGAATCGCTTACCGCGACGACTTTGCAGCCCAAGTTGTGCATTATGCTGGCGGCGTTGTATCCAACGTGACCGTAACCCTGCACTGCTACCGCGGCGTTTTTCATGTTTAGTTTTAAGATTTTGGCTGCTGCTTTCGCGCAGAGAGCCACGCCCAGCGATGTTGCACACGTTCTGCCTTCGGAACCGCCTATCTCCACAGGTTTTCCCGTGACGCTTTCGGGAACGCTGTAGCCTTTAAGCTGGCTGTACGTGTCCATTATCCACGCCATTGTCTGCTCGTCCGTGTAAACATCTGGCGCCGGAATATCCCTGTGCGGTCCGAGGTAATCAAAAATGAGGCTTACATATCTTCGGGTGAGCCGTTCCAACTCGCCCTGCGACAGTTCTTTGGGGTTGCAGCATACTCCGCCTTTTGCCCCGCCGTAAGGAATGTCAGCGACTGCGCATTTCCACGTCATCCACATCGCAAGCGCGCTCACGTCGTCTATGGTTACGGCTGGATGGTATCTGATGCCGCCTTTGAACGGTCCTTTAACGTCCCAGTGTTGCACGCGGATGCCGTTGAAGACGCCTATGTTGTTGTCATCCATTTTAATAGTAACCGAAACCATCAGCGACCGCTTCGGTTTTTTCAATATCTCATGTATTCCATGATCCAAGTTCAATTTTTCAGCGGCGATTTTCAACTGTTCTAACGCCACGGTTAAGGCAGTGTGGTGCGCCATAAAACATCACTATAACCTAGGTGTCCACCTTAAATTATTAAGAATTACTTTTTTTCAGTTCTGATGCTCTGCGGGTCTCTTGCATTACCTAACGCTTGATGTAACTTTTAGTGAGTGTGGTTGTCGCTGTCATTTTGCTGGGTAATTTGCTTCGTTGGTGATTGCGAGGGCTCGTCCTTCGGTTAAGGCTTGAGCAACTTTTTTTCTTGCACTTTGAAGAAGTCTCCACACTGTGCCTCTTGAGACGCCCATTTTTGCCCCTGCCTGTTCCTGAGATAAGCCTTCAAGGTCCACTAATCTCAAGGCTTCTATTTCTGCTGGTTCGATTGTGATGGGGTTGGCGAGTGTTCTTGGTTGTGGGATGAACTGTTCTACTTGTGGAGGGGTTGGTATGGTGACTGGTTTGGGGAATCTTCCTCTTCTTCCTCTTCTGCAGCGTCTGCGTGACATTGTGATCAGCTGATTATGTTGTGCCGTAATACTTATATATTTTTGTGCATTATCTAATAAATGTAAATTGTGCATAAACACATAATAGAGGTGAAAGAAAAACATGCCAAGAGGAGACCGAACAGGACCCTGGGGCGCCGGACCCATGACAGGAAGAGCAGCAGGATACTGCACAGGCTACCCAGTTCCCGGATACATGAACCCACGTCGCGGTTACGGTCGAGGGTTCGGTAGAGGCTGGGGTAGAGGCTTCGGCAGGGGCTGGTACGTGTACCCGCCACCCGTAGTAGTTCAACCCCCTTATCCGCAGAAATATCCGCCAGTAACGCAACCGCAGGCTCCGGAACAAGAAGTTACCGCCCTAGAAAACTATCAAAAAGAATTAGTGGCGGAGAAAGCAGACCTCGAAAAAGAAATGGACGACATCAAAGCCCGAATCGAAGAATTAAAAGCAAAACTCGAAAAAACAGAAACGTGAATGCGGATCTCATAAAAAAACTAAAAATCATGGAAAGTGAACAATTCATGGTAAAGCACAGGATCGCCGTTGCAACGGACGGAAAGAAAGGCTTAGAGGACACAGTATCAAACGTTTTCGGTAGAGCCCGAACTTTCACTATAGTTGATGTTGAAGACGAAAAAATAATCGGCACAAGCGTAATGGAGAACCCCGCACTACCCTACAAACATGGCGCTGGACCCATCGCAATTAAAATGTTAATTGATGACGGTGTGGAAATAGTGCTTGCTAAAGAACTTGGCGTTGGAGCATCTGAAATCTTGGAGAACCACAATATCCTCTTTCTTCCAGCCAAATCAGGCGCCAATGTGGGAGAGACGGTCAAAAACGCACTACGCACGCATAAAAAGAAGCCTATGCAAGATTAGCTAAGAGCCTGAAGCCACAAAACATCTTTTTCTATTTTTCTTACAAGCTATATGACAATGGTTGCTCGCGAATGGTTATGCTTTTACATTTAAGAACATCTTTATGATGAACGTTATTAAGAATGTTAAGGCTGCTACTCAAAGGCTTAGCAATACCATTTCTGAAAACCTTTTATTTTTCACCGACAACACTGGAGAAATAGTTCTGGATAAACTGCTTGTAGAAACTTTTCTCGAAGCTAAAAATTTTGAAAAAATCAGGTTCTTCGTAAAAGGCGGTCCGATTATAAACGATGCTACTTTTGAGGACGCAGTATACGTATGTCTTTGCGACTTGTCGAATGTCGAAATTTTAATGCTGAGTAACGGTGAGGCAGGAACAGGACCTGAGAGAAGTTCTAAAACGGTGAAGCGCTGGATAAAGAAACACGACCTTATTATCTCTAAAGGTCAAGGCAACTACGAAGGTTTAAGTGAACATAACGGGTTGTTTTTCTTGCTTATGGTAAGTGCCCCGTAATTGCATCAGACCTTAATGTCGAAGTAGGAGACATTGTATTAAAATACAAACAGTAGCTGGGCTAAAGTTGTGTCAGCATGAAAGAAAGGGGATGGTGTTTTTTTATTCTTCCAAGACTTTGTTTGCTTCGTCGCTGTAAGCGTCCATCACGTAAGGTATGCCTGAGATTTTCGATGCTTCCTCTGTTAACGCCATAAGGTCCTTCCTCGATATGGTTGAAAGCCTAAAGTTTCTGCTTCCCGCCATCAGCTGCTGCAGTCCGACCTTGAATTTTTGACAGTATGTGTAGATGCCCACGGCACCCAAAGGTATGTCTTTCATCTTAGAACCGAATTTCTCCTCAAGCTCCGCGTACGCAACAAAGATTTCGTTGGCGGTTTTGCCGTACTTCGAAACCGAGGTGGGCAAATTGCCTTCAGCTAACCAGTTTCCTATGTTCTTTCCAACCATGCCCGGTATCATCAAACCTCTGCCCATGCAGACTGCCTTAACGTAGGGGCTGCCCATGGCAAGCGCTTTGAACACGCCGTCCTCTGACGAGAAGCCGCCGGCCATTGCGATGTCAGGGACCCTTATGCCTTTTTTCGTAAGTTTTTCGCAGTACTTGTACGTGAGCGCCTGCAGATAGAACGTTGGGATTCCCCACTCGTTCATCATCGGCCAAGGGCTCATGCCTGTGCCGCCTGGGGCGCCGTCGATTGTGAGCAAGTCGAGTTTTGCTTCAGCGCCGTATCTTAGGGCCATAGCCAGTTCTAAGGGGGAATAAGCCCCAGTCTTCAGGGTGACCCGTTTGAATCCTAAGCCTCGGAGGCGGTCGACTTCTTCCAGAAAGCCTTCTTTGGTTACGAAGCCCAGGCGCGAGTGCCTCTCAAACTCTTTTAAGGCTCCTTTTTTGAAGGCTGCTTGGGTTTCGGGAAGTGAGGGGTCGGGTGAGACAACGTAGCCTCTTTTTTTGAGCTCCTGCGCTCTTTCTATGGTTTTTACTTTGATTTCTCCGCCTATGCATTTGGCGCCTTGACCCCATTTCAACTCGATTGTTTCAAGGTTATGTTTTGATGAAACGTACTCGGCCACTCCGAATCGTGTGTCTTCCACGTTCATTTGGACTAGGAGTTCTCCGTAGCCTTCGTAGAAGCTCCTGTAAACCTCGATGCGCCTGTCCATCTCGGGTGACTTTGTGATTTTGCCGTTGCTGTCCAACTCAAGGGCTGGGTCGATTCCGCAAACGTTTTCTCCGCAGACAAGCGTTATGCCTGCGATGGCGGCGCCTATGGCGAAGTGCTCCCAGTTCTTCCGCGCTATCTCCGTGGAGCCGAGTGCGCCAGTGAATATGGGGACTCGCAGCTTGACTTTTTTGTCCCAACCGTACTGCGTTTCAGTGTACACTTTCGGGAAAAGAGCAGTATCTGGGCCTCCTTGTACGCCTTCGGGCAGGCCTTTTGCGCCTCGGGCGTAGCCTTGAATGTTCAGGTGGGAATAGTCCACGGGGTAGTTTTTGTCTGCTCCAGCGGTCATCCCGCCGAAGGGTCCAGGGTAAAGGACTTCACGACCTCTGAATGTTGATAGCCAGATTTCGCAGCCGCCTCTGCATCCATCGATGCATCTTGAGCAGATGCCTGATACGGGCGCGACATCTCTTGATCGGTTGAATGTACCTGTTGATTCATCCGCGTTCGGTCTTCTAAAATTCATTTTAACACCTTTCAAGTTTTTTAACTAACTGTATATTTTTCGTATATATCCTTATTTACCATCATACATATGCGAAAAATGGTTTTCATATGAAATAAATGTTCATTCAAAAAAATAGGGTTTTGGTAAATGGTTTAGCTTATGCCTTATATACTTGTTGAATGTTTGACCACCTTAGCGACGGCTGAAAGCCAGCCCAAAACAAAATAGTAATTAACATCGCCATTTATTAGCCCTTGTTAATAATGTTACACGAGAGGAGGATACCCTTTGAGTTTTGAGATGTGGGCTGAAAAATACCGGCCGAAAAGCCTAGCCGACATGGTAGACCAGAAAACAATCGTAGAACGCTTAAAAAGCTTCGCCAAATCCAGAAACGTGCCTCATTGCATATTCGCTGGGCCGCCTGGAACGGGCAAAACCACAGCTGCCCTGTGTTTGGCTCGCGACCTTTACGGCGAAGGCTACCGTGAACACCTTATGGAGTTAAACGCCAGCGACGAGCGCGGCATAAATGTTGTCAGGGAAACCGTGAAGACTTTCGCACGTTCCCGTTCAATTGGCGAGATTCCCTTCAAAATCCTGATCTTGGATGAAGCAGACAACATGACCTCTGATGCCCAGCAGGCTTTGCGTCGCACGATGGAACGGTACACCGAAACTTGCCGGTTTGTAATGTGCGCGAATTACAGCGGCAAAATAATTGAGCCCATCCAGTCCCGATGTGCTCCGTTCAGGTTTACTTTTCTGCCTCCAGAAGAGCACGACAAGTACATCAAGCATATCGCTGAAGCTGAAGGCGTCCAGTTGTTGCCTGACGGTTTAGAGGCGATTTTTGAAGTTTGTGGCGGAGACCTCAGGAGAGCCATAAACACTTTGCAGGCTGCGGCGTCGATGAATAAGCCTGTAGATGCTAAGCTGGTTTATACGGTAACTGGCAAGGCCAGCCCTGCGGATGTGCAAAAAATGCTCAACACTGCCATTGGCGGCGACTTTTTGGGGGCGAGGAAACAACTGCGTGATATGATTCAAAAGTACGGCGTAGCTGGAATTGATATAATTCGGCAGATTCACAAGGAGATTTTTAAGATGGCGATTCCTGAGCCTTTGAAAATAAAGTTAGCAGGCATCACAGGCGAGATAGATTACCGCCTTGTAGAGGGTTCAGACGAGGAAGTACAACTTAGTGCCCTGCTAGCAAAGCTTGTTGAAGAGGGCAGCGAAATAAAAAAGGCAAATTAGGTGCAGTTTTTGTACACGGCATGGACCGTCAAGCACAAACCGAAATCCACCACTGAAATCGTAGGGAACCCAAGCGCCATCAAAACTTTAAGCGAATGGCTCCAATCCTGGGACAAGGGCGTACCCAAAAAAAGAGCCGCTTTCCTGTATGGCTCGCCAGGCGTCGGAAAAACGGTCACCGTTGAAACTTTAGCTCACGACCTGCACATGGAGCTTGTGGAAAAAAACGCCAGCGATTACAGGACAGAAGACGCCATAAACCGCTTTGCAGGATTAGCGTCGCAATACAGTTCCTTGTTTGGGGGAAAAAGAATCGTGTTGCTGGACGAACTGGACGGGTTGATGGGGAACGCTGACAAGGGCGGGGTTAAAGCGACCACAAACATCGTTAAAACCGCTCGTTGCCCAGTTATTTTGATTGCTAACACCGCTTATGACACGCGGTTTCGAACTCTTCGCACTTATTGTCTTCTTATAGACTTCAAAAACCCCATTTCGAGCATCATAGCTAAACGGTTACAGTATATTTGTGAGCGCGAAGGGATCCAAGCTGATGAGAACGCGTTGAAGTTTATTGCTCAACGGTCCGGAGGTGACGTGCGCTCTGCGGTGAATGACCTTCAGGCTTTGGCTCAAGGAAAAAAACACTTAACATATGATGATGTTTCTTGGCTAGCTTACCGTGACCGGCAAGAATCAATTTTCAACGTGCTTAAGATGATTGTTTACGGCAGAACATCTTATGGCGCGAAACAGGCTGTGGACATGGCTGACGTGGATATAGACATGCTTTTCGAGTGGATTTACGAGAATGTCCCTGCTCATTTTACTGACCCTCATGACTTGGCTCAAGCCATGGACGCTCTTGCGATGGCTGATGTCTATCGAGGCAGAATCCATGCTTCACAGAATTGGGGCTTCATCCGTTACGTGATAGATTACATGACAGCTGGCGTGGCCATGGCTAGGCAAAACTCCACGGTTCAAGGCTGGATCCCGTTCAAGTTTCCAAGCAGAATTATGATGTTGTCAAGGTCTAAAGCTCAACGGGCATTGCGAAAGAATATTGGCCTTAAAATCAAGCGCAAATTCCACATCTCGGTTGCTCGTGCTCCAACGGAAGTTTTGCCTTTCCTCAGGATTATTTTCAAAAATGATGTCCATAAGGCTGTTGGCATCGCCAAGTGGCTTGACCTAGACGAAGAAATGATTGAATACATTGTTGGAAACAAAGCAAAAGCGGGGCAGATAACGGCATTTCTGCATTGACAGATTGCTTAGCTGATTTTGCTGCCTTCCACTATGTCCTTTTCCGGTTGCAACACCACAACGTTGCCTTCGTCATCTTCAGCTGCCAATATCATGCACTGCGATTCCACACCCAGCATCATGCGCTTTTGAAGGTTAAGAATGAAAACGCATTTTTTGCCAACTAGGTCCTCAGGCTGGTACCAACGCAGAAGCCCAGCGACCGCTTGCCTTTGTTCCGTTCCAAAATCAACCATGAGTCTCATGAGGTTTTTCGAGTTCGGAATCTGGTTTGCCTCTGTAATTTTTCCTATGCGCAAATCGAGTTTTTGGAATTCTTCAAACGAGATTTCCACTTTAAACACCGTCCAGACTTCTTCACCGCGATGAAAAGTATAAAGTTTTGCGGTTTCACCTACCCTGCGTGGCGGCTTGCAGTTTGCTTTTTTCTTCTGAAGCTATCTTGTGAGCCATCAAAATCGGTTCAGGGATTTTGCTGTGGCGCACGCAACGCTTAACGATTTTCACAGCTGTTTCAAGTGATATTAAGTGGCCGACGCTGACATAAACAGGTTTTACGCCCTCCCTTGTCGTCACTACTTCACCGATAACTTGGTCTTTTCGAACCAAAAATATCCGTCCTGCAATCGCCTTAGGCTCCCCGACCAGTCTGCTTTTTGCCACTCCAATCGTGGGTTTCCCTAATGCAAGGCCGAGATGACTGGCAAAACCGAATCCATACGGGTGCGCAACGCCTTGACCATCAGCAAGCAAAACGTCAGGCTGCAACCTCAACTTTTTGATGCACGCAATCGACGGCGGAATTTCCCTGAATGACAGCAACGTAGGAATGTACGGAAACTTTGCTTGTTGCCGTTTGCCGCTCCAAAAGTTCAAGAGAATCATAATCCAAAACTGCCGCAGCACTTATCGCAAAATCGCCTGCATACGCCACGTCAACCCCCGCGACACGGTGGATCTTTTTGGGCAAGTGGTCTTCAGCAACTACTTTCTGCGATAAGCATGATTGCGCCTTATGGGCTTTTGAAACAGAAAAATTATGTGGCACCGCGACTGTAGGATGCATGATTAGCCTTTGGGCGGGCGTTTTTTTCTCTGCGCATGTTCAAACTGTTTCAGATAGTTCTCCAGCGACTTTCTCCGCACTTCTTGAGTGACGTCTCCGCGGGTGGCTTCGATAATTCTTCGTGCCACATCGCATTTTCTTCTAAGCCCAGGAACAAGCATATACGCCTCATCCATAGCCATCAGCTCAATGTATATTCCATCCATAATTGTCAAGTACTCTTGACCTTTCTCCGCATCGCCTTCACGCAGCGCATCCAGAACCAAACGGCGGTATTCCCCTATGACATCCGCCAAGCCCAAAACGTAGTCTATAGAGGGCACGTTGATCTCATCGGGCGTTACGAACCGCGCTTCCTGGATTAATCCGTGAAATATGTTCGCCTCGGCGTACTCTTGAAGCACTGCGCTAAACATGCCGCTGTAGATAATTTGCGGGTATTCTTCCGCGGAACCTTGAAGTTTGGAGATAATCTCTTTTGCGGCTTCAATCATTTTTCCAGCTTTCGCATACTTTTTTTGATGCATAAGAAGTATCGACTGCTTGGAGAGACTTGTGGCTTTTCGCATGTTTTGATGAGCGTCTTCTCGCACCTTGTCTTTTTGGGTAAGCTCATCTTTCACCTTTTTCAGTATAGCTTTCAAATTCCCCACGTTTTCACCATTCTGAATTATAAAACGTAAGAAACTATTAACTGTGTTATTATTAAAAAATGGGTTTTGGATTAAAATAGGCTTTTCCACTTGTCTATTCTTCCGTTTCTGGTTCTGGCTCTACCCATTTTTCGATCAGGAGCTTGTCATCCTTAAGTTTGAAGCTTACTTTAACAAATATGCTGTCTGCTCCTTTGAACGGGAACATGCTGTCTTCCGCCAGGTCCTTCGGCAGGTAAATCAGGTATTTGCCGTCTTTCCTCCTGAACAAGCGCCCTCTTCCATCACTAACCATAAGTCACCACCCATAAGATTAAATCCTTAGTTCAAGAATAGGGATATCTGAAAACCTATTTAAGGCTATCTTTCATGGTTTCCATCATCATTTTTTTAACAGTGTCAAATTAGAACTGAAAATTGAATTGTTTGCTTAACATAACGCGTTTACTCGACAAGACTCAAAGCTTGTAAACGTTTAACGTTTGCTTAACAATACAACCCGACTCTCGCTTGACTCGTCTATAATCGAGTATCCAGTGCGCTCCGCCAAACCCGCCGCAAACTCACGGATTTCTCTGTGCTGAGGCATGCTCCCGTAATCTAAACGAAGACTTGAAAAACCAACATGCATGTACGCCTTAGCTTCAATGTACGTGGAATTAGCCTTTTCAACAAGTTCGGCGTATCCGTCAACCTCTTCCATGTTATGCCCCTTCACCAGCGTCATGCGTATCACAGTGCGGCATCGGAAACTCGGCAGCAGGCTCAGCGTCTCATTCAACTTCGCCCAAGCGTTGGGAACCTGAGGGCGACAAACACGTTTAAACACCGCTTCATTCGGAGCACAGACAGAGACGTAAAGCTGCGTGGGCTCTTCGCTTAACTCCGAAAGCTTAGAAGGCACCGTACCGTTAGACACAAGAAACGTGGTAAACCCCCTGTTGTGAAAAACGCGGATCAACTCACCTATGGGCCCGTAAAGGGTCGGCTCACCCGTCAAACTTATCGCCACGTGCCTAGGCCTCAACGCTTCAGTGAGCTTCTGCCAGTTTGCCTTCGGGTGCCCGTTGTACCCGCTCAAAATTTTGGCCTGCGCCTTCAAGCTTCCTTGCACAATTTCCTCGGGTGCGTCCCAACTTGGCAGTTTCATCTCGTCCCAATTTATCTGTAAGTCTCCATTCTGGGCTCTCCAACAAAACAGGCATTGCTGCGTGCAGTAAAAAAGTGAAGGCGACATTTGAATGCATTGATGTGATTTTATCCCGTAAAACTTCTGCTTGTAGCAAGCGCGGTCATGAATTATAGACTCGTAAAGCCATTTACACCTTTTAACCGCTGAATGTTTGCCTACGCGATGATACTTATGCTTCTTTAACGCCTGCAGTAGCGAAGGGGGAATAGGCTGTTCCAAGATTTTTCAGGTCCAAGCTTTTCTGTTTTAGAATAGACTATTGGAACGGTTTTATAAAACGGTCTCCTTTCCAATCATATCCGCGCCAACGTTGAGGAGTTGACCTGCTTAAAGGCAAAGTTTAAAATGCTCTCTTGATAGTAATTTTCCATCACAACCAAAAGTCTAGCTAACACAGGAGAAGTGCATGTGAAAAAACGACCTGCCGCAATAATTCTTCTACTCTTAATGAGCGCTGCCTTTCTGTTTATGCCGCTTTCGATAGTTCTAGGTCAACTAGGCGTGAATGTAATCTTGGTGTCTCCCCAAGAACAGGGCGTTGTAGGTCAAGAAGTTAACATTCAAGGAACCATCGACACCACAAATGGTCCATACGAAATTTGGTTCGGCAAGAACCTTGTGGTAAGCAAAAATTCAGAAGGCTATTATGTAAATGCCAACTTCACAATCCCCGAAGTCTCTGGAGGCGACTACACCATAATCTTGCGAGATGTCACCGAGAACGTTAACGCCACATACGCGTTCGCAGTGACCATAGCCTACTACGTTGAAGCCGTTGAACCGGCTTCGCCCGCGCAACTGCAGGAAGGAAACAGCGTTGTTTTAAATGTAACTTTCACCGGCGCGCAACCAAGCGGTACGTATTACGCGAACGTCACGGTCGAACTTCCCGAACCAGCGAGCACGACTTTTTCGAAGACCATTCAACTTTCCGTCTCAAGCCAAACAGCCATTGCAAGCGGGCAGGTCACTTATCCAGACGCCACTTTTGGGCCTGAAGGCTCGCACACAAATTACACTGGCACATACCATGTTTACTTAAATCTCACTCAACAGTTAGCGGAAAATCAATTTTTCATGGGTTTCACTGATAAAAGCGCGTACCACAGGGGTCAATCCGTGGCAATACATGCTGTCGGATACCAACCTGGCGAAAACGCAACAATCTCCATTGAATACTCGAAAACTGGCGCCTCTTTGCATTCTGAAACTGTAACCGCCTCAAGCGAAGGCGTGGTCTCCTCATCTTGGACAGTTTCCTCAGACGCGTTAATTGGCGATTACGAAATAACCATAACTCCCGACGGCACAGCTAAGGAGGTGCCTGACTCACAGGTCTTCTCGGTTACAGGTTATCCCGTTAAGGTTCAAACTTTGAACTTGGCTGGTGATTTGGCGCCTCACATAATGGTTGAAGCCCTTGACTTGGTGACAAATGCTGTTTCCAATGGTTCAAGCGGAGATGATGGAGTAGCTACTTTGAACCTTGAAACGGGCAATCATACGCTGACCGCGTTCTGGAATGATGTGCAGGTCGGCAGGAAAAACGTGACTGTGACGGGAGAAAATTCTTTTGATTTAACGTGCGAGTTAACAAACCTTAGAATAACCGTCCAGAACAAAGATGGGAATTTAATTCCTTTTGTCAATCTAGACATCACCTATCGGTATGTGACAAGGAACGGCCCCACGCAAACTGGGCACGCCACGGGCCAAACAGGTCTCTCTGGCACGTTTATTTTGAGTTCGGTTCTGCCTGGGATAAGCTACACCGTTAACGCTTCTCTTTACGGCGTAGTTTTCAACACTGGAAACAACACCGTCAGCACTTTGCCCGTGCAGCCGCTCTCAGAGGTAACTATACTTTGCCCCAGTCGAACTCTAACCCTGACTGTCCTTGATTACAATTCAGTGGCGATTCCTAACGCGCGCATCGAACTAGTTGAAATGACAAGCGGTTTGTTCCATGGCGCCACAACGGACGCCGCAGGGAAAGTCACTTTGGAAGTCACCTTCGGAAAGTACCGGCTCCGAGTTTACACCGACAACAATATCTTGCTGAATGAAACCGTGATTGAGGTTTTCAGCGACACTGAAAGCGAGATTCGCTGCAGCCTCTATAACATTAAGGTATCAGTGGCTGTTGTTGACTATTTCAATCAGCCGATCCCTGACGTAAACGTCATGTTGCATGGGCCTGGGATGGAAGCGCGGTCAGCCACAACGCAAACCGATGGAACCACAACGTTCAGCAACGTGATCGGCGGCAACATGCAAATCATCGCTTACCCCAAAGGAATGGAGAGCTCTTATGAAGCAGTTACCATGCAGATTGAGGAACCGACAACGGTGCAGATTCAGCTGGCTAAGTATGTTCGCGTAGGTCCGTTCCTGATTGAAGCAAGCGTGCTTGCAACCGTCATCATTGTTTTGCTGGCAATACTCATGTTTGTCGTTGTTGAAGTGTACAGAAGGAAACACGCCGAAGCTGTCAGCAGTGAAAGTTAAAATGAGTAATTATGAGTATGAAATAAAAAAGTTTATATGGGTTCTTAAAACAATAAACCCTTGGGAATGCATCGCAACATTGAATTTTAATGATTAACAATAGAGGTGTGTCTATTGGCTCAAACAAAAAACTGTTCTCCCACCTGTCAATTCTTCAAATGCGCTAAAAACTCCACTATATACCGTCGTGACGCTGTATGGTGCAGATGGACCGAAGATATATGTAACGTTGCAAACTGTACCTATGCGCTCTGTGTTAGAAGACGACTGTTGCCGCGAGGAGTCTGCGGAGAAACCGTGAAGCGAAAGACCATTGAAAAAGAACCTGAAGAAGTAATGGGTCAAACCGTGAGGTTACGAGGAAAGGCGCTGCGTAAGATCGGGGACAGAGAAATCTTTTAAAGGAAAAATTGGAACAAACGTTTAACTCTTAAATGCGTGAGGTTAACTCAACCTCTTTTTATTTGGCTTGCACACGTTTAACTACGGGCGGCTTTACCTTTTTCAGGATCCTGTAGCCGCAGATTATACATTTTGTTTCTCCGCCGCGGAGTTCCAATTCTTCAGATGGGACTCTTGCGCCACATCTCATACACTCGTAAACAATTCCAGCGTTTTCCATGGAAACTACCTGTCCTACAAAGGAAAAGTATTTTGCTTTTAAACGTTTCCAATATTCTGCGAGTTAACGAAGGGTGAAGTTTGAAGAAACGGCTACGCGAAACCCTTTCAAGCGTACTTTCTCCCCAAGACCTGAGAAAAGTTTACAGTTCCTTCGATGTTGTAGGTGACATCGCCATATTTAGGTTGCCCAGCGCATCATCAGCGAACGCTC
>Ga0307420_1000278_pt1 | contig 24267 bp, 18 predicted proteins | sample SalMarWE160240MG_2_FD_202167 | JGI IMG/M metagenome (GOLD analysis project Ga0307420, IMG submission 202167) | Salt marsh sediment microbial communities from the Plum Island Ecosystem LTER, Massachusetts, United States - WE1602-40 | ecosystem: Environmental > Aquatic > Marine > Intertidal zone >... | reverse complement strand
AGTCTGACATTCCATAGGGAATAATCAGATTACCATTGTGGATAACAGAACCGCAGGAGTAAACAACATTGGGCACATATCCTTCCCTTTCTTCGGCATTTGGAGACAATAAAGGTGCCTTTAACCTGCCAATTTCTTTTTCAGGATCATCAAGATCAAATAATGATGCTCCTAATACGTATTCCCTCATGGGCCCTACTCCGTGTGTAATAACAAGCCAACCCTCTTTCGTCTCGATTGGGGAACCGCAATTTCCAATCTGTATCAGCTCCCAGTGAAATTTAGGTGCCTGAATAAGTTTGGCTTCACGCCATATATTTAATTTATCTGAATAAGCTATATAATTATTCACTCCATCTATCCTGCAGAGCATGGCATATTTACCTTTTATCTTTCTGGGGAACAGCGCCATCCCTTTATTCCGGGCAATTTCACCATTAATGGTTAATGCTTTGAAGTGATAAAAATTCTTGGTCTCGAGTAACTTTGGCAATATTGTTATACCATCATAAGCAGTATAGGTAGCATAATAAATTATTTCACCGTTATCTCCTGTGAACTTAACAAAACGTGCATCTTCAATACCATTTCGTTCAGTTTCGGAGGTAGGAAAAATAACTCTCTCGGAAATTGCCGAATCAAGTGAAAAGTCAAGTTCATAATGAGATTTAGCGAGCCACATCATTTGATTGATTATTGATTCTCTATTTGGCGAAAGATCATGTGTTTTCCTGGTCTCTTCCACGGCTCTTTTCAATTCGCCATAAGTAAAAGTGTCGCCCAGTCTTTCCAGTACAAAGACCGGACTTATTTTATTATCGAAATCCCGCATTTCATCCAGTTTCTTAATAAATGATTTTTTATTGTAATTATGCCTTTTTATGCGTTCTGCTTCTGCCAGCATAATTCCGACAGGTTCAACAGTCAGGTCACAGTTCTTATCAATAATACCTGAACGAAAAACAATGGATGAAATATGTCCTTCACCGGTTGCCCTGAAACTAAAGATCACTCTTTTCTCATCCGGACCTAATTCCGACTGATCGGGATCTTCTACAATCGATGGATTAAAAAAAGCTGCCGATTCAATGGAATATTCCATTGTGAAATATGAACCTATAAGGGCTTTCCGCGATTTGTCATTATTGTTCTGCTTTATTTTCAGCTCTTTAAACAGATGATCCAGCTTATTATAATGTGTTTCAAATATTGATGAAATATTCCTGTGACGCCTGGCATAACCTCTCAGCACCTGGCTTAATGCGATATTTACCTCATCATCAGACATAGCTATCACATCACGAATAATATCTTTACTTCTTTCATTGGTAGTATAAAGAAAACGGGCGATTACTCTGCTGGGATCAGGGAGAAACTTACTATCCTTTCTGGTTACGGTAACTTGCATACTCCAAAATTTATTATTAAGCTGCAAATATAATTATATAGACTAAGAATAAATCAGAATATTTATACACTAAACGATTTTATTACTAACTGAATAATCAATAAGTTTCATTTTTGGCTTGAATTCATCATTTTATTTTATCGGTCAGTCTGTCCACTTCCCTGGATTTGACTTCTTGCCCTGTGCCCTGCACCCTGAGCCAAGCCGCCGCTGTCCTTCGTCCAGCTATGGCTTGCAAAGCCTGAGCCCTGTGCCTGACGCCAAATACACTATACCATTACAGGATAACAGCAGAAAATGATCTCGGAATAGTATATAATGCGGATTCAACTTTTACGACTGTGATCACAGGTATACAAAACCTGCCATTGCATTCTATTCGTTCGTGTGTTAATTTTAACAAAATACAACCATAAATATTCTTTTTTATATATTGTATTTTATTTATTAGGGGGATTTTTCAGAAAAAACATGATCATGCTTAAGAATTACTTCATTTCGGCTTACAGGAACATTATAAACAACAAGTTTTATTCAATCCTGAACATATTCGGACCTGCGATAGGTATAACCTGTGCAATACTTATCCTGTTATATGTACAGGAAGAGCTCACATTTGACAAGCATTATAGTAACTATGACCGCATCTACCGGCTTGAAAGTGATTTTAATATTTCCGGTAAACCAACTCTGGCAGCTCTTACCCCGATACCTATGGCTCCGACTCTTAAGGATGAATATCCTGAGATAAAGGAAATAACACGGTTTGCGGGTTTTGGCATAGAGGATATACTCTTCCGGTACAAGGATCTAAAGTTCTTCGAAGACAAGATCTACTTTGCCGATTCAACAATATTTAAGGTTCTTGACTATAAGTTTATTCTGGGATCTCCTGATAATGCATTGAATGAGCCTAATACAATTGTTATTACTGAAAGCTTCGCCTCAAAGTACTTTGGAAAGGAAAATCCCATAGGAGAAGTATTGAATACCAGTAATTTCGGTGACTTCCGTGTTACTGGTGTCATCAGGGATGTGCCGGCTAATTCGCACCTGCGATTTGATTGCCTGCTTTCAATGGCAACAATTGTGGAACTTACCGGAGTCGACAGGTTCAATTCCAGGAGTGCACCTGCATACTGGAACATCTCTGCCTTCAGTTATATACTACTTGATGATAATGCCAGGATTGAAGATCTTCTTGCCAAGTTCCCGGGCTTTTATGATAAGTACATGAGTTCCATCGGCCAACAGATCAACGCTACTTTCCGGCTCATGGCAACCAGGATCGACAAGGTCCATTTTGGAGCAAAGCTGGAATTTGACCTTCCTACAGGCAATATAAATTATATTTTGATATTCTCCCTGGTTGGCATATTTATGCTTCTGATCGCGAGCCTTAATTACATGAATATGGCTACTGCACGATCAACAAACCGGGCCAAAGAGGTCGGATTAAGAAAAGTGACAGGTGCAGGAAAAGGAACATTGATACGACAATTCATAAGCGAATCGATGGTGCTGGTGATCATAGCCTTAATATTGGCGCTGATCGCTATAATGTTCATTCTTCCCTCCTTTAATACCCTTACTGACAAAACACTAGGTATAGGAAGCCTGTTCGAACCGGTCACATTTGTTTTAATATTATTGATCGCGCTGTTTGTCGGACTTATTTCAGGCAGCTATCCTGCTTTTTATCTATCCTCCTTTTCACCTGTTGATGTCCTTAAGAGCAATGTGAATCCGCGCCAGGGAAAAGGAATGCTGAGAAAAATACTTGTGGTTTTCCAATTTGCAATCTCAGGTATATTAATAATCGGCACTATTATAGTGTCGGGCCAGCAAAGGTTTATCAGGAATAAGGACCTGGGATTAAATAAGGAAGATGTCATGATCATCCCGGTGAGAGATACGGCATTTATTAACAATAAGATGCAGTCATTTAAAGATGAGATGTTAAAGCTCCCCGATGTTACGGGAGTAGCATCATCACAACTTGTTCCTCCTTTAATGGCCAGCAAGGTATTATTCAAAATTGAAAAGGACAGCAGTATGGTGGAGCTGGCAACAAGCGTTTCAGCTGTTGATTATGATTTCATTGATGTGATGCAGATGAAATTGCTGGAAGGAAGGAATTTTGAAAGGGCAAGGACATCAGATGTAACACAGGCTTTTATTGTCAACGAAGCAGCAGTAAAGGCATTCGGATGGGGCAATGATGCTTTGGGGAAAAAGGTCCAGTTCGGATTTAATCCTAATACCGGACAGGCCCAGAGAGACGGAGTTGTAATAGGCGTGGTAAAGGATTTCCATTTCACCTCAATACATAATGCCATTGAACCATTTATTTTTATTCTGAATGATATAAATCAATATTTCTATGTAAGGATCAGCAGTAATAATATACCTGCAACAATCGAAAAGGTGAAACAGATACATGAGGATCTTGGAAACACCCTGCCATTTAATTACTTCTTCTTCGGGGAGCGGCTGGATGAAATGTATACTGCTGAGAATAAGCTTAATTCACTTTTCAATATATTTTCGCTCATGACAATCTTCATTGCATGCCTCGGTCTCCTGGGACTTGCCTCCTATGTCACCGAGCAGCGTTCACGAGAGACGGGTCTGCGTAAGATCATGGGTGCGCGTGTTGACCAGATAGTATGGCTTCTCAACAAGGATTTCCTGATTTTAGTACTGATCTCCAATCTCATCTCTTGGCCGGTAGCATACTACGCTATGGACAGGTGGATAAATGGTTTTGCCTACCATATGAATTTTGGATTATCACCATTTGTATGGGCCACTGTTATTCCGTTTATCGTGTCACTTTTGATAACACTCGCTGTTGCTCTCATTACAATAAGTTTCCTTTCATTAAAAGCAGCACATGAGAATCCCATAAATACGGTATTGAGGGAATAGTGTAATGCTTATTTTGCTATTTGATAGTGAGCATGTCGCCTGAAAAGGTTTTTCTGTTTTCAAGAGACTTATTATATGCAGAAATAATGCTCTTCCTGGTCAATATACCAATAATATGCTCCTTATTTTCCCTTTCGACAACTGGTATCCTGCCGACATTCCTGCCTGCCAATTTATTCAAAGCTGTTTTAAGACTCTCATCAGGGAAACAAACAGTAAGGTTTTTACTCATAATAGTCTTTACTTCTACATCAGTATCTCCTCTTCCGATTGCCTTATTGATATCTTCGCGGGTAACCATTCCTGCAAGTCTCCCGTCATTTTCAAGAACCGGAAATCCTCTGTGATTTGTGGACTTTATCATAAGACCCACTTTTGTAACTGTATCTGTAAGAGATACAGTAATTACGGAAGCCATCATAGCTTCCGAGACAGTAATGCTTTCCATTAAATCACCATAATTGTATTTCTCCACATCAATCCCTTTACGTACCAGTTTTAATGTATATATGGAATATTTTAATTTCCATCGTACCAGCAAAGCCGAAATAACACAGGTAATCATAAGGGGAGGCAGGATTTCATAATTTCCCGTCATTTCAAAAAGCAGAAGAATAGCAGAAATAGGTGCCTGAGATGTTCCGGCAAAAACAGACGCCATACCCACCAGGGCAAAAGCACCAGGAGGTATAACTGTTCCGGGAATGATACGGTGTGCCAGCATCCCAAATGCTTCGCCAAGCAGGGCCCCGATAAAAAGTGAAGGTGCAAAAACACCCCCGGATCCTCCAGAGCCCAGAGTTAAAGAGGTAGCTATTATTTTTAAAAAGACAAGAGTTATAATAATCCACAAAACCAGCTCGCCATTAACAGAAGCTTCAATAACTTCATATCCTACTCCAAATATCTGAGGAAAGTAAAGACCGATAAGCCCTATGCTGAGACCTCCGATTACCGGTTTGAAATATTCGGGAATTTTTATCTTGTCGAAAAAATCTTCGCTTTTATATAATACCTGAATAAATAACCAGGCAACAATTGCAGTCAGGAATCCAAAGACAAGATAATATGCAAAGTCAGTAATATTGATCAGATCAAAAGGGGGTACCTGAAAAGCCGGTTGATTCCCAAGAAAACTTCTGGAAATAACTGTAGCTGTGACAGCTGAAAGTACTACTGATGAAAAATTTCTAAGACCGTATTCCCTCAGGATAACCTCCAGTGCAAAAAAAATACCTCCCAGAGGGGAATTAAAAGTAGCGGCTATGCCTGCTGCTGCTCCACAGCCGACAAGTGTTTTAGTCTTCTCTTCGGTAAGTTTGAAGAGTTGTCCTATCGCTGAACCAATTGCGGAAGCTACCTGGATGATAGGTCCTTCTCTTCCGACAGATCCTCCTGATCCTATGCAAATAGATGAAGCAAGTGCCTTCACTGCTGCTACCCTGGGTCTGATTTTTCCGCCACCTGTCAACACTGATCTCATCACCTCAGGGACTCCATGTCCCTTTGCTTCCCTTGCAAAGAAATAAATCAAAGGCCCTACTATCAATCCTCCCAGCGCAGGTAAAAGTATGACATGATATGGACCCATAAAACTTAAAAATTCTCCGCCCTTAACAAAGAACAGATTTTTAAATTGTAGTATCAGCCACCTGAATATAATGGCTCCAAAGCCGCCTCCTGATCCAACAAGGATAGAAAAGATTAGAAAATAACTTGCATCTGATGTTCGTAAATAATAGATAAGCTTCCTGGTTTGATACCTGATCTTATCACTTTTCGATCGGATAAATGCTGACAACTTTTCAATAAAAACTATTCCTTTGATCCTGAATAATCTCATCTAGTCTGCTTCTCCTGGTTCTGTTTTATATTTATGATATTTAAAGAGTATCATAAAAATACCACTTTTTCAAAAAGGAGCTTATTTTATTATCACATAATTTCCTGTCATAAAAGTCAAATGTGCCGGCTGCCCAACCTTCGCATAGCTCCGGACTTCTACCGGCATAGTTCCGACAGCCCGGACTACATCGGTGAATAAAGCGGTTGCCGGACTCTTATAAATACTTCAAAAACTTCGAATCAAATTTTTAAATACCCCTCCCGGGAAATATATTAAGTTTGCTAATCACCTATATTACAACTATATACGGCATTGATAATTTTTTATTATTTTTCGAACAAAAATTATGTATATGTACAATTATTTCAAATTAATAATTATATTGGCCATTTGAATAATCAGAATTTACACTAATACTTAGCTCTATGTTACTTCATCAACAATTTGTTCGTATGGCAAAGAAGCATGCCAAAAAACTTGCAGTCATTGACAAAACTACCGGGCAATCAGTCACTTATTCAAAAGCTTTGATCGGGGCTCTGATACTGAGTTCAAAATTCAATAAGTATGATAAGGGATTCATTGGTATAATGATCCCTACTTCTGCAGGATGTGCACTGGCTTCTGTTGGAGCGCTGATGAGCGGAAGAATACCTGTAATGATAAATTATTCAACAGGTGCCGAAGCCAATGCCAGGTATGCACAGAAAAAATGCAACTTTAAGACAATTATTGCTTCAAAGGCTCTTCTTGATAAAATAGGCTGCCCCGTCATTGAAGGGATGGTTCTCATTGAAGATATTATGAAGAGTGTCACTACCGGTGAAAAGCTGAAGACAGCCCTGAAGACACTTATGCCGGCTGGCACGATCATCAATTCAATTCATAAAGGAGATGAAAATGACAAAGCTGTAATCCTGTTCACCAGTGGAAGTGAAAAAGATCCCAAGGCAGTACCCCTGTCTCATAAAAACATTGCATCAAATATTGAAAGTTTCAGTGAATATGCAAAAATTACCGGGGAAGACAAGCTCCTGTCAAACCTTGTTTTCTTCCATGTTTTCGGGCTGACAGTGAATCTCTGGGTACCGTTTTATCACGGTATGACGATGGTTACCTATGCCAATCCGACCGACTTTAAAACGATAAGCACTATAGCACGTGACGAGCAACCTACATTAATGGTCGGCACTCCCAGTTTCTTCTGGGGTTATCTTCAGAAATCCGACCCGGGTGACTTTAAAACACTCAGGCTGATGATCGCCGGAGCTGACAAATGTCCTGATGCTCTGAGGGATGGATACATGCAAAAACATGGAGTTACACTACTTGAGGGTTATGGTGCTACCGAAACGTCACCGGTAATATCGGTTAACACTCTCGAATACAACAGGCCTGGAAGTACAGGCAGGGTTCTCTCCAATATTGAGGTTAGAATAGAGAATTTTGAAACCGGGAAGAATTGTCCAATTGGTGAGACCGGAAAGATATCGGTAAAAGGTCCGTCAATAATGACAGGATATTTCGAAGATCCTGAACTGACGGCCGAAGTACTGAGAGACGGCTGGTATGATACCGGCGATATGGGATACCTGGATGAAGACGGATACCTGTGGCATGCGGGACGATTCAAGAGATTCACCAAGGTTGGAGGAGAAATGGTATCACTTGTTAAGGTTGAGAATGAACTGGAGAAACACCTTCCTGAAGGGGTATCATGCTGTGTGGTTGAAGTAATGGATGAAAAAAAGGGATCTCTTATTGTGGCAACCGTCTCACAGGAGGTCAACAAGACAGAAATATTGCGTAAGATGATGAACGAGCTGACCAGTATTGCTCTTCCAAGACAGTTTATAGTAATCAGTGAGTTGCCTATGATGAGTACAGGTAAGATTGACTTCCGCACTGTTACACGGATGGTCCAGGAGATAATGAACTCTTCCGGTTCCGGACAACAGGAAGAATAAAGGATCTTGCCTGTATATCGCATTTCATAATTAATACATTCCTTCTCTCCCCGTTCTCAGATATGGAAAAAGCTGTTAAGCCGGTTCCCCTTTTTAAGCCGGTAATGATAGAAGAAGAATACGAGCGCAACAGGAAGAGTTGAAATAGCTGCAATAAGTGACCAGCGCAAATCCACAAAGCCGTTCAGGTATTTATCCAATATCATTTCTGTAATAATGCAAAATCCTGATAATATGATCAATGCAGCAGCAATAATGTTAAGTCCTTTAAAATGTGCAGCCCTGTAAAGAATTATGATAACACCGGCAGCTAAAAATGCAGTAATTGTGACCGGAAGACCGACATGAAAAAACCATTCCTGACCGGCGGCTATCAGGTCAATAAAAAAAAGAGCTGCCAGAACTGTAAGCATCAGGAAGGCGGTCAAAATGAAAGGTCTTTTATATGCGAACAGGAAAAGTGAGAGAATTATCCATACCGCAGCTATTGACACATCAGAGAAGAGTGACCATCTCAGTCCTTTGCTTATTAACATGTCAACAATTGTACAGACAGCGATTCCGGAAAAAGCTATTATTCCGCTTAACTCCGAGAGATACCTTTTATTTTCTTTTTTATAGAGCTGAATGATATCGGAAGGATAATTTTCAGGAATATGTTCCTGTTCACCATTATTTTCCGGATCCTTGCCGCACAGTGGACATATTATTAATCCATCATCCAGTTCAATCCCGCAATTAACGCATATTCTCATAGTCAGTGGTTTAATCGTTATTTAAAATCTTAACATGAATACCGGCATCCGAAAGATGCTTTAAAATATGCCGTTCAAGTTCACATGATTCTGTGATATTACAAAAGCTGATCCTCAGCTTGTTCTTATATGAAACCAGAGCGCAGCCTACCTTCACATTTGCATTGGGCGGAGGTGGAATGAGCTCAAAAGAATCAACCATATTTTCCATTTCTCCCGGAAGAGTCACCAGTCCAAGATTCGTTACCAAACCTGTCCAGCGCTTAGAAGCCAGTCCTTTATAAACGGAAGCGATAATCATTTTTTTAATGAACAGAGGCATTATCCTTATAATAAAAAGCTTTTCAGAACTGACATTCGACGACAGAAATCTTGATATCTGTTTGACATCAGCACTTATCTGCAACTGGTTATGAACTGATTTGAGTATCTCTTCAAAGGTATAAGTTCCCAGTCTCACGTCAATTTCCGGCAACACAAAAAGAGAAAAATTACGCATTGTCCTGCTGGGAAATATTTTTCTCATGTTAATCGGTACTTCAATCCTCAGGACTTTTCGTTTTTCTTTTTTACTTTTTTCTTTTCCTGAAATATAGATTTTCTGCAGTGAAAAATGGTAAACCGACACAAAATATTCGGTAAAAGACACTTTATTCTTACGGGATACTTCAAGGATTTCATTAACATTGACCTCAGCACGAAGCACCCTTAATTTTGGCCTCTTATTAAGTTTGTAAGGAAGATGCCATGCTTTCACAAGTTTAGATGGAGGAGGCAGTTTTTGAAAAAACTTGTTATATCCGTCTTCGTACTCCTCTTCTGATACCGGCATCGAGGGCAGTATTATATCTCCCTGGGTACTGATATGCTTACCGGTAATAGTCAGGTAAGTGTAAAGCAGGGATTTCAGGTATTCCAGGGCACCTGTGCCATCGGTCAGTATATGAATGAATTCAACCGAAATCCTGTTGCCTTTAATAATAATTCTGAACAGGGGTTCGCCTTTTCTTTTTACGGCAAAAGCGGTGCAGGGGATTTTTTCTTCAGCCTGGATACGTGGCATCTGATCGTTAAATTCAAGGAAATGCCAGAATATTCCGCTTCCCAGGGAGACACTGAAATACGGGAATCTCTTTGACGTTATTGCCACAGCTTCCCTCAAGGCCGAATATCTCACAGGTTCCTTCAGTGATGCACTTATCCTGAACACCGAGGTAAGATCATCTGACATAATTGCCGGAAACAGCTTTGCAGCATTATCAAGCTTCAGCCAGCCTCTCTCGTGAATAGTTTTATTATTAATAGTTTTCCCTCCCCGTTTATATAATGCAAAGATAAAGGGTTTATCATTATACTGATTGCAGCCTGAAAAGCTGATGGTCTGATTTCTTTGATAACTACCTGGAATGTTTCCTGAAAAAGGACCATATCACTTCGCAGGCATTAATGTCCCTGCTGGTTTTTCCAACGATCCATGAAGGCAGATACTGAAAACCGCCGGGCCAGGTATGTCCTCCGCCGTCAACTGAATAAAGAATTACTTCCGTTCCGTCAGTACCGTTAATATACTCCTTTCTTGTTACTCTTGTACCATCTTTGGGATCAATGTCAGGCTCTTCAGTCACAACCGGAAAAGGTGAACACTGGTTCCGGTTTACCCAGAATCCGATAGATTCATCCACAGATATCACTTTCCCAAGGTTTATCCTGCGAATACTGCTGTAAATACTCCCCCCCTCATAGGGGACCAGCGGATCATTTACATTATTAATGGCCAATACTGAAACAGGTCTGGCAGGAGAGCATTCAGGGTAAAGCATATGAGGAATATTTCCGTCAACAGGGGCAATTGCAGCAATTTTATGAGATATTTCGCACGCCAGGCGATATGACATTATAGCGCCGTTTGAAATACCTGTAACAAAAACGCGTTTTGGATCCGTATTGTAATCTTTTATCATAAAGTCTATTAATGCAGAAATAAAGCCAACATCATCAATATTTTCCCTGTGTGCACGGTCATTCGCTTCTTCATCCATTCTACCGTCATTCCAGTTCAGCGCTATGCCATCAGGATATGCTATAATGAATCCTTCCGCATCGGCCAGATTGTCAAAACCTTTGCGTGTAACAATTACCATGCTTTCTCCGGTCCCTCCCCTTCCATGTAAAACAATGACCAATGGCATCTGTACCGATTTATCATATTTTGGCGGAAAATGAATATGAAAAGTCCGGTTCAGATTATCATGTTTAAATGATGCTCTCTGTGCCATTCCGCCATTTGCCGGGAAGAAGATCAAACAAATTCCGGCCAGCATTTTCAGAAATGCAGAAAGTGTAGTTTTTGAAAATAACCTGTATTTCATACAGTTGACAAATGTCAACATAATTTATGAATAAGACAGGATTTAATTTACATTAATACTTAAATTCCTCAGGCAGCGTTTAGCGTTTAACCCTGTACGCTGTACGCTTTCCTCCGTAGTCCCGAGTACTCGGGACGAAGGAGTGTCTACTCACATTTAAGATTTGTTCTCTGTGCTTTTGATGCTTCGGCAAAGGGTCCGTACAAAGCATTCTTAAATGAAGCGCATGCATTGGCTGTTTCTCCTTTACCTGCCTGTGCAACGGCTAACTGATAGTAAAATTTCGCTTTAGCCTCGGCATCACCCGTTTCAAGATCCAGTCCTTTTTGTGCATATTCAGCACCCAGGTCGAAATTCTCCTGTTTGTTATAAACATCGCCGAAGTAGTAGAAAAGATCTTTGTCGTCGCCGTATTTTGCTGCTTTATTCAGAAGAGCAAGGGCTTCATCGAGGTTATCTGCCTGGTTTGCCTGTGATCCGGCTGCACGGAAATATTCAAGTGCGGTGGCAGATGCCTGTTTTGCCTTTTCATCATCGGTTCCGCCTTCCAGCTTCCCAAGGAACAGATCAATTGTCTCCTCCACGGCGTCGTTATTATTCTGTCTTATATATATCAGGGCCTTGTTATAAATTGCATTTAGATACTCAGGGTTGATGAGTAGAAGTGAATCAAATGCCAGCAGGGCATTTTCATAATCATTCAGGGTAAAGAAATCGGTTCCCATCTTGTTATAACCCTGTACCAGCACCTTCCCGGCATTTATCTTATTTGATTCGCTTTCATATTTTTCTGATGCTGCGGAGGCTGCCTTTGCAGCCTGAATTATTTCTTGTGCCGGTTTCTTTTCGTTCAGAGCGTTAAGGGCAACCTTAACGTACATTCCCGGCAATATTTTCATTGCTTTCTCCTTGAGGTCAACAGCCTCTTCTCCAACCGTGGCTGCCAGTTGTATTACATTCTCAAATGCCACAATAGCAGCAGCAGGATCAGTTTGTGATGCCTTTGCACCTTCATTATAAACCTTTATCACATCATTACGTACCTGTGCATTGAGGTTTGTACCGATAATAGAAGAGACGATCAGTATCCCTGCACCCTTATTCATTAGTTTAATATTCATTTTAATTCAGATTATCCGGTTATTACTATTACTTCTTCATTTTAAAGGCGGTAAATATAGAAATTATATTTTAAAAACACTTTTTTAATGAAATTGTTTGAATGTTTGAGCGTTCGAAGATTTGAGAGTGTGAGCGTTTGAGTGTACAGCGTTTAGTATTGTACACTATATCCTGTACACTGTACGCTTTGCTCAGCTAATATTCCTGAAGACTCTCCTGAAATGATATCCATAAATGCTGTAGGTAACTGCCAGGGGAAATGACTTAGGCTTGTTGAAAATGCTCCAGAGAAGTAGCTTCCAGAAGTATCTGCGGTTCCTATTTAAAATTCCTAAATATATGACCGATTTTATAAATGCCATAACCCTGTTTAATGAAAGCGGCTCGCGGAACGGAGGATCATATTGTTTCAGGAACAACTTCACTCTGGCATAGTAGGATTTGCAGGAATAGATGTTCTGAATGATTTTCTGATATCCTTTCAATAATTCATTTTTATCCATTATCGGTTTAAAATTCATTGAGTAATTGGTATTATCGCCGGAAAATTTGTCAGTTATCCGGCCTTCATCTTTCAGCCGCTTGTATAGTTTTGATAATCGCGGGGCATTCAGAAGCCCGACCATTGCAGTTATTATACCGCTTTTCTGAATAAAGTCGATCTGCCGCTGAAATATATTCGGCGGATCGTTATCAAATCCGACTATAAATCCTCCATAAACTTCCATCCCGTAACGCTGGATTATATTTACACACTCTTTCAGGTCGCGATTATTATTATGCAGTTTGTTGCACTCCATCAAACAACTCTCCTCCGGAGTTTCAATACCCACAAATACTTTATTAAAACCTGCTTTGACCATCATATTCATAAGATCTTTATCGTCAGCCATATTAATAGAGGCTTCTGTGATAAACATGAACGGACTGCCGTTTGATTCCATCCAGTTAATAATCGCCGGAAGCAACTCAGTTTTCAATTTCTTTTTATGCCCGATAAAATTATCATCCACGAAAAACACACTGTCTCTCCATCCTATTTGCAGCAATTGATCCAGTTCGGCAATTATCTGCGCTGATGTCTTTGTGCGAACATGATGTCCAAAAAGGGCTGTAATATCACAAAACTCGCAATCAAAAGGGCATCCTCTTGAGTACTGTATTCCAGCCGTTGCATATTTACCTGATTTTAAAAGTGAATAATCGGGCAAAGGTGATTTTGTCATATCAGCAAATTTATCTGACTGATAGATCTTTTTTGGCCTTCCGTTTTTAAGATCCTCAAGAAAAAGAGGTAAAGTTATTTCTGCTTCATTTAGCACTAAATGATCTATTTCAGGATACTGATCATATTCTTCCGTGAACAGCGGGCCTCCTGCTACCATTTTGGTATTTAGCTGTTTGCATCGCGCGATAATCTGTTTTGCCGAAGCCAGCTGAACCGACATGGCGCTGATGAAAACATAATCTGCCCAAATAATATCTTTATCCCTGAGCCTGAAAACATTGAGATCCGTGAGTTTTTTATTCCAGTGGTCAGGTAATAATGATGCTACGGTAATAAGACCCAAAGGTATATTCGAAGCCTTTTTGGAAATAAACTTTAAAGCATACTTAAAGCTCCAGTATGTATCAGGATACTGAGGATATACTAACAGAATATTCATAGCGGTAAAAGATAATTTCTGCCAAAGGTATTTTCATGATATACCCAAAGCAAAAAAAAGGGACTAATGCACGCTAATCAGGGATTAATCAAAAAAATAGGGATAAATATCAGAGATCAGGGGTAAATGCCATTCGTCCCTGGTCACCTATAAGGCTTCTCTGAGCTTTAACAGATACTGCCTCGAAACAGGGATTCTTTCCTGGTATCCCTTTAATATTATCCAGTGACTGCTGTAATCCTGATGAAGCTTTTCGATATAATGCATGTTTACTATGCACGATCTGTGGCAGCGAATAAAATTCGAATACGGTTTAATCTGAAGCTCGATATTTTTCATAGTATTCCGTATAAGTATTTTCTTAAAATTATTACCATCCATATATACTATTTCAACATAGTTATCAGCAGATTGAATAAAGATAATTTCTGCAATGAGAAGTGTGAGGTTTTCAGTGCCTGTTTCAGAAATAAACTCAATAGATTTATTAAGATTATCTTCTTCATATTTTTCAATCTGTTTTTGAATTGTCTTCCGCTCAGAAATCAAAGATTCATTTTGTTGGATTAATCCTTTATTTACATCATATAACTTTAAAGCCACCGGCGGGGCGAGACAGATCAATACTATTTTAAAAACTATATAGAAGGAGATACTTACAAATCCCACATACCGCAGATAGAAGGTAAAAGCAACGGAGCATAAAGTCAAAATAATTAAGCTGCCCAGGTACAAAGACAGGGCAGGCTCGCTGCCGTTTTGATCATTCTTTTGAATTATCCGGGGGAAAGCAATCCTCAGTAAGAACATGAAAAAAAAGACAATGGCCCCAAAACCGGCAACAAACAGCAGCCTGTTGTTAAAATCGAACCTTTCGAGAGGAAATGGCTGGAAAAAAAGTATGAATAAAAATATCCCAAAGCTTATACTCAGGAGAAGTCTTATTTCCTTATTTAACAACTGTACAAACCGGTCAAATTTTTTATTCATAATTATAAATCGAAAACTTCTTCAGTCCCGTTTATCATAATTCAAATTTAAGTATTTTTTAAACATTGTTTTTATTTGAATCCTTTTACTGTCTTTTGCCTATCGTAGTTAATCCCGGGCTTACAGGAGGATAGCGAAGGATGGTTTAGTGTTTAGTATACGGTGTACAAAGTGCGCCTTTACCTAATTTTGGTGACGGACTTCAATTCATTTGTCTCCATTGCATTTCGTCATTCATTTTTAACCTGTCGGTAACTTTTATTTTGTAATCTTCAGCAGGAAGATAAGATTTGCATAGATAAAAATAAAATCAATGACAAAGGCTATCATCCCAATAATATTGTTATTTGTGCAGGCAGGCAGCTTATTAAGCCAGACAACCATAAAAGGAAGCATTCAGACCGGCAAAAATCAGCCAGTCATCGGGGCAAATATCTATCTAAAAGGAACGATCGAAGGAACAAATTCCGACGAACAGGGTAATTTTTCATTATTAACTGATCTGACGGGAGACATGACAATGGTCGTGAGCTGTATTGGTTATAAGACACATGAAGAGCCCTTCAGGCTTCAGAATGACACTATTAAATTTAATATCATTCTTGCCGAAAATGATATCGAGCTAAAAGAAATTGTCGTTTATGCCAGCACATTTGAAGCCGGGGATAAGAAAAAATCCGTGGTATTGAACAAGATTGACATGGCTACCAATCCCGTAGGTTTCGGTGATGCATTAAGCGTTATGAGAACATTGCCGGGAACAAGCAATGCAAGTGATGAAGGTGGTTTGTTTGTCCGCGGAGGTGAACAAAATGAAACTAAAACGATCATTGACGGACTGATGGTTGAGAGTCCATACACTGCAAAAATGCCGGGAGTACCGGTTCGCGGCAGATTCTCACCCATGCTGTTCCGGGGTACAGTTTTCAGTACGGGCGGGTACTCGGCCGAATACGGGCAGGCATTGTCTTCAGTATTGATCATGAATTCGATAGACACCCCGGAAAAAGATGAAGCAGGTGTTTCCCTGTTTCTGTCAGGTGTCAATTTCATCGGAACAAAAAAACGGGAAAAATCATCCCTGTCTGGTTCAACACAATATATAAATATGTGTCCCTCTTACAGAATCTTCAACACGAACATCAAATGGGATCGCGAACCTCAGAGTTTTAACCAGACGATAGCATTCCGTCAGAAAACAGGGAAAAGAGGCCTGATAAAGATCCTGGCCAATTATTCACTGGATAACAGCAGCATGTATTATTACGACCTCGACACAAGGATGGATGACCTCATCTCCCTAAAGAATAACGATCTGTTCGTAGTATCGTCGTACAAAGGCACAATCGGGAAAGATTGGATAGTGAGTTCGGGTGCTTCGTACAGTTTTGATATTGAAAAAGTCAATATGGATGAAGATAATATTGAAACCACAAAACAATCATATGAGCTTAAGCTCTCCATGACAAAGCCTGTAAGTGAAAATCTGAAAATAAAGTTCGGTGCAGACCTGTTAAACAAAGATTATTTGAGAGATTATGTACCTCTTTCAGGCAATTCATATGAATGGAAGTATAACAGTCCGGTAATTTCAGCTTTTTTTGAGTCAGAAATCAGGATAATGAAAAGGATCTCAACCCGTATCGGCGGAAGAGCTGAATCATTACCGATGTCTGATGAGTCTTACGTTTCTCCCCGGTTCTCTTTAGCTTATAAAACTTCCGTGAACAGCCAGATGTCGCTGGGTTACGGAAGCTTCTCCGAACAGCCTTTAAACGAATACCTGGGCTATAATAATAAACTGAAAACTGAAAAGTCCGAACACTTCATAATCAATTACCAGCTGACTAAAGAGAGCAGGATATTCAGGATTGAAGCTTACTATAAAAACTATGACAGGCTTATAAAATACGACTCTCTTTATGCCATTGCGCCTGAGGCGTATAATAACAACGGATCGGGATATGCAAAAGGCATTGATCTTTTCTACAGAGACTCAAAAACAATAAAAAACGGAGATTTCTGGATATCCTATTCATTGATTGACAGCAGGCGCAATTACAGGGATTATAGTTTTACGCACGCTCCGTTTTTCCTTGCAACACATAATGTGTCATTGATTTATAAGCATTATATTGAAAGACCCGAATCATATATCAGCGCAGGTTATGAATTCTCAAGCGGACGGCCTTATATCGATCCGAATATCAGTCTTTCTGAAATACAAAGAACAAAATCATACAATAACCTGAGCCTGAGCATTTTCCATTTTACCAGGATTTTCGGGAAGTTTACTATGATCTATGCCCAGGTCAGCAATATCACTGGCAGCGGGAATATTTTCGGATACAGGTATGCAGGTCGTCCGGATGAATCCGGAGTATATGAATCAGCACCTGTCTTGCCGGTGTCACGCAGGTCTTACCTGATCGGCCTGTTTGTCTCCTTTACGGGCAAACCTGAAATGTAAAGAACGGTGCAATGGCACAAAGGCATAAAGGATAATTTAGTTTAAACAAAATATATAAAATGAAAATAATATTCTTTGCGTTAATTTCAATTATGTTATCGCAGACTATTGCCGGCAGCGATACTTTGTATTATTCAGTGCTGAGGAAAAGTATTGACCTGGCTCATCAGGAGTATAAACTGGAGAATTACCGGCAGTTGACAAATTGCAGCGAACGGATCTTTCTTGTTTACACAGATGACTGGATACCATATTATTACGGAGCCTATGCTTATATCAACATGAGTTTTATTGAGACTGATGGAAATATCATGGAAATGTACTGTGACAGGGCCCAGGATCTTCTTGATGAAGCTTTTAAGATCAAATCCGACGAATCGGAGATCTATGTGCTTCAAAGCATGTTATATTTTGCCCGTATGTCGATCAGCCCGATGATCAACGGCCCACTGTACCTTCCGAAAGCTAACGGTGCTCTTGATGATGCCTTGAATCTTGACCCCGGAAATCCCAGGATATATTATTTAAAAGGTAAATCGCTGATGTACACACCCAAATTTTTCGGAGGAGGAAAAGAGGCTGCAATTCCCTTATTTGAAAAAGCATTAAATATATTCAGGAGTTTTAAACCGAAAAGCATTGTTCATCCGGCATGGGGAAAAGAAGATACATTGAAACTTTATAACGAGTGCAAAGCCGCATCAACCGAACATGATTCTGACAAACAGCCGGAAAAACAGGAATAAGCAATAATGAGTCTGACATAAATGTCTAAATTTGACAATAATGTTTTCTGACATTTATATAAAATCCGATTTTAAGCTGTTCAGGTTTACTCGATGGAACCTGATAATTCCCGTCATCATAGGATTAATTATTACCCTCCTGGCATACCCGCAGGGATTTTTATCTGTCAGTATCATGCTGTTTGTTTTTATCTATTCCCTGGCAATCGGCATCCCTTCCATGAAGAGTTTTGAATACATCGAATGGAAGCTCGAACAGCATATCCCATGGCTGAAGAAACCCACCCTGAGGTTTTTTTTAACGGCTCTTCTTGAAACAATAAGTGGCATTCTTATTCTCACTGCAGTTAATTACCTGATCTTTATTGTAATACAACGACAGCAAATTGACATCTTATACAGCAAAACATATGAAGGGCTGAAATACCTGGTCAGTTTTATCATTATCAGCATCATCCTTATCAATCTTTCTCATTTCTTTACAAGCTGGAGGCAGGCAGCCCTAAATGAAGAAAAGCTTAAAAGAGAAAAGCTGTTGATAGAATATGAAGCTCTTAAGAACCAGGTTAATCCGCATTTCCTTTTCAACAGCTTAACAGCATTATCTTCACTGGTTTATAAAGACCAGGAAAAGGCTGTGATATTTATCCGGGAATTTTCAAATGTCTTCAGATATGTGCTTGAAAGCCGCGAAAAAGAGGTTGTTGATCTGGCAACTGAAAAGAAACTGGTTGAATCAGTTGCATACCTGTACCGGATAAGATATGAAGATTCGCTTCAGATAAACATAAGCTTACCCGATGCGGCTGATAAATATATTATTCCGATGGCGTTGCAAATGCTTCTTGAAAATGCCATCAAGCACAATACGATCTCAGCAGGTAAACAATTGATAGTTGAGATCGGGGAAGAAAAAAATTATATCATTGTAAAAAACAACCTGCAGCCTAAAAAAACTGAAATTGTATCCAGCAAAATAGGCCTGGAAAACATTAAATCAAGGTACAAATACCTGTCTGATAAAGATGTCCTGGTTGTGGTATCAGATGAAAGCTTTGTAGTGAAAATTCCTGTTTTAAGTATAAAAAATGTATAGAGCTTTAATTATTGAAGATGAAAAACTTGCGGCCGAACATCTTCAAAGGTTAATAAGCCAGGTTGATGCAAGAATAGAGACAGACATTGTGATCTCTTCAGTTGATGAGGCAGTGACCTGGTTCGGCAATAATCCGATGCCCGATCTGATCTTCCTTGATGTACAGTTATCAGACGGATTAAGCTTCGAAATATTTGATCATGTTGACATAACATGTCCGGTGATTTTCACGACTGCCTTCGAGGAGTATGCAATTAAAGCGTTTAAATTCAACAGTATTGATTATTTGCTGAAGCCGTTAAGTATAGATGATCTCAAATATGCCACAGACCGGTTCATTTCAGACAATAATATTTTCAGGGATTCATATATTCAGGCTCTGAGGTATAAGGTTGACCAGGTAATGAAATCGTTGACCGATAAAAATAAATCGCGTTTTGTTGTAAATGTGGGTATTCACATTAAGACTATTGAAACCGGGAACATAAATTTATTTTTTAGTCTTGAGAAATCAACATTTATTCTTGAAAGCACAGGCAAGACATACGATATCAATTATTCACTTGAGCAGGTTGAGAAGCTTGTTGATCCTGCACTGTTCTTCAGGATAAGCAGAAAGCATATCGTTAATATCAATGCAATATTTGACATTATTTCCTATTCCAGCAGCAGGTTAAAATTAAAGATAACCAATTCCCGGGATGATGACATCCTAGTGAGCCGCAGCAAGATAGCGGAATTCAGAAGATGGCTTGAGAGATAAGTACAACGTTCAGCGATTAACACACTGAACTTGTAGCGGATGTCTTTCGCTCCGCTCAGCCCATCGTTCCTATAACGAGGAACTACGTCTGTCACGGAGTTTACCCCGTAGGCGGGATGAAGTCTGTAGTTCCTCGTCTCACACTCATACAAAAGAAAATACCTGGAATTTATTCCCTGTTTATTATTTGTCCTTCAACGATTTTCAGTTTGTAAGGTAATTGACCTGAATTAAGCATATTGACAAAATCGTTTGCTTCATCGAGAGTAAAATTACCTGATATTTCAGTATCTCCACCACTGATTTCATTCATTACCCTGGGATATGATCTGACATAACCATCAAATACAATCGCAATGCACCGGTTAATATTTTCACGTGTTATTCCGGCCCAGGTTGCGGCACCTTCACTATCCATCGAAAGGCGGATCCTCAGATCCGAGTCGGATGATCCGGCAATCACTTCCGCCGAAGTAATTACACTCCCATCAAGAGGAGCCTGTTTATTGCCGGCAGAAACCTTAATTGCATGAAGCTCATACAATGATTTTGAACTGTCATACTTGTATGGATTCGCGCTCCAGAGAAATTTAATATCACCGGGGAAAAGCGCTTTTACCTGATCCATCTTCAAATACTTATTGACCTGCGAGGTATCTTTTCCACTGACAAGTCCTATCATGCATGAAGGCATTGGCTTGCCCTGGTCAGTAATCATCGGACTCAGGATTCCAGGCAATGGATTATCCTTTACAGATTCTTCGCGTGTATCAGCTTCTGCAGCAACAGGTTGCATATCCCGCAGCATATTGTTTGCCTTTGAGAGACATTCAATGATTTCACTGTTCTCATATGTCTCCCGGAATTCGAGTTTACCGTAATCAGTGATCACCTTTTTAATCAGGTCAATTTTGCCGGTATCGATATTGTGTATGGTTAATGATATCTTATTATCAGTAACCTCAGGTATTATACTTTTTTCAGGGATACTGAAAAAGTAATATAGTCTTTTTTTAATTACCTCAGCAGCTTTATTCATGTCGCTGAGTGTCGGAACTGAATTGTATGTCTGAGGCAAAACAGTGACTTTATAATCAAAGTCTTTTCCCGTTGTGCATCCGCCTAATAGGTATGCCACAACGATACTTGTAACAATAAAAATCTTGGTTTTCATAAAAGTAAGTTTTAAGTTAAAATTTAATTCTTTTCTCTCTTCAGGAAGAGAAACCAACAACATTAACTTAAAACCGGCAAGTCATCATTTTTGCCCGGGGAAACAGGATGATATAATTTCCATAGGAACAGAGGTTCAATTACCTGCCTTGTTTTTTGCATGTTTATGAACTGTTGATCTGTACTATGGTTGTAACTGGATATTTTATATTGTAATGAAAACAGGTCAGGGCTTGTATTGTGCAAGGCATTTAAGCACTCTTTGTAAAGATTGGGTATATTGACAGCATTAAACACGATTGCATCGGGACCAGCCGGGATATTTCCAGGTACCAGTTCAGCCTGGTAAAGAGATCCTGGTGATGCTGTATTTTGAGTTTCTGATTTACCAAAAGAAATTAAAATAAAGAGCGAGAACAGTATTATTAAAAACAGGGTTCCGAAGTGTTGGCTTGTATCTTCTTTATAATTTCCCATAAGACAAAGTTAAATAAATGTTTTAACTCTGTTGTAATCTTTTTTAAAACTGATACGGGCTAATTTAGCCTGTTTTTTCAATTCATACCGGATCTGTCATACATAGCCTTAATAGCACTATAAATTATGTACTCCAATTCGCTTTTTTTATCATATTTTGATTGTATTCGCAAAAAAGAATACAGAATACAAAATAAAAAATGGAAAGGAATAACAACTACTTGCTTGATTGGGTCGAGATTTTGCTTGCTCAAGGCAGGAATACCTTTACATTGAAGCAGGTCCGGGAAGAATTTAGTGGTGTATCACAAAAAGCATTATCACTTGCCCTTAACCGGCTTACACACAAAAACAAAATAGCTTCCGTGCATAAAGGTTTTTATGTAATAATATCTCCTGAACATTCGATTAAGCGGATAGTACCACCTATACTGTTCATTGATTCTCTGATGAAACATATCAGAAAACCATATTATGTTGGACTTCTGAGCGCTGCTGCGCTCCATGGTTCATCCCACCAGGCACCCCGGGAATTTTTTGTAATAAACCAGCTTCCTGCTCTTCGCTCTGTTGAAAAGAAAGGTATACGGATAAATTTTGCAGGAAAGGTGACTTTACCCTTAGATTCAATCAAAGAAAGAAAAATCGCAACAGGATATGTGAATGTATCTGATCCTGAACTTACCGCGCTTGACTTGATTTATTTTGAGAAATATATTGGAGGTTTAAACAGGGCATCGACTGTTATTTATGAATTATCCGATTCGATGGATGTGACCGGATTTACTGATAATCTATTACTGTCAGTACCTGTTGTTATTCTTCAGAGGCTTGGATATATTTTTGACCGAATTTGCGGCAAAGATCAATTAGCTGATGCACTATTTAAAAGAATTAGCAGTCATTATCAGTCGCTTGTCAGGAGACCTCTCAAACCCGGTATTTCTGTCAGAGGATTTAGTACTGATCCCAGGTGGAAGCTTATTATCAATACAAAAATAGAAACAGATTTATGATCTATATAAAGCAGTCACGTCCTTAAAGATCGATAAGGATAAAGTAATTTCCTGCTATCTTGAGTACATGAAATTCTCTGTTAAGAGACCTCCCACGAGGAGGCAATATATTCAGAATGTTGAGAAGAAGATATCAAATTCAGAGTTTACTGGTGATATTAAAGCGCTGATACCTCCTTTTGAAAATTATGAATCTTCCGAAGCCTGGGATTTGATAAAGACTCAATTTATTGAAATGCTTTAAATGTATAAGGAATCGGGATATTTAATCACCGAACCAACATGGGATAAAATCTCTTTCATGCACAACCAGGATCTTACAGCTTTGGAATCTGAGCCCTGCTTCATCGCTCCATCGCATTGTTGTATCTTCCCTGCTTCTCCTCACCCCACAATCCCCTCTCCTTTTCCCTGGCTTTCCTGGCCAGTTTCACAAATTTTTCAGCATATTTTACATTTGGCGGCACTGTGGATACCATTGCATATCCTTCTTTTACAAGCTTGGCATTAATGAAGGTGCCGTTCTCCAGATACACATAAGCAAGTGTTCGTTGGTAAAGATCCAACGTATCAACATCAAATTCCAGGCGTACTTTTTTATTCGATATTAATTTTTCAAGATAAGCTTTAGCTTCCCGGGAATAATAACCAATCTCTTTGTTTCTTGTCCTTCTGGTTTCAGGAGCGTCTATTCCTATCAATCTTATTTTCAGACCTTTTTCAGATCCATCATCAATCCAGAAGGTATCACCATCAATTACCCTGGTGATGGAGTAATAACGGATGTTCACCTTCTTTTTGTCCTGTGCAAAACAAAGACTTGATGAAGTTAAAAGGAACAAAATCAGTATAAGAAGCGTTTTGTTTTTCACCGTATTATTTAAAAGGTTAACCACGAATTTACACAGATTCCCTCACTCTCCAATTCTTTTCTGCTCTACGCCCTGAGCTCTTAGCTCTTAGCTCTTAGCCGTTCTTCGTCCGCCGTAGTCCCGAGTACTCGGGACGAAGGTGGAGCGCCGTTATGCCTTTGCGCCGTATTATTATATCGGGGAATCGACAAAGAGGGAGATAGAGTAAGTGTAGGAAAGCGGAATGTTAGTTAAGGATCAATTGGACTGTAAGAATACTAAAGTTATGTAATGCTTTTTATATCTTTTAAAATTAATTCTATTCCTGGTGGCACCACAACCTCCAATCACAGCCCCTTGAAGATCAATGATTTGCAAGGGGCTTTAAATTTCCGGTTGACGCCTGCCTGCCGGCAGGCAGGGGATTGTTGACAGTTTATATAACGCGTGTGTAATCGGTAAAATGCAAAATCAGAAAAGTTGTTTGGTAAGACCCCTCAAGTGCAATAACATTTTTACCTTCTAAATATTGTCAAAGTATTCGGCTATTGTTCATCCGGATAGATTAATTTTCTTTCATTTTTACATATGATTGGCAAAAAATAATTTTTGGAAAGACA
>Ga0307420_1000275_pt1 | contig 24507 bp, 21 predicted proteins | sample SalMarWE160240MG_2_FD_202167 | JGI IMG/M metagenome (GOLD analysis project Ga0307420, IMG submission 202167) | Salt marsh sediment microbial communities from the Plum Island Ecosystem LTER, Massachusetts, United States - WE1602-40 | ecosystem: Environmental > Aquatic > Marine > Intertidal zone >... | reverse complement strand
AAGCCGGGGGCGCACAGGTGAGAAGAAAGCCGCGTGAGGAAAGAGGCAACGTCCCGGTACTGCGGTAGTGGCGTGTTCCAAATCTCTAGGGGATGTATCTTGGCGACAAAGAACCGCGCATGATCCAGCGCCATCAGGATCATCATCAGGCCACGAAGCGCGTCCAACGCAGGTATGTGCCCGCCTTCTCTACTGCCGCTTCTCACTGCCAATCGAACCCCAGGCCGTGTGCAGCCTTGAGCAAAAGCCGGTGCAATATCTGTTGTTCACTCTCGTCCAATGCTGCGAGAAAATCGCGCGTGTACGCCACAGCCCCGCCGATGACGCCCTGCGTGGCTGTCTGCCCCAGATCAGTCAACGTCAGCCACCAGTTGCGCCGATCCCCTGCATCCTGTTCCTTTTGCACCAGCCCCATCTCGACCAACCGCTGCACGTATAACGAGATGGTGCCGGGGTTGACGTCCATCAGCTCGGATAACCGGCTCGCGTTGAGCGGCGCAAACTGGCCCAGCACCATCAGCGCCGAGCAATCGGATAGTTTCAAGCCAAATGCATTGTGTGCCTCCTCCTCGGCCATGCGCGACTCATACGCGTGCGCCAGGCTGAACAGCGCTTGGTTGACCTGTAAATAAGCCTTATCTGAAAGCGACATAGCTCACCTCCTCAAATTAGTTGTAGTATCAAACAGTTCTATTATACAACTATTCACAGAGCCTGTCAAGGCATAGTTTGAAAGTCGGTGGATGACAGATATCGAGTTTTCGGATGCTCCTCCGCTGTTCGGGAGGGGACTGGCGAGTCAATTCGCCTGTCGCGAGCCACTTGGAGGCCTGCGGTAGGCCACTTTGTGGGCTCGGTTGCAAGCGGGAACTGCTGGCCGGTTGGTCAGCGTCGGTCTTGGCTCAACGGCGCGTCAGGTCACCTCCGAGAGTTTCAGGTTGACGTATTGCAGCCAGGGCAGTCCCTGAAGGTCAACGCCGGCCAGCTGCGCCGGGCTGCACCCCTCGTGCTTGACACCGGGCAGGTAAGGGACGAAGTCGCGCACGAGGGCCCACACGATGAGCGACTTTTGTGCCGCATTGCACTTGGAACGCCGGAAGCTGTACAGACTCTCCACCTTGCGGGTGAGTTGCTTGAAGGTCAGCTCCACCAGGCTGCTGGTGGCGGCCAACAAGGGACTGCGTAGCCGCCATGTGTTGTAGTGGCGCTTCTTCTGCAGCGACTGGCAGCGAGCCAGCAAGATGGGCTCGTCGGCGACCCGGCGGGTCAGCTTGCGCAGCCGAGCCTGGTAGAGCTTGGGCGTAGGCGCATCGAGCACGTCGAAGAAGGCCCGCCGCCACCCCGCCAGTTCAGGGGCGTTGTCTGGCAGCTTCTTGGCCTTGCGGTACTTTTCCAACGTTTCGAAGACACTCTTCTTGGCGTGGAAGTAACACAGCAAGTGAACAATGCCTGCCATCTCTTCGCGCACAGCGCGCAAGATAGCGGGCCAGCCATCGGAGGTGATGGCCCGCAGATGGATGCCGACCTCCTTGAGATGGTGCAGCGCTTGTTTGAAAGCCTGTGTGTCGTTGCGATCCACCCGCACGATGTTCCAGATGACGGTCGAGTTCGGGTACTGGACGGTGACGGCAAAGATACGGTGATTGTCAGTGCCGTTGTCCTGCTCCATGAAGTACTCGTCCAGCAAGCCGTGCACCGGCAACTGGAAACCGAGCCAGACCAGGAATTGAGGCAGGTGGACCGCCAGTCCACCCAGCCAGATAGTCCACTCGTAGGGCAAGGTGTGTCCCCGGTATTGACCGTCTGGCGGGCGAGATTGGTTCAGGATGGAGGTGGTGTCCCGATAGCTGGTGTTGCGCCGCCAGCAGTTCTCCAGCACGTTCTGGATGATGAAAAACTGGCTCTACGCAGATTTGTGGGGTCAAGTCAGACACCACCACACTCCACAAGAACCTGTAGCCGGAAGTTAAAGTTCCGATAGCCGAAAACCCGGTCGATGATACCACGAATGGCGCGGTTGATGCCTTCTACGAATCCCTGGGGCACTCGATCATCGAAGTAGTTGAGGAACTCATGCCACCAGTTGCGCAACGGCTTGACAAATCGAATCAAATACCGGCTCCCTGTAACCAGCGCTTTCCCTGTCCACGCCCACAAGAAGCACTGCGCCCGTGCCCGGTCGGTGATCTTGTCGCAAATGGTGCGAAACTCCTCCTTGAGCAGATAGATGGCGCGCAACTCGTCCGAAATAGCCAGGATAGTACACAATTGAGCTTCCTGCTCTGGAGTGAGTTCGCGCCGATTCTTCAGCAACACCCAGCGGCTTCCTTTCAGGGCTTGGTACAAAACCTCATCCCCGTCCTTCTTCGCCTTTCTCTGGATGCTCCGTCGTATCAAGTCAATCTGATGATTGAGTTGCTTCATCACGTGGAAGCGGTCAGCGACGATCTGAGCACGAGGCAGTTTCTTGCGCACAGCCTGGCGATAGGCTTCCCACATATCCATCGACACAACCTTGATGGCGCGGTGTTCTTCCTCTGTCAGACCGTCCAACCACTCCTCGAACATCTTTTTGAGGCGATTGGGCAGTACAGCAATCACTCGACGTCGTTCCAGGTCAGAGAACACCAACGCGTACTGCTTGTGTCCCTTCCGCAGCGAAATCTCATCAACTCCGAGAACGCGTACTCTCCGACCACCAACTTGGCGGGCAGCGCGCTTTGCCTGCCGCCTGAAGATATCCAATACTGTCGCTTCATGCAGCCCTTCCGCGAGCGCCACCTGCTTACGGGGCGTCTTGTTCTTTACTCGTTCGTAGATGTGCACCTCGAAGACATTTGTCTGTCGTCGTTTGGGATCAATCCACTCTGGATTCTCCGTGAACGGCTTGCCACATGCATCACAATCGAAGCGCCGCTGAGGAAAATGCACCAACGCCTTCATCCCCCAGATGTCCAGGTGACGCACACAACGCGCCTTCTCTTCGTGAACCTCGTTTGTCGCCTTCAGACAACGTGGACATATGCCCACATCGTGTTCGTGTTCGCAGAACAGGTGCAGATACTGCTCTTTGTTTTCCTCCTCAATGACAAATCGAGTGACTTTCATTCCAGGCAAACCCAGCAAATCGCTCAGGGTTTTCTCTGTCACTGCTTGCGGCGTCAGGTCATCCACACGTTTCACCGCCCGCGCCGCATCTCTGGGTATCTTTTTAGATGGCGCTGGCAGCCGAGGGGGCTTTTTCATATCGGACCTCCTTGGGTCAGTTTACTGCATATTCTAACTCAAGTTGGCTTCCAGTCCAGTTTTCGCCCCACAAATCTGCGTAGACCCAGTTTTGTCAGTCAACCAGCGCTGCACACTCATTGAACTCGTACGAGCTCTCCCTCTCAATCAATCCCTCATTATTGAGATCGACGCCTGCCTCCTCGATGATGGGCGCGCTGCGCGCGCCTGGGCAATTCTGGCACAGCCAGAATTGCGCCTATCGATAGGCTATCTATCCTCACTACGCAGAAAAAACCGGCATAGCCGAATTTTTCCCTAGGCGCGTTTCAGCTCTTCGTGCCGCCGGTCAAGGCCTCGCGAAAAGCTGAAACGCGCCCCAGCGCCCCCGACACGATTCGAACGTGCAACCTGCGGATTCGAAGTCCGACGCTCTGTCCAATTGAGCTACGGGGGCATTTGGTGTATAATGATAAACGAAAGCCGGATGCGGGATCCGGCTGCGGCGATTAGGGGTGAGTGATGGGATTCGAACCCACAATCTCCTGGGCCACAACCAGGTGCCTTAACCATTAGGCCACACCCACCAAGCGGCGCTATTTTACCATAAAGCGCCCGAAGGAGCAACCAATGGTATTCGGAGAACTGCCCACCGGGCGCCACGAGGTTCAAATCCTGACCACCAATTTCCAGTTCAGCGGCCAACTGGAGACGCTGGGCGACGTGTCCACGTACATCAGCGATTCCACGCGCCAAAGCCTCTCGCTCCACGACGCCTACCTGACCCCGCTGACGCCCGGCAGCCCGATGCGGGGACTCAACCGCCCTCACATCGTCGTCCTCCGGCCCCAGACCGTGTTCCTGTATTTCACCTCGGCCGAGACCCGCGAGTCGATCCGCAAGATGCCCAAGAAGGAGCTTTTAGTGGCCTATACCCCCATCGCCGTGTGCCGGGGCTACTTTCACATGACGGCCGAGGCACGCCTGCGCGATTTTACCGACGTCACCCAGGAGCCCCTGATCCCCGTATCGGAGGCGCGCATCTTTCCCCTGGTCGAACTCCCCGCCGCTTTCCCCACCGAGGTTGATCTGATCCTGGTCGGTCTCTCCCAGCTACAATCCTACCACCCCGCGTGACGCTCAGCGCGACGCGCCGCATCCCCTGTCCGCCGTGACCACCAGCACCCGGCTGTGCCAGGCCTCTTCCCACGTCACGTCCGCAGAGAACCCGGCCCGCGCCAGCTCCCGCTTGCCCCTGTCGATTGGCAGGTCCCCCTGGCCCGTGATGCGGTACAGCCACCAGATGAAGCGGGAGAGCGGATCTCGTCCGCTCAGCAGCGCCCCCCCCACGATAACCCAGCACCCGCCCGGCGCCAGGACGCGCGCCACCTCGCGCAGTGTTTCCCGGGCCATGATGAACTCGGCGGGGAAGGTGGCCACGGTGCTATCGAAACAGCCGTCGCGGAAGGGGAGCGCCTGCGCCCGGGCGCGCACGAGGGGAACGGCCAGGCCGTCGTCCTTCGACAGCCGTCGCCGGGCCAGGCGGATCATATAAGGCGAGAGGTCGAGCCCCACCGGTGCGAGCCCGCGCTGTGCCATCGCCACCAACAGGTGACCGGGACCGTGGGCCAGCTCCAACACCCGCTCCCCGCGCAGGTGGGGGATCGCTGTGCGCCCCCACGCCTGCCACTGCCCCAGCGAGACCACCCAGGCCACCAGGTCGTACGTCCAGGCGAACTCGTTGTACAGCAGACGGAAAAAGAAGCGTATGAAACCCCACCACAAGCGACGCATCGTTTCCTCCCAAGCGAACACCCCCACCGCATCGCTACGGTGAGGGTGCTGGTATACGCGCACTCGATTCCGGGCGACCTAAATCTGCGAAAGATCGTAAGAGGACTCCTCCGGCAAAAACTCCTCATCATCACTCTCTGAGCCCGGCTTGACCCACGCGGCCAGGTCTATCGACAGCCGCTCAAAGAAGCTGTTCTGAGGCAGGTTGCCAATCCCGTACTCTGCTTCGACGATGCGCGCTCTCACGCGCAACGTCTTGGTCTCCAACACGACCTCTGCCCCATCCTGGGCCAGCATCGGCTCCCCCTTGGGCGCCAGTTTGGCGCGCAGCGCCTCGTCGCCAAAGGCATATTCGGACATCACGACTTTGGTCACAGTGCGGATGTCGCTCTTGTCGAACAGCCACACCTCGAAGGCGGTGACTTTGCTGGGCGTGCCCACCCCGAGGGTCTCTGAGATGCCCACGCCACACTCGCCCATGAATTCGCCGTTCTCCAACTCGATGCTGAACGACGGATCAAAGTGGTCGTCCCCCAGGGCATACGTGGTCGGGAACTGGGCCAGCGGCGCCCCCTCGACCCCCCAGGCGGTGATCGGCTCGACGGGTCGGACCCGCTCGGCGATCGACTCCCGCACCTCCTGCTCCTCTTGGCGACCACGCCACCAGCGGAAGGCGATAAAGACCAGTCCTAAAAGTGCCAGGATGATGAAAAGGACCAAGCAAACCGGCATAATGCTGCTGAGGAGAGTTGGTCTGGAGGGTGCTGGCGAGATGTTTTTCACGTCAGCGGACAGATTGCGCAGGCGCGTGGCATCTTCGGCGGAGCAGTGGGTCACCTCGGGCCTGTCGCAAGCCTGAGCCAGTTCTTCTAGGGCCGTCGACAGCTGGTCGATGTCGCGCTGGAGCTTTTTGCTCCGCTTTGCGTCGTCATAGTCTGCGCCCAGCAATTTGCGGCGCGCCCACTCGGGATCTGCCAGACTTTCGCTCTCATAGTTCCTGGCCACCCACAGGAGATAGTCCTCTCGAAGTTCCGAGCGTAGACTGGCAGGCGTGGTGTTGACCAGTTCGACATCGACAAACCACCTGGCAAAGATCAACCCCAGAATGATCCCCACGACGAGTGCCAAGACAGGACCCGCCCACCTGTGCTGATCAAAAAACTCTAAAACCTTGAAGAAAGCGTTTGCGATAGTACTCATCTTCGCCCCCCTTGAATGTGGTTGTCCCTTCGTGCGAAAGATGCCGTCGAGTTTTATTTTACCACAGGCGCGCACGGCATGCAATTACTTTACCATAAAGCGGCAACTAAGGCAAATGGCACTTTTGTCGCCAATGACGCATTTCGCCGCCGACATCGTCGCGTTTGATGGCAAGCAGTCCCACTCAGTATTATGGCAAGAAACGTGCCAGAGCACCGTTATTGGAAAGAACAGGTTGGCGCGCACCCAACGGGCTGTTACCCGAAACGTTCTCCGCTGCGCCAACTTTTGGATGGCCGGGTTTCAACACGCCCCCTATGTGTGGCGCGTTCGCGCCTAAATAGCTCCATATGTAGGGCTGGCCCCATTCTTCACGATGATAGGGTCGCCGTGCAGGACGACGCGAGCAAGCCCCAAACGGCTTGGTGACAGTCCAGCCTCTGCAATTCCGGCCAGACCAAGCGAGGATGGGGAATTTTCCCCACGCTGAGGGAAATTGCAAAGCTTTCTTCAGTCGCACTTATTCCTCTCCAGCTCGTGGGTGCGCGCGTGCATAGACCTCCCGCGCCCGACTCTGGCTGACGTGGGTATAGATCTGGGTCGTGACCAGGTTGGCGTGGCCCAGCAACTCCTGCACAACGCGCAGGTCAGCGCCGCCATCGAGCAGGTGGGTGGCGAAGGAGTGACGCAGAACGTGGGGCGAGACGTGCGTGCGGATGCCCGCCTGCTTCCCGGCCTTGTCCAGCATCATGCGCACACCGCGTACCGACAGCCGCCCGCCGCGATGGTTGAGCCACAGCGCATTGGTCGCCACGCCCGTCTTCCTTTGGGCCAGCAACGCGGGCCGTCCAATTTTCAGGTAGGCACGCACGGCGCGAATCGCCGGCCGGCCCAGCAGCCCGATGCGCTCCTGACCTCCCTTGCCCATCACGCGTACCTGGCCCTGCCGCAGGTCCGCATCCCCCACGTCCAACCCTGCCAGCTCGCTCACCCGCAGACCCGCCCCATACAGCACCTCGATGATGGCTCGATCCCGCAGGCCGAGGGGCGTGGAGGTGTCGGGGGCCGCCACCAGCGCGTCGACCTCGGCCACGGTCAAATACTTGGGCAGCCGCTGGGGCACGCGCGGGGCGCTGATCGCGCGGAAGGGGTTGCGCTCCAGCGTCTTTTCCCGCACCAAATAGTTGCCAAAGGAGCGCAGCTCCGCCACGCGGCGCGAGATACTGGCCTTGACGTAGCCCACGTCGTCCAGCTCCGCCAAATAGTTGCGCAGCAGGGGACGGTCGACCTGTGCCAGCGCGCTCACCCCCTGCTCGCGGCAATAGTCCAAGAACTGGCCGATGTCGTTGCCGTAATTCTTGATCGTGTAGGGGGAGGCGTTTTGGGCCTGTAGATGGTTCAGGAACCGATCCAGCAAATCTCTCATGAGGGTATGCTATAAAGGCGCAGCTGATGCGTGATCCGTGATTCTATGGCTACGCATCACGGATCACGTATCAGTTTCTTCCGGCTCAACCTCCGCCAGCTCGAACTCTTCCTCGCACTTGATGCACCTGGCCCACTCCTTGCGCGCCTCGACCAGCAACCCGCCGCACGCGGGACAGGCCTGCTTCAGTGGCCGCTTCCACGAGGCGAACTGGCACGATTCCTCGTCATCGGCATCGTAGTTGGAACAGCCGTAGAACGTGCGCCCGCGCCGCGTGCGTTTCTCCACGATGTCGCCGCCGCACTCGGGGCACTTGACCCCGGTCTCGACCACGATCTGGCGGCTGTAGCGGCACTCGGGGAAATTGCTGCAACCGATGAACTTGCCGTATCTGCCGTACTTGGTGACCAGCGGAGCGCCGCACTTGGGGCAGTCCTCGCCGATGGGCTCGTTGCCCATCTGCACCTCGGGCATCTCCTCGCGCGCCTGCTCCAGCGTGACCGAGAAGGGATCGTAAAAGTCGTGCAGCACGCCCACCCACTCCCGCTCGCCTTCGGCGATGGCGTCCAGGTCTTCCTCCATCTGCGCTGTAAAACCGACGTCGATATAGTCGGGAAAGTGATCAACCAACAGGTCGTTGACCACGACACCAACCTCAGTGGGGTGCAACCGGCCCTCGCGCCGTTGCACGTACCCCCGCCGCTGGATGGTGGCCATCGTCGGAGCGTAGGTGCTGGGGCGACCGATGCCGTACTCCTCCAATGCCCGCACCAATGAGGCCTCGCTGTAGCGCGGCGGCGGCTGCGTGAAGTGCTGTTCCGGCAGCAGCCGAATCAGGTCCAGAATCTCGTCCATACTCAACGGTGGAATCTCTTCCCGCTTGCTCTCCTCCTCCGTTTTCTCGTCCTCATCTTTGGCCTCCTCATACACGGCCAGGAACCCCTTGAACCGCAGGCTGGAGCCGCTGGCGCGGAAGAGGTAGGGCGCTTCCTGCCCCCCCTCAATCCCCCCTGGATGGGGGGAGTTGGAGGGGGGTGGACTTCCCGCCAGAATCTCCACCGCGATCGTATCGTACACCGCCGGCGCCATCTGGCTGGCCACAAAGCGCTGCCAGATTAGCGTGTACAGCCGGTACTGGCTGCGGTCGAGGTACTCTCTGAGCGATTGAGGCGTGCGCAAGACGCTGGTGGGCCGGATGGCCTCGTGGGCCTCCTGGGCGCCCTTGGCCCGGGTCTTGTACGTCGGCGGCTCGTCGGGCACGAAATCCTGGCCGTACTCTGCGACGACGAACGCCCGCGCCTCGATCTGTGCCTGCTCGGCCACATTGACGCTGTCGGTGCGCATGTACGTGATCAGGCCCGTGGGTCCGTCCCCCGGGTCCACGCCCTCGTAAAGCTGCTGGGCCAGGGCCATGGTGCGCCGCGCAGTAAAGCGCAGTTTGCGCGAGGCCTCCTGCTGCAGCGTGCTGGTGGTGAAGGGGGCTGAGGGGTTGCGCCGCCGCTGCCCCTCCTTGACGCTGGCCACGACGTAGGCGGCTCGCTCCAGCTCGTCGAGCACGGCCTGCACCTCGGCCTCGCTATGCAGCTCCGGATCTTCCCCGCGAATGCGGTGCAGCTTGGCGATGAAGCTCCCCCCCCTTTTCTCCCCCCCGCTCGCGGGGGGGACAGAGGGGGGGCTCTGCTTCGCCAACTCCGCCTCGATCGACCAATACTCCTGCGGCACGAACGCCTCGATCTCGCGCTCCCGCTCGACCACCAGCCGCACCGCCACCGACTGCACCCGTCCGGCGGAGAGCCCACGCCGGCCCATCTTTTCCCGCAGCAGTGGACTGAGCGTGTAGCCGACCAGCCGATCCAGGATGCGGCGCGCCTGTTGGGCATCCACCCGCTGCATGTCGATCTCGCGCGGGTGGGCAAAGGCGTGGCCGATGGCGTCCTGCGTGATCTCGTGGAACTCGACCCGGTGCACCTCGCGCGGGCCGATGGCCTTTTCGAGCGCCTTGGTCAGGTGCCAGGAGATGGCCTCTCCCTCGCGGTCGGGGTCGGTGGCCAGGTAGACCTCGGACGATTTCTTGACGTCCGCCTTGAGCTCGCGCACCACGTCCTTGCGCTTGGCGGGGACGATGTAGCGCGGCTCGAAATCGCGTTCGATCTCGACGCCCAGCCGGTTGGAGGGCAGGTCGCGCACGTGGCCCACCGAGGCCTTGACGGTGTACCCCTTGCCCAGGAAGCGGCCCACCGTGCGCGCCTTGGCCGGCGATTCGACGATGACCATCTTGGGCTTGCCCGAAAGATCGATCCCGGCCCACGGGTCGAGACCCTCGTGGGCCGGCGTGCGCCCCATGCGGAACATCTTGGTGCCGCACTCGGGGCACACCCCCTGCGTGGCCGGCGTGCCGTTGCTGGTGAACACCGGCTGCGGGGCGTCCATCTCACGCTTGGTCTTGCACTTGACGCAGTAGGCTTCCATACTTAAAGATACTCGTTCCGCTCCTCGCTCCTCAGCAGGCGCACCATCTCGCGCACGTCCTGCTCCCGCTCCTTGGGGCAGACAAGCAGCGCGTCCTCCGTATCCACGATGACCAGACCCTCTACCCCGATGGTGGCGACGAGGCGTTTGCCGTCCTTGTTGAACACCAAAGTATTGCGCGTGTCAATCCCCACGTGCGGCCCGACGACCGTGTTGCCATCCTCGTCGTCCGGCAGCAAATCTAACAAGCTGGCCCAACTGCCCACGTCCGACCAGCCGATGTCGGCCGGAATCACGGCCACGTCCTCGGCCCCCTCCATCACGCCGTAATCGATCGTCTGCTGGGCCACCTGCGGCCACACGCGGCCCAGCGTCGGCTCGTAGCCAGGCGTCCCCAGCGCGGCCTCTACCTCAGCCAACTGGGCATAGAAATCAGGCATCTGGCGCTCGAACTCACCCATAATGCAGTCGACGCGCCAGATGAACATGCCGCTGTTCCACGAGTACTCGCCGCTTTCTACCATGTGGATCGCCGTCTCTGCGCTCGGTTTTTCGGTGAATCGCTCGACGCGGAACACCTCAAAGCCGTCTACCTGGCCCAGGCTCTGCCCCTGCTTGATGTACCCGTAGCCGGTCGAGGGAGACGAGGGCTTGATGCCCAACGTGACCAAGTGACCCTCCTCGGCAGCCTGCGCCGAGGAGGTCAGCACCCGGCGGAAGAGGGGCACGTCGGAGATAAAATGGTCGGCGGTGAGCACCGCCATCACGGCATCGGGATCGCCCCGGCGCAGGTGAATCGCCCCCAGGCCAATGGCTGGCGCGGTGCCGCGCCCCTCCGGCTCGATGATAAAGTTCTCCGGCGGCAGCTCCGGGGCCTGCGCCGAGAGGATGCCGAGGTGTTCGGCGCCGGTGACGACGAAAATCTCCTCCGGCTGGAAAACGGGCGCGATACGGTCGATCGCGTGCTCGAACATCGTGCGCTCGCCGACCAACTTGAGCGACTGCTTGGGACGGTCGCGGCGACTGAGCGGCCACAGTCGCGTTCCCACACCTCCGGCCATGATCAGTGCGTAAAATGCCATTCGTTCCTCCTTGGGTTGAGAGATTGGTATACTTGTAATTGGTATATTGGTAAACCGGGCACACCCACCAATCTACCAGTTTACCAACTACCAGTCCACCAGCATACTAATCTACCACATACTTCACACCTGGCTCACGGGCCACGATGTACTTCATCCCCCCCACCTGGCGCACCAGCCCCTTCAGCTCCATCAGCGCCAGCGTGCTGGTGACCTGCGAGATCGGGAGATCCAATTGCTGCTGCAGCTCGTCCACGTGCGTCGGCTCCGCCGAGAGCCGCTCCAGCAGCGCTGCCTCCGTCTCGTCGGCCGGGAGCACCTGCCGCGCCTCCACCTGCTCGGCCACCATGGTCAGGTTCAACTCCTCCAGGATGTCGGCCGGGGTGAGCACCACCTTGGCGCCGTCTTGAATGAGAGCGTTGGTGCCAGCGCTGCCGCGCATGGTGATCGAGCCCGGCACAGCGAAAACGTCCCGCCCCTGCTCGGCGGCAAAGTCGGCGGTGATTAGCGCGCCGCTGCCCTTGCCCGCCTCGGTGATCAGCACGCCCAGGCTGAGCCCGCTGATGATGCGGTTGCGCGGCGGAAAGTTGCGCCCCTCCGGCTCGGTGCCCAGCGGATAATCGCTCACCAGCGCGCCGTGGGCGACGATCTCCTGGGCCAGCTTGCGGTGTTCAGGCGGATAGATGCGGTCGATGCCACAGCCCAGCACGGCGATGGTGCGCCCGCCTGCCCCCAACGCGGTCTTGTGCCCCACGGCGTCGATGCCGCGCGCCAGCCCGCTGACGATGGTGATGCCGCTGCGGGCCAGGGTTCTGGTCAGGTTGCGCGTCACCTCCCGACCGTAGGCCGAGGCACGGCGCGTGCCGACGACGGCTATGGCCCAGGCATCCTCCTCCGTGAGCGTGCCCTTGACGTACAGCACGGGCGGCGGGGCGGGAATCTCACGCAGGAGGTGGGGATAGGAGGGATTTTCCCAGGTGAGCACCTGGGCACCGGCGGCGGCGATCTTTTCCAACTCGCGGCCCAGGTCCAGTTGCCCCCGGGCCGCCAGCAGGTTCTCCAGCGAGCGGCGATCCAACCCGGCTTGCCGCAACTCCCGCGACGGCGCGCACCAGGCGCGCTCGATGTCCCCAAAATAGTCGAGCAGCGCCCGCAACCGTACCGGGCCGATGCCGCGCACGATGTTAAAGCCAATCCAGTAGCGTAAGTCGGTCATACCCTCCTCCTTGCTCCGAGCCCTCTTAGGCTCACTCCGCCAACGTGCCCGGCAGCAGACGTACCACCATGCGCTTCTCCTCCATGTCGAACTCACGCACGACGTCCGTGATCGCCGGCACCAGCACCTCGCCCCGAGGACCGCGCACCAGGTAGACGTCATTGGCTCCCGTCTCCAACACCTCCGCCACCTGGCCCAGCCATTCGCCGCTCTCCGTCTCTACCTGCACGCCGACGATCTGGAAGTGATAGTACTCTCCCTCCTCCAGCGGCACGGCCTCCTCGACCGGTATCTGCACCAGCATGTCGCGCAACAACTCGGCCTCGTTTCGGTCGTCGCAGCCCGCCAGCTTTAGCAACATCGCACCTCTGTGCTGGCGCACCGCCTCGGATGGATAGCGTTTCACATCTTCAGGGGAATCTGAATGAGCCAGGTAAAAGTGGCCGTGCCGTCCCAGCCGCTCGGGGAAGCCGGTGATGATCTCGACGCGCAGCTCGCCCCGCACGCCATGCGGACGCAGTACCCGCCCGACCACTAAATAGCGAGGCCCAGGCGCGTCTGCGTTCCCTGAGCCTCCGTTTCCTGTATTATCACGTTGTGCAAAAGCACCCATAGCGTCGGTCGCCTATACAAGCGTCCGTCGGCTCGGTGACGGGAGCACTTGATTCTTGTTCCAGATGAACCCGAAACAGGCGTGGTACTAGACGATTTCGAGCGTGACCCGCTTGCCCTGCTTGGCGGCGAGTACCCGGACGAGCGTGCGCATCGCGTTTGCGGTACGCCCACCCTTGCCGATCACGCGCCCCATGTCCTCGGGGCCAGCGCGCAGCTCCAAGATCACTGACGACTCGCCCTCAATCTCAGAGACGTGGACTTGAGATGGGTCATCCACAATCGACTTGGCGATGAATTCAACGAGTTCCTTTAACGAAGTCATGGTTATCTCTCCCTCGGCTAGATGATGTTGATGCGCTTGTTCAAAGTGTGAACACACAGCGTGGGTGCCAAGTCCACACGGCGGAGAACGATTTACGCCTCCGACTCGTCTTTCTCTTCGTCCGTATCGCTTTCTTCTTCCTTCTCTTCTTGAGCCTCTTCTTGAGCCTCTTCTTGAGCCTCTTCTTCGCCCGCCTCGGCGGCCACCTCGGCTTCAGGTGCCGCTTCAGCTTCGGCTTCGGGCTCCTCTGCCTCAGGTTCCCCTATCTCTGCCTCAGCCTCCTCTGGCTCCGCGGCCTCAGGCTCTGCCTCAGGCTCCGTCTCCTTCTCCGCCACGGCTTCTCGTTGGGTTTTGGGGCTGATCTCGGGTGTGGCTTCAGCAGCGGCCTCCGCCTCAGCCACCAGGGCCTCTATAGACTCGCCCTGCTTGAGCCGCTCGAAGCGATCCAGCGTGCCCATCTTTTTCAACAGCCGGGCCACCGCGTCAGAGGGCTGCGCCCCGACGCTCAGCCAGTGCAGCGCGCGATCCTCTTTGATCCGCACCGTCTCCGGCTCGGTACGCGGGTTATAAAAGCCGACGACCTCGATGAAGCGGCCATCACGCGGAGACCGTGAGTCAGTTGCCACGATCCGATAACTCGTCTGTTTCTTAGCGCCTACGCGGCGCAGTCGAAGCTTGACCATATTCCTCCTGAGTTGGTAAATTGGTAGTTGGTAGATTGGTAAATTGGTGGTTGGTAGATTGGTGAACTGTACCAGTCTACCAATTTACCAGTTTGCCAACAATTATCCAAACAATCTCGTCAATCCTCTCATGCCACGCTTCCCCTTCCCCAGTTGCTTGAGCATCTTTTGCATCTGGCGGAATTGGTTCAGCAGGGCGTTGACCTCTTGGACGCTCGTGCCGCTGCCCTGGGCGATGCGTCTCTTGCGGCTGCCGTCGATGATCTTGGGCTTGCGGCGTTCCTCCGGCGTCATCGAGAGAATAATCGCCTCGATGCGCTTGAGCTGCTCGTCGGTGACCTCGGCCGATAGGTTGGGAGCCAATTGCCCCATCCCCGGCACCATGTCCAGCAGTTGGCTCAACGGCCCCATCTGCTTGATCTGCTGGAACTGCTCCAGGAAATCCTCCAGCGTAAAGCTGGCCTCGCGCAGCTTGCGCTCCATACGCTCGGCCTGCTCCTCGTCGAAGGCGGACTCGGCCCGCTCGATCAGCGTGAGCACGTCCCCCATCCCCAGGATGCGGGAGGCCAATCGGTCGGGATAGAATGCCTCCAGCGCGTCGATTTTCTCGCCCGTGCCCAGGAACTTGATCGGGACACCGGTGACGGCCCGCATGCTGATGGCCGCGCCGCCCCGGGCGTCGCCGTCCACCTTGGTCAGGATCAGCCCGGTCAAGCCGATGCGCTGGTGAAAGCCGCCCGCGACGTTGACCGCCTCCTGGCCCGTCATGGCGTCGGCCACCAGGAGCGTCTCCACCGGCTTGGCCGCCTTCTTGACGGCCTCCAACTCGGCCATCATCTCGTCATCGATCTGCAGGCGGCCGGCGGTATCCAGGATGACCACGTCGCTGCCCCGGCGGCGCGCCTCGCGGACGCCGTCAGCGCAGATCTTGGGCGGCGGGACGTTTTGCCCCTCGCTGTGCACCGGCAGCTCCAGTTGGCGGCCCAACACCTCTAGCTGCGTGATGGCGGCCGGGCGATACGTGTCGCCGGCGACCATCAGGGGCAAGTGCCCCGTCTGCCTAAGCTGCAGCGCCAGCTTGGCCGCCGTCGTCGTTTTGCCCGAGCCCTGCAGGCCCACCAACATGATGACGTGGGGCGCGGGGCCGGTCAGCTCCAGCCGCCCTGGCTCGCCCAGCGTCTCGATCAATTCCTGGTGGACGATCTTGACGATCTGTTGCTCGGGCCTGAGGCTCTTGGTGATCTCAGCGCCGATGGCCTTCTCGTGCACGCGCGCGATAAAGTCCTTGACGACTTTGTAATGTACGTCGGCTTCCAGCAGGGCCAGGCGAATCTCGCGCAACCCTTCGTCCACGTCGCCTTCGCGCAGGGTCCCGCGCTTGCCCAGCCGCTTAAAGACCGCCTGGAGTTTTTCGGTCAGATTTTCAAACATAAAGGGTACCTGCTTAACCAGGCCCTAATTTCACCGCCGAGACGCCAAAGCGGGCAAAGACCGCCCGGACGCAGTGTTTTTCTGTTTTTGCAGAGAAGCAAGTGACTTCTCTGCGGCCAAAAAGAATTTCTCAGTGAACTCTGCGGTGAGCGGTTACGATAAAGGAACGACCGCGCCGCTCCGCGTCACGCGCTTGCTATAGCCTGGGCGATTGTAATGTAAAAGCCCCGTTTCGTCAAGTATTTTTGCCCCTCATCACTGCCCGCGCGTCCACCGCCATCGCGCCCTCCTCGAACACGAGCACGGGGTTGACGTCGATCTCGGCTACCTCGGGGCACTCGACCATCAGCCGCGAGAGAGCCAGCAGCACCTCGACCACCGCCTCCACGTCGGCCGGCCGATCGCCGCGCACGCCGCGCAGCAGGCGAAAGCCCCGCACCTCGGAGATCATCTCGCTGGCCGCGTCGCGCGTCAGCGGCGCCAGGCGAAACACGATGTCCTCGAAAACCTCGGCGTGTATCCCGCCCGACCCGAATACCACCACCGGCCCAAAGCTGGGATCGCGCTTGCCGCCCAGGATCACTTCCCGCCCGCCGGGGAACATGCGCTGCACGAGCACGCCTCCCAGGTGCGCTTCGGGTGCCTGGGTCTCCAACTGCTCCATCAGTGCGGCAAACTCTTCCCGCAGCGTCTCCGGGCCGTCGACGTTGAGCGCCACGCCGCCCACGTCCGACTTGTGTGTGACATCTGGCGAGAGCACCTTGAGCGCCACCGGATATTCCATGCTGCCGGCAGCGATCAGCGCCCCCTCGACGTTATCCACCACGGCCCATTCGGCGACGGGGATATCATAGGCGGCGCACAGTCCAAGGGCCGTGTCCGTCGTCAGCACGCCGTCACGGGTCAGCAGCTTTTCCACCTCATGGGGACGCCGGGTAGGAGGCGGTGGCAGCGGGAACAGCCGCGCCGGATGAAAAGATCTCTCTCGCGAGGCGGCCAGCGCCCGCATCGCCGCTTCGAGCTGGGTGAATATCGGGTATCCCATCTCGCGTTGGAGCAATGCAACCTCCGACCGTGGCGCAAAGGGACAAAAGGCCACCGGCCTGTACATCGTGCGGGCCAGCTCGCCCAGTTGGCGGGCCAGCTCGTGCGAGCTTTCGGCCTCGGGGCCGGAGCTGTAGGTATGGACCACTACCACCGCGTCGGGGTCGAGGACGCACAGGCACTTGCCGACGATGGGACCGTATAGGCCAAAGTCAAAGATGGGCCCCAGGTCGAGCGGATTGGTGAGCGCGATAACATCGGCGCGGAACATGCTGCGCACGTCTTCCAGGACATCCTCGGAGATGGGCATGAGGCGAAAGCCATTGGTCTCGGCGGCGTCGGCGGCCACCACCGCGTGCCCGCCGGTGCGCGAGATGACGACCAAGTTCCTGCCCCGCACCGGCGGCAGCGCGAATCCCTGCGCCAGCGTCACCGCGTCGTCAAAGCTGAGCGCCCGGGCGATCCCTGCCTGTCGCAGAGCCATGCTGACAATCTGGTCGTCGTTGGCCAGCGCCCCTGTGTGCGAAAAGGCAATCTCGGCACTGGCCTGGGCGATGTTCGTCTTGTGCACGATGATCGGTTTGGGCGACGTGGCGGCCAGCTCGATCAGGCGGCGGCCCTCCTCGATGCTCTCCAGGTAGAGGATGATCACCTCCGTGCCGGGGTCGCGCAGCAGGTAGGACAAAAAGTCCACCTCATCCAGGTTGGCCTTGTTGCCCATGCTGACGACCTTGTTGATCCCCAGCCCGGCCTCGCTGAGCATCAGCAGGTACGTGATCGAGATGCCCCCGCTCTGCGCCAGCACCGAGACCGGCCCGCGTTTGAAGGCCCCTTCGTCGAAAGAGACAAAGGGCAGGCACAGCCCGTTCTCCATATTGACCGCGCTGATGCAATTGGGACCCACGAAGCGGATGGACCATCGGCGGGCCACCTCGCATACTTGCCTCTCCAGCTCCTCCCCCTCCTCCGAGAACTCGGAGAATCCGCCCGACTCGATCACTGCCCGCAGGATGCCCTTCTCGCCACAGGTCTCCAGCAGGCTGGGCACCGTCGCCGCCGGCGTCAGGATCACGGCCAGGTCGACGCCATCGGGCAGGGCATCCACAGAGGTGAGGAGGGGGACGCCGTGCACCTCGCCGCCGTGCAACCCCACCGCGTAAACGTCGCCGCCGTAATCGAATCTCTGCAGGTTGGCGATGATGTTGGCCGCCAAATTATCGGGTTTATCCGAGGCGCCAATAACGACCAAACTGTCGGGATAAAAGATTCTGTCCACTGTGGCCTCCTGTTGCAGCTATCTCGATTGTATCAGAGGATGGGAAAAATTGCCAACGCGAACCAAAACCAGGATGCGGTTCACGCTTTCGGATAATGCACGTTCCTCCCCCTCGATGGGGGAGGTTAGGAGGGGGGTGAAATCGCCTCCTCGGCGTGGGAAACCCCTCCAGACCGTCATCCAACTGTAACTTCTCCTTAATCGACAAACGAGGCCAGTCCGGGTATAATAGGGCACGCGAAGCGTGTAGACAAAGTGCGCCGATGTAGGGCAAGTTGGCAACTTGCCCTACATATTCTCGAGGGAGTAACCGTGAACTGCGTTCACCTTCAACAACCAAGATGTAGGTCACGTTAATAACGTGACGACGCCCGCAGCGTCACGCTGATAGCGTGACCTACAGGGTTCATTTTCGGAGCGTTATGGAATCAAGCGTGCGTATCCTGATCGTGGATGACAGCCAGGCCATACGGGAGTTTGTGGTCCAGGCCCTCGCCGATCGAGGGGGCTACACCGTGGCGGAGGCAACCGACGGGGCCAAGGGGCTCCAGATGGCCCTGGACGATTCCCCCGATCTGGTCCTGCTGGACCTAGAGATGCCCCAGATGGATGGTTCCCAGGTCGTGGATGCGCTCAACGAGCGCCAGGCAGATATCCCCGTCATATTGATCACCTCCCACGGCTCCGAGGCCATCGCCGTCGAGTTCTTCCGCAAGGGCGTGAAGGACTACCTGAGCAAGCCGTTCACCTCCGAGGAGCTGTTTGCCGCCATGGATCGTGCGCTCGCCGATGTCCGTCTGCGGCGGGAAAAGGAGCTTCTCACCCAGAGTCTGGCGGCGGCCAACCAGGAGCTGCGCCGCATGGTGCGTGAGATGGACACCCTGTACGGCATAGGGAAATCGGTCACCTCGCTGCTGGACAGGGATCAGTTGTTGGAGCGCATCCTGGATGCCGTCTTTTACGTCATCGGCGCCGAGGAGGCGTCGCTGATGCTGGTGGACGAGGAGACCAACAAGCTGCGCCCGGCGATCCAACGCCAGCGGGTGGATGGCGAACATCACCACATCGCCCGCCGTGGTCCCGAGGAGTTGGCGACCGATGCGATCCGCGCAGGGGACGCCACCGCCAGCGGCGAGATGCTCAGCGCGCCGCTGACGGTGGGGGACAAGGTCGTCGGCGCCATCGGCCTGGGCAATCCCGTGACCACGCGCTCCTTTGGCAGCCACGCCAAGCAACTGCTGATGGCCCTGGCTGATTACGCGGCCATCGCCATCGAGAACGCGCGCCTGTACGAGGAGGTGCGTCAGGCCGACCTGGCCAAGTCGGAGTTTGTCTCCCTCGTCGCCCACGAGATGGGGACGCCGCTGACCTCCATCGGGTGTTACACCGACCTGCTGCTGCGGGGGCACGCCAAGCAGCCCTTGACCGAGGAGCAGGCGAAGTATCTGCACGTCGTCCGCAGCAACGCCGACCGTATGCAGATTCTGCTCTCCGACTTGCAGGACATCTCGCGCATCGAGACCGGGCACCTGAGTCTGGATCTGCAGCCCACCGACCTGACCGAGGTGTTGAAGAATGCCCTGGAGGCCACCCGGCGGCAGATCGAGATGAGGTCGCAAAAGCTGAGCGTCAAGATACCGCAGGACCTGCCGCCGGTCTATGCCGACCCGGCGCGGCTGACGCAGATCCTGATCAACCTGATCAGCAACGCCTACAAGTACACGCCCGAGGGCAGGCAAATCCGCGTGCAGGCCAGCCGCAAGGATGGGTACGTGCACTGCGTCGTCGCCGATACCGGCATCGGCATCTCTGCCGAGGATCAGGAGCGGTTGTTCACAAAGTTCTTCCGCTCCGATAACCCCGACGTGCGGGAGCGGCAGGGGACGGGGCTAGGGCTGTGCATCGTCAAGAACCTGGTCGAGCTGCAGGGCGGGCAGCTCAACGTGGAGAGCGAGCTGGGGAAGGGGACGACATTCTGGTTTACGGTGCCTGAGGCGAGGTAGTCGCCATGAACTGCGTTCACCATGAACGACGAAATGTAGGGCGGATTGGCAATCCGCCTTACCGCGTCGCCTGTTTTTGGAGCAGAGACGACCCGTCGCCTTTTCAGAGTTGACTTGTCGTCTCTGCAGAGATGACGCGTCATCTTTTTCGGGGCAGGCCTGAATCGAAGGTTGGGTTTCGCTCCGAGCCTTTGGCTTGCGGCCCCCGATTCGTTCCTACCCAATCTATTGACTTTGGCCAAGTCACCGCCGTGATTTCTCTATGGTCGTGGCCGGGAATCGGCGAACGGTTGGGTCGCGCTCCGCTTGACCCAACCTACCGGCTTTTGAGGAGTTATTTGGTTATTGCCTTCGTGATCGCTCCTACGATGGCGGCTATCAATTCCTTATCTGGTGACTTCAGTGCATCAACCTCGCCGGACGCTGAAGCCAATCGCACGACATACTTGGTCTTGCTAAACACAGCTAGGCTAACACCGGTTACCGACATTATGACACCAGTGACGATACAACCACAACCACCGATTCCACTGCTACTACCCTGACCTCTCTCATAGAAGAAAGAGGGTAAACCTAAAAGTACGATGAGTACCCCAAAAAGTGCTATGATGATACCCCAGAAACGAGCCTGGTTCCGTAGCTTGACCGTCTGCACTGAGGTTATATGTTTGACAGAATAGAGCTTTGCTCCAATGACAATGCGAGCACTTGTTACTATCACATCACCACTATCAAAGTATATCGCTTCTCCTGTTGCTGAACCTGCTGCTTGCTGGTGATCACTCACATCACTTTGACGGTGTACCCCCTAATGCCTGCACTGCTTGCTCATCACCTGGCTTTAGGCTCAAAACGCGCTGCCAACACTGCCGTTTCTTTGCAGGATCGTCGATGGCTGCCGCCATCCAGCGCCAGGCATTGACGTTGTTGGGGTCTCGGCGTAGGATGGCGCTAAGCGTTGCTCTAGCTCGTTCCATGTCGCCGCTTTGTATTGCGAGGATTGCTTGACTCAAGTCATCGTCTGCCATAGCTCTCCCTGCCTTTATGCACTCTCCCTAACCAGGTTTAGTATAGCCCCATCCCACCCAAAGGTCAAAAACAAGGAGCGAGTCCAGCACCAATCACATAACGACACGCCGACAGTCAGCAAGACGAGCCAATGAATAAAATTGCGCCGCTCAAATAGTGTGTTATACTTGGCGTATCATATCTCGGGAGCGCATTACCATGTCCACCATATCGGTCAAGGAAACGCATCTCAGGGACTTGCTCGAGGACTGGGCCTTGGTAAAAGCCATCGAGGAGAGTGAATCTACCGAAACCGTCTCAAAGGCCCAGGTTCTCCAAGCCCTGGAGGCCGATGAAGCTTGAATGTCGAATTCAAGGCCAGCTTTGTCAAAGCTAGGGATTGGCAGAGATGCTGGTGTAATGCAGGGAGCGTTCGATGGCGACAATTACGGTACAGCCTGATCTGGCACAGGACCTGGAGCAGTTGGCCACACGACGGCAGAGCCAAGTGGAAGAAATCGTGGCAACTGCTCTCCGGCGCTACATACGTCAGGCTCAGGAAGAAAAGATGAAGGAAGAGGCCACCACCTTTTGTGAAATGCACGCCGAGTTGGTGGCACAGTATGATGGTGAGGTGGTCGCTATACACGAAGGGCAAGTAGTAGATCACGACAAGGACTTTGTGGCACTCCACCGGCGTATCCGGCAACGGTTTGGACGGGCGGCCGTTCTCCTGCGCCGGGTGAGCTCCGAACCGGAGCGAGTACTCGCTTTTCGTAGCCCACGCCTGGAACGGGACGAAAGATGATGGTTTATCATTACAGTGAGACGTGGTATCCCCCAATGCCGGTTTTGGAGGTTCGTTTGGGGTACCCGGAGGAGCCTCTTGCACTTGGGCCATACACGGCCATCATTGATACGGCTGCCGACGGAACCATTGTTCCAATCAAACTCGTCGAAAACCTTCAAGCTCCCATTGTGGATGACGTGCGACTGCGAAGCCAGTGGGGAGAGTGGCGCAGGGATCGGATGTTCACCGTGGACGTAGGAATTGGCGCGCTCCGTTTTCCTGCTGTTGAAGTGATCGGAGATGAGCGGGGTGACGAAATCATCCTTGGGCGTAACGTGCTCAACAGACTGCGCCTCCTGCTTGACGGCCCATCCTCCACAACCCAGGTGCTGGAGTAGAGAGCTTTTCAGAGGATCTCGAAGGTAAGCAAAACCACACATCAAATCGGAGGGTAATCCGTTGACACTCGTGTACCTGGCCGTGGCCTGGCTGGCGGGCATCGCGCTGGCCGAGGGAACCGGCCTGCCCTGGCAGGCGCTGCCCGTGCTGGGCCTGATGGCGTTCCTCGTGCTCCTGCTGTGGCGGGAGAATCCCCGCGCTCGGACGGGCGCGCTGTGTGCGCTGATGTTGGCCTTGGGCGCGGGCCGCTTCCTGCTCGTCGTCCCCCGCTTTGATGAAACCTCGCTTGCGACCTACAACGACGCCGGCTGGGTGCGGCTGGAAGGCGTCGTAGTGGGAGAGCCGGACGAGCGGGAGTATTATACCAACCTGCGCGTGCGCGCCGAGCGGCTGACCTTGCCCGGCGGCGCGGAGCTGGAGGTGGACGGCCTGGCGCTGGTCAAGGCCGACCGCTACCCACAGCGGCGCTTCGGCGACCGCGTCATGGTCGAGGGGGCGCTGGAGACGCCGCCGGTGCTGGAGGATTTCTCCTACAAGGACTATTTGGCGCGGCAGGGCATCCACTCGCTGGTGCGCCGGGCCGAGGTGACACTGCTGGCCGAGCGGCAGGCCAGCCCCGTCCTGCACGCCCTGTTTGCCTTCAAGCGACACGCCCAATCCACCATCGCCGCCATCCTGCCGGAGCCACAGGCGGCGCTGCTCACTGGCATCCTCCTCGGCGTCGAGACGGGCATCCCCGCCGACCTGATGGACGACTTTGCCGCCACCGGCACGACGCACATCATCGCGATTTCAGGATTCAACATCACGATCGTGAGCGGTATCTTTTTCGGGCTGGCCCGGCGGTTGTTCGGCAAGAAGCGGGCGTTCTGGATCGCCGCCGCGGGCATCGCGATCTATACGGTCCTCGTCGGCGCGTCGGCGGCGGTGGTGCGCGCAGCCGTGATGGGCATCCTCTACCTGCTCGCCATGCGGCTGGGACGGGGCACCTACGCGCCCGCCTCCCTCGCCGCGGCGGCTTTTTTCATGACGCTGCTCAACCCGCACACGCTGTGGGACGTAGGGTTTCAGCTCAGCTTTGCCGCCACGGTGGGACTGGTGCTCTACACCGAGCCTTTGGAGAGCGCCTTCGAGCGGGCGCTGGCACGGATCACGAGCGCCGAACACGCCGAAAAGATCGTCGGCTTGATCAGCGAGGCATTGCTGGTCACGATGGCGGCGCAAATTGTGGCCCAACCCATCATCTTGAATATCTTTGGCCGCCTCTCTCTCATCACCCTGGTGACCAATTTCTTGATCCTGCCCGTCCAACAATGGGTGATGATTGTTGGCGGCCTTGCCCTGCTATCGGGATTGATCTTTCGCCCGCTGGGGCAAGTGGTAGGCTGGGTCGCCTGGGTGTTCCTCAGCTACACCATCGAGGTGGTGCGGCTGACGGCGTGGGCGCCCCTCGCCTCCGTGCCGGTCAAGATGGCGGGCTGGATGGTGTTCGCGTACTACGCCCTGCTGGCGGGCCTCACCTGGTGGTTCACGCAGGCCAAGGAGCGCCGCCGCGAGCTGTGGCGTAAGTTCACCGCCAACGTGCAGACGAAGGTGATCGTCGGAACCGCTGCCATCCTGCTGATCCTGGCCTTTTTCTTCTGGCGGACCTTGCCCGACGGCAAGCTTCACGTCACGTTCCTCGACGTGGGGCAGGGGGACGCCATCTTCATCCAGACCCCCTCCGGCAGGCAGGTGCTCATCGACGGCGGGCCGAGCGAGACGCAGGCGCTTGCGCAGTTGGGCCGCCGCATGCCGTTCTGGGATCGCTCCATCGACCTCGTGTTACTCACCCACCCGGAGTCCGACCACGTCACCGGCCTGATCGCGGTGCTGGAGCGGTACCAGGTGGACACGGTGATCTTTCGCGAGATGGCGCTGGACTCGGCGACCTACGAGCGCTGGCTGGAGGTGGTCGAGGCCGAGAAAGCGACGGTCTATCGGGGCGAGACGGGGTTGTATCTGGCGCTCGATGAAGGGCTGGAGATGATCGTACTCCACCCTGGGGCAGAACTGGAGGAGGGTGCCAACAACAACTCGATCGTCACGCGGCTGACGTATGGGCAGGTTTCGCTGCTGCTGACGGGGGACATCGAGGCGCAGGTGGAGGAAACGCTGGTAGGGGCGATTCGCGAATCGCCCCTACGGAGCACGGTGCTGAAGGTGCCGCACCACGGCAGTTGCAGTTCGACCACGCAGCGTTTCTTGGACGCAGTTGATCCCGAGGTGGTCGTCATCAGCGTGGGGGCTGATAACCGCTTTGGCCATCCGTGCGGCGAGGTGTTGGAGCGGCTGGGCGATCTGCCGGTGTATCGCACCGACGAGCAGGGCGCGGTGGAGGTGGTTACCGATGGGACGCGGGTGTTGGTGGAGGTGCAACGGGGCGACCTTCAGTCGCCTTAACGTCGCCTTGAGCGATTCAGAGCCTTTCTTTCCCTATCCCTCAATGCGGATAGCCTCGACCGGGCACCCATCGATTGCTGTC
>Ga0307420_1000274_pt1 | contig 24596 bp, 25 predicted proteins | sample SalMarWE160240MG_2_FD_202167 | JGI IMG/M metagenome (GOLD analysis project Ga0307420, IMG submission 202167) | Salt marsh sediment microbial communities from the Plum Island Ecosystem LTER, Massachusetts, United States - WE1602-40 | ecosystem: Environmental > Aquatic > Marine > Intertidal zone >... | reverse complement strand
CCCACCACACCCCCACCCCCCCCGTTTTGTCCAAGAGGCTGTGAGCAGTTACTAACAAACAATACTTGTACGCGAAAAGGGGGAAAAAGGTTTGGTTTTTGTTAGCGAGTTTCTATGGAGATGACAGAGGGTACTGCGACGCCAGAGTCGATGCCTACGGGGTGCTCGTCTGCTCTGAGCCACATCCCTGTGGAGGGGCCGCCGTCCAGGTTGAGCGCCACGTCGACATCCAGGTCGGACTCGGTGAGAAAGATGGCCATCTCGTGGAGGCTGAGGCGGCCGCGGGGAGCGGCGATGAAGAGGATGCGTCCTTCGAAATCCTGGGCTACGACGGTGCGGCGGGCAGGTACGCTGCCACCGGGGGTATCGGCGGGGAAGCCCATCACGCCGCCGGGTTTGACCAACACCGGGAACGACATCACCCCTTGCGTCAAGGGCTCGTCGGGATTGTAGGGCCGGTCGCGCAGCCAGCGCACGCTCACCTCTTCCCCTCCCCCCGGGGGGGAGGGGTTGGGGGAGAGGGAAACGGCGAATAATCCTGCATAGTCCTCGTAGACTGCGCCCCACGTTTGCCCGTCGCTGATGAGCAGGCCGGTGGCTGCGTACTCTGGGGTAAAGTAGCCGCCGTTGACGACCAGCAGTGACTGGAGTTGCTCTGCCCACGTGCTTACCTTCAAGGGTTGGTCGGGGTTGTAGTGGACGCGGAAGCGCACGGCCGAGGGATCGAGGCGCACGATGGCCAGGTATTCCGCTCGCTCCGTTTCCGATGAGGTCGCTTCGCCCTCCACGAGCAACCGGCGCAGCTCAATGCCCCGTTGCAGCAGTTGCCAGCCGGTGTCGGGCGATACGGGCGTGACGGTGGGCCAGCGAACGGGGGTAGGCAGCGGAGTCGGCGTCGGGGTGGGGGATGGCGTGGGCGTCGGGGGTGGTTGGAAAAAGGCGCACCCCGACACCAGGAGCAGGCATAGGAGGTAGATTGGTAAATTGATAGGCTGGTACATGGTGCGTCGATACACTGGTAGACGGGCAGTTGGTAAATTGGTCAACAGCACACCAGTCTGCCAACTACCAATCTACTACCAGTTTGCCGATCTACCGTCCCATTCAGACCAAGGTACCCTCTTCGGCGATGCGTTGCGCGCACTCGGCCAATTCCTGGAGCCTTTGGGTCTCCACAGAGTCGCCGCGGGCGCGTTCCATATTCTCGGCGGCCTGGGTGTAGAGCCAAGCTGCGTTCTCCCACTCGTGGATGAACTCGGCGATGCGGGCGGCTTCCTCGTATGCGATGGCCGCCAGCTCCCACTTGCCCTCTTCGATGTACTGGCTGGCCGCTCGCTCCAGGGTGGCCGGACGCTGCTTGGGCAGCCGGCGCTCTGGTTCCTCCAAGACGAGCTCGATGGTCGGCAGCAGCAGGTCGTGCCAGTTCGACTTGGGCAGATACTCGTAAAAGTCCAACTGGGCGGCGCGGGCTTCGCTCTCCAACGAGGCATAGCCGGTGAAGATGATGATCCGCAGACCGGGCTGCAACTGGCGCAGCATGGCGGCTACCTGGAACCCGTCCATTTCGGGCATCTTCATGTCCAGCAGGCCGATGTCGAAGGGGATCTCGCGCCCCTTCCCGATCGCCTCGCGGGCGCTGCTGGCCGTCACGACTCGGTAGTCAGCCTGCTTCAGGTAGTCTTCCAGGCTTTCGAGCACGAGTAGATCGTCGTCTACCACCAATATTGTTGCTGACATTATCTTGTCCTCCTATAAATCTATGACTGCTGAACCTAGGTTGCGTTAGGGCTGGCGCCTTCGGAACCAATGGGCAGGTGGGTGGTGACGGTCGTTCCCTGTCCCACGGTGCTGGTTACTTCGATGCGACCACCGTGGTTCTCGACGTTCCTGCGAGCGACGTAGAGTCCCAGCCCACTGCCCTTGTGTCCGCTTTTCCATTCAGAGTATCCAATGCGAAAGATTCTCTCTTGTGCCTCCGGGAGGATACCGACGCCAGTATCCTCGATGTCCACGGCGACCCCGGAGTCACCCTCTTTCCGCGTGCGCAGGGTGAGCGTCCCGCCGTCCGGCATGGCCTCCCCAGCGTTGTTCAACAGGTTGTAAAAGACGCGCTCTAGCTGTGCGCGGCTACCTTGTATCGGGGGGACATCCTCATCCCACTCGCGCACAATCGTCACGTCTGGATTGCCAAAGCTGAACTCTTGTATCAACCGCTCCAGCATATATTGCAGATTGAGGGATTCCCAGCGCCACACCTCGCCGTTGTCGAGGGCCACGGCCACCTGGCCCAGATCGTCGGCCAGCCGCTTGATCCGGCCCAGGATTTGCTCGATCACCTCGATGGAACGCTCGCCGTCTGGATCGCCCGCGACCAGCTTGCTCAACGCCTCCACGCGCTGCGTGAGCACAAAGTAGGTGGTGCCGCCGATGTCGTGTCCCACCTCGCGGGCCAGCATGCGCAGCTCCTCCTCGATCTGCTGGCTGCGGTGGTGCATTTTCTGCCACTCGAAACCGCGTTCGATGCGCATGACCCACTGCTCCAACGGCTCCGACTTGTTGACAAAGTCCTTCGCCCCTCCGCGCATAGAGGCGACGACGTTCTCGTACACACCGTAGGCACTGAGCATGATCACATAGGTCTGGTTTAGCAGGTGCTTCTCGCGCATCGCCTCCAACACGGCCATCCCGTCCATCTCTGGCATGTTGATGTCCAGCAGCATGACGTCTCGCGGGGATTGCACCAGTTTGGCCAGCGCTTCCTCTCCACCCTCCGCTGCATCCGCCGTCCAGCCGCGTGCTGCAAAGCTGGGGCTGTTCAGAAATGCGACGACCTCCTCGCGAAAGAAAGGTTCGTCGTCCACTACTAGGATCGTTTCCCGTTCTGTGGTCACGCTAGATTTCCTCTCTTAAAGGTAGTTCGAGGATAAAGTACAGGTCGCCTTTGCGGGTATGCCAGGTAAGGGAGCTTTTGTAACGCGTCTCCACCGTCTCCTCGGCCAGCGCCCACTCGAAGCGAAGGGGGGATAGTTCCTCCGGCTCACCGACCGTGGGCTCGAGGACCGACACGACTTTTTCTCGTAACTGGGGCTTGATTGCACGTATCTCTGTGCGAACGCGTTCGCCTCCAGAAACCAGGGAGGTGCTGACCTCGATCAGTCCGCCGGGCTTCTCAAAGGCCTCCAGAGCCAGGCGCAGCATGGTCGCCACGACGCCGAACGTCTCGTTGGGCTCAATGGAAACCGGCGGCAGGTCTTCGGCGTAGGTCGTGTGTACCTCCACGCTGCGCCACTGTCGCTCTGCGACCAGCCAGAGGAGGGCGCCGCGCACCACGGCGTTCCAGTCGGTGGTCGTACGCACAAAGCCGATGTGTTGGGAGAACGTGAGCAGATTGAACAGCTTGTCGCTGACTTTGTTCAGGCTGTCCTCGATCTTGTCCAGCCGTCCGATGACCGCCTCGTGTGTGGCGGAAGTGGTTGCTCCTCCCATCGTGGCGCGCAGATTGGCCGTCGCCAGACGGGCCGCGGCCAACGGATTCGCCGTCTCGTGGAGTATCCGCTGCGCCAGGGTGCCCAGGGAGGCGACCTGCTGCATGCGCATCGCGGTGATGCCCACGTCGTTCAACGTCTTGAGATAGCGTGCTCCTTCCAGCACACCCCCGATGGCGGTCGAGAGCAGGCGTAGATAGCTTTCATCGGCATCGGTGAACCAGTCGCGGTGGCCGGGTGAGCTGGGTATCTTGTTGACCAACTCGAGGGTGCCCAGGATTTCCTCGCCCAGTTGCAGGGGGACACCCACGAAGGAGCGGTACGTGTCGGAGGGAAGATGCGAGGCGACTTGCTCAACGTATGGATCGTTCCAGTCCTTCAGTTCTCCCGGCTCGCGTATCTGGATCGCCGCTCCGCTTTCGACGATGTGGCCGGTCATTCCTTCTCCTGCCGCGTACGTCAGTTGACCGACCAATTCGTCGGGAAGGCCGCTGGCGGCTCGTAGCGCCACGCGATGGATGTCTTCGTCGGTCCGCAGGTAAATCTGGCAGGCCTCGGTGCGGAAACCATCCCTTACCCGATCAACCACCGCTTGCAGCATCTCGGCGATGGGACGTCGTGGGTTCAGCTCGCTGCTGATACCTAGCAGCAGCTCAAAGTAACGGGCGCGGCGTTTTTCCTGCTCGTAGCGCTGCGAGTTTTCGATGGCGATGCTCACCAATGCGGCGACCTGTTTGAGCAGGGCTTCGGCGTTGGCGTCAAAGCACTCTTGGCCAGAGACCCGCAGCACGCCGAGCACGGTTTTGGCGTCCCGGCAGAGGATGGGCACACCCAGGTAGGCCTTGTCTGGTTCCGGGCTGATCTCGGTATACTTTTTGCTCCACACCAGGTCCTTGGCGATGCGGCGCAGCGCTTTGCGATCCTGGACGTTGGCGATGCACAGCGGACGGCCATGCTTGGCGATCCAGCCGGTCAATCCCTCCCCCGGTTCGTACTCGATGCGCTCGTCCGGCATACCTGTGCTTTCCTGCAGGCCGGTGGTGCTGCGCAGGACGTAGCGCCCGGTGATGTCGTCGCGTAGGAAGATGGAGGAGCCGTCGGCGCTGAGCCGGTCGCGGGCATACATCACGACCAACTCCATCAGCCGGTCGCGGCTCAGTTCGCCATAGATCTCGAGCAGTTTGTGGTCAAAGCCCGCTGTCTGGTTCATAACAGGTTCCAACTGGTGACGACGTACGGTGCTTGTGGCGCTAAGCATTGTATGCCGGGCGCGGGAAAAGTCAAGCCCTCCCTAGAATGAGGGGCGATTCTCGATTTGATTTTCTTCCTCGATCGGCTTATACCTGACCCAGGTCGATGACGCTGACGATTGCCTTGGCTCAGATGAATGTGCATAGAGGGCAACCCGAGGCCAACCTGACGCGGGCGCGCGACTTGGCCGCTCGAGCTCGTGAGTCTGGCGTGGAGCTGCTCCTGCTGCCCGAGCTATGGCTCCATGGCTACGATCTGGCGCGCGCTGAAGAGTGGGCCGCGCCACTAGGAGAGGGGGGCTTTGCCCACATGTCCGCGCTGGCCCGAGAGTTTGGGCTGTATCTGGCGGGGACGTTGTTGGAGCAGCACGAGGGGGGCGTTTCTAATACCGCTGTTCTCTACGAACCGGGCGGCGCGCTCGTGGGCTCCTATCGCAAGATTCATCTCTTCCGCTTGATGCAGGAGCACCATTATCTGGCTCCCGGCGACCGCGCCGTGCTCTTCCCCACGCCCTGGGGGCCGATGGGCATTCCCATCTGCTACGATCTGCGCTTCCCGGAGCCTCTACGTGCGATGGCGTTGGCGGGGGCAAAGCTCTTCCTGGTGCCCGCTCAGTGGCCGGTGACGCGCCTAGCGGCGTGGCTCACGCTGGCCCGCGCCCGCGCGATTGAGAACGAACTGTTCGTCGCTGCCTGCAACCGGGTGGGAGTGGAGGGCGACGCTGTCTTTCCCGGCCGCTCCTGCGTCGTGGGGCCGTTGGGGCAGGTGCTGGCGGAGGGCGACGATCAAGAGCAGTTGTTGGTTGCCCAACTCGACTTTCACGAGGTGGAGGCCGCCCGCCGCTACCTCCCCGTCTATGATGATCGTCGACCTGAAGCGTATCGGGTCGAGGTGATCGAGAAGTGATGTTGTAGCAGGTGTGGTGTCGTTGCCTCTTGTGCTGCTCTGAATTGAGTTTCTATTGACCGCTTTTTGGAAACACGCTATACTAAAGGTGGTCCAAAGATGATTCGCTCATCGAGTTGTTGAATGAGGGGTGGGCTTGGCTGCTGTAAAACTTTCCACCATTGGATTCCATCCAGATTTATCTTCCTTGCTCGATCAGTTCTCTTTCCCCTGTGATTTGAGCACTATGAACTGGGATCGGGCGTGGGATGACCTGCGGAGGATGACGCTGCATGGGACGGGGTTCGACGTCTCCGAGATCGGAACGACCTGGCTGGATGGTTTTGTGCGCGAGGCCGCCGTGCGCTACTTCCGGGCTGAAGAAATCAAGACTTTGGGTGGCGACTCGTCTTTCATTCCTGTTCTGTGGGATCATGCCCAGTTGTCCTGGGGTTGGCAGAAGAGGACGTGGGCTGTTCCCTGGTTAGCGGACGTCAGGCTGATTTTTTACTGGCGCGACATGCTGGAACAGGCCGGCATCGATGGCGAAACGGCGTTCGAGTCTCCAGAGCGGGTGGAGCAGACGATGGAGCGCCTGCAGGATAGCGGTATCGAAGCACCCTGGGGAGTCTGGGCCGAAGTGCCTTACGTGATTTTGCACAACGCATCCACGTGGATCTGGGCTGCTGGCGGCGACATCGTCAGTGCGGATGGCAAGTGGGTGCTGCTCGACAAGCCGGAGGCCCTGGAGGGGCTCTTAAAGTACTTTCGCTTGTGTCGCTACTCACCCCCGGAGATCGATTGCCTTCGCCCAGAGACCCCTGCTTCTCTCCAGGTGTTTGCTAATCGCCGGGCTGCCGTTGTGATGGCGCCCTCTCTTGGGTTGACGACCTTCAGAAGCGCGGTCGGACCGGACGATCAAGATCTGCTGGGAGTTGCTGCCCCACCCGGTCCGGCCTTTGTTGGAGGTTCGTATCTCGTCATCTGGCAGCACACGCGTCAGGTGGAGGAGGCTTTGGCTCTGATTCGATTTTTGACCGGTAAGCGGGCTCAGCTAGATCATTGCCTAGCTGTGGGAGACCTTCCTGTACTTCTGGAAGCCCTGGGGGATTCGACTTACACGGCTGATCCCTGCCGCCAGGTTATGGTGGATGTGTTTAAAACAGGCCAGGCGCATCCATCATTCTACAAGTGGCGGGACGTTGAAGGGGTGCTTGATCGCGCATTTACGTGGTTGTGGAACAGTCTGCTGGCTGATCCTGATCAGGACTTGGAGGGTCTGGTCAGGCCACATATCGAAGCCACTGCGCGCCGGCTGGCCGTCACGCTGGGCATCAGGCGGTAGTGATCGTGATGGCAGCATTGAAATTCTCTGTCATAGAACCACACGGTTCTCTGTCTGTTGTACTGGAGCGTTTTGACCCCGGTTGCCAGGTGGAGGAAATGACGTGGGACGGGGGATGGGAAAGGCTGTCAAAGATAGCCGCCTACCAATTCGGTCCCGACGTGTCGCAGATTGGGACGACGTGGCTTGACAGTTTGGTGACTACGGGCGCCGTGCGACCTTTCACCGATGAGCAAGTCGAAATGCTGGGGGGAACAGAGCTTTTCTTCCCTGTCTCGTGGCAGATGGTGAGCTTGCCTTCAGAACAGTCCAGGGTATGGGCGATTCCCTGGCTGGCGGACGTGCGCGTCATCTTTTACTGGCGTGACATGCTGGAGGAGGCTGGCGTCGATGCGGAGACCGCGTTTCAGACACCCGAGCGGGTGGAAAAGACGATGGAGCGTCTGCAGGCCAGTGGAATCGATGCCCCGTGGGGGGGCTGGGGTGATAAAAAGAACGTGATGCTGCAGAACGTCGCCAGTTGGATCTGGAGCGCCGGCGGCGATATCATCAGTGCCAATGGGCAACAGATTCTTTTCGATCATCCAGAGGCGATGCAGGGTTTCCTGGCTTATTTTCGTCTGCATCGCTACATGCCTCCCGATCTCGATCGCGTTCTGGAGAGCTCCCAAATTCTAAACCTGTTTGCTACCCGTCGGCTGGCGGTTATGATGGGGGCCTGCAGTTGGCTCGACGGTATATTGAGTGCCTATGGCAAGACATCGGATGTTGTAGCTAGAATAGGCTTGGCCCTGCCGCCTGGGCCGGCATTCGTAGGCGGCTCGAATCTGATTGTGTGGCAGCACGCGCGGCGTGTCCAGGAAGCCATGGCGTTGGTTCGTTTTTTAATCAGCAAGCAGACGCAGTTGGATTTCTGTCGAGCGGGCAGCTTTCTTCCCGCTCGCCTGGATGTGCTGTCGGAGTCGCCGTACGCCACGGATGTGCATTACCAGGTGATCGTCGAGGCGCTCAAGACGGGGCGTGCTTTTCCGATGATCCCCAAGTGGGGGGATGTTGAGGAGGAACTCGGCAAAGGCCTTGTCTGGCTGTGGAATACACTCCTGGCCAATCCTGGTATGGATTCGCCGGCTCTCGTCAAGCCGTACATCGAGGCCACCGCACAGCGACTGACTATCATGCTGGGTATAGGGGTATGATGGGAAATTCTTGGGGGGTGTTCGCATGAACAAGTTGGGGCTTTCATTGATCGGTGCAGCTCCGAAGACCTTGCGCGACGTTTTGGTGCAGTCCGGTTTTCCTTGCGAGATAGACAAAATGACGTGGGGAAAGGCCTGGGCGGAACTAGCCGAGATAGGTCTGTATCGATATGGCCCAGATGTGTCGCAGATAGGGACGACTTGGCTTGAGGGCCTCGTGGCCACAGGTGGTGTGCGTCCTTTTACCGATGCAGAGGTCGATTCGATGGGGGGAGAGACGGCCTTCTTTCCTGCTGCATGGCAAACGGTGCTTTTGCCGGGGGGCAGGAATAGAAGGGTGTGGGCTATACCGTGGCTCGCGGATACCCGTCTTGTTTTCTACTGGCGCGATATGTTGGAGCAGGCTGGCATTGACGAACAGACCGCGTTTTCGACGCCTGATGATGTAGAAGAGACAATGATCCGGTTGCGAGGAAGTGGGATCGAGACGCCTTGTGGGGTTTGGGCCGTCGGGGGCGGCGTCGCCCTGCAAAATGCAGCCAGTTGGGTGTGGCAGGCCGGCGGTGGCTTTTTGACTGCGGATGGAAGACAACTGCTTTTCGACCAACCTGAGGCAATCGAGGGGTTCGTCTCTCACCTTAAACTTTGCCGCTACCTGCCTCCGGGCGTTGAATCCATAGACACGACGCGTTTCGATGCTGAGGAGGCGTTTGCACAGCGCCGGGTCGCCGTGTTGATGGGGCTTTGTGGGTGGTTCCCTTCTTTTCTCCATCGGGCTGAGATACATGGTGCAGCCGATCGTTTGGGCATGGCCCTCCCACCTGGACCGGCCTTTGTGGGAGGGGCTAACCTCATCGTCTGGCAACATGCGCACCGAATGCAAGATGCTCTGGCTTTGGTTCGAACGTTGACCGGCAAGCCATTTTGGCAGGCTTGTCCCCGTGACCTTGACTTTTTCCCGGCGCGTTTGGATATGTGGGCGGAACCATCCTACGCCAGTAATTGGCGTTATGAGGTGGTGGGCCAGGCGATAGAGACCGGGCGCACCTTTCCGGTAGTTTCCAAGTGGGGGATGTTTGAAACCAGGCTCAATCGGATTGTCGCTGAATTGTGGGATAGGGCGCTGGCCGATCCTGATCAGAATTTGACTGATCTCGTCAGCTCGTATATGCGGACTCTCGCGGGACGGTTCACTGTTTCACTGGGCATACGGAGATAACGTTGCCCCAAGAGATAGCCCAGGTTGCCATCGCCATCGCACACGAGGCTGGCGCACTCGTGCGCCAGACCTTTCCCCAGGCTGCGCTGCTGCAGGTTACGTTGAAGGGAGCGGTCAATCCGGTCACCGAGACCGACACGGCTGCCGAGGCGCTCATCATCAAGCGTTTGCGGGAGGCTTTTCCAGATCACCGCGTCCTAGCCGAGGAGAGCCACGGCGACGACTGGCGCGCGTGGGACGCGCCCGGCCCGCCTATGTGGCTGATCGATCCATTGGACGGCACGGTCAACTTTGCCCATGGTTTCCCCTACGTCGGCGTCTCCCTAGCGCTGCTGGTGGAAGGTAAGCCCGTCGTCGGCGTGGTCTACGATCCGCTGCGGGACGAGACTTTTGCAGCCAGTGCTGGCGGCGGGACGACGCGCAACGGGCAGCCCATCTACGTCTCACCGGTCAAGCGGCTGGCGGACGCCTTCCTGGCGACCGGCTTTCCCTACGACCGCCGCACTGCCGTCGACAACAACACCGAGCGGCTAGATCATTTCTTGCGGCGCAGCCACGGTGTGCGCCGAGCAGGGGCGGCCGTGCTCGATCTATCCTACGTCGCCTGTGGTCGGCTGGATGGCTTCTGGGAGAAGGGCTTGCACCCATGGGACGTGGCGGCGGCGGCGCTGATTGTGCAGGAGGCTGGCGGGTGGGTGACCGACTTTGACGGCGGCGCCAACTATCTCTCCGGTGAGTTCTTCCTGGCCTCCAACGGCTTGATCCACGACGAGATGCTGCGCGTCATCAAGGAGAGGGCTTTGGCCCCACTACCCGATGTGTCGAAATAATGGTCTTTGCCACAGAAGGCCTTTGGATGACGCGCGTGATCAAGGAAGGAGCCTCTGCTCCTTATCCTGCTTCTTGAAAGGGGAGTCTATGCAAGAGTCTAAGGTACAGACAGGGCGATGGGCCGGGCGATTGGGTCACGGGACAATCGCCCTTTTACTGGCTTTGGTCACCGTCGTGCTGCTTGTGGCGACGGCTCCTGCCATCGGTTTGACGTGGGACGAGCCGGCATATATCGTGGCTTCTGAGAGCTGTGTTGCTTGGATGGAGGAACTGGTGACGCGCCCGGGTTATGCCTTGAGTGCAAAGGGTATCTTGACCTATTGGACCGCCAATCACGAGCATCCACCATTGGACAAGATCTGGTCCGGATTAGTTTGGAGTGTGGCTCGTTTTGTCCTGGACGATCTAACGGCGCACCGGCTCGGCAATATGTTGCTCGTCGGAATCCTGGTCTCGTTGGTCTATCTTTTGCTGGCGCCATCCTATGGTCGCGCGGCTGGTCTGGTGGCTGTGGGCGCGCTGCTCACTATGCCCCGTCTCTTTTTCCACGCGCATCTGGCGGCGTTGGACGTGCCGGCGGCTTTTGTCGTATTTGTCACCGTATTTTTCTTTTGGCGTACCAAGGATCGACCCGATCTGAGATGGAGCATTGGACTGGGAGTGATTTGGGGGCTTGCCTTGGCTACCAAGATCAATGCCGTTTTCGTGCCCTTTGTGCTTTTCCTGTGGGTGCTCGTCTGCCAGCGCGAGTCCTATCTGTTTAACCGCCTCTTGCTGATGGGACTGGTAGGCGTTCCATGCTCCTTGCTTGTTTGGCCTTGGCTCTATCGCGAGTCCGTGGAGCGGTTGGTGGAGTATGTACGCTTTGTGACGGTCGATCATTGGGAGATCGGCCAGTGGTACCTGGGGCGCTTCTATATGCCGCCACCTTGGCACTTTACTTTTGTGATGGTTTTCGCCGTCGTGCCGCTTGTGCTGACGGTACTCTATGTCGTGGGCATCGCGCGCGCGATCGTAGAAAAGCGAGAGCGCACGCTTGGGGTGCTGCTTATCATCGGTGCCCTGGTGCCTATGCTTGTCCTTGCCGTCGGGCAGAGCATGGTGTACGATAACGACCGGCTTTTTGTGCCGTCATTCCCATACCTGGCTGCCTTGGCAGGGATTGGTTTCGATTGGGCGCGGCGTGGTTTGCAAAAAGTGGCGGCGCGCGTGATGGCGCCTGCCTGGGCACGTGTGTTTGCCTTGGTTGTCCTGATCGCAGCCTTCGTCCCCCATGTCACGTCTGCTCTCAGTGTATACCCGCACCTTCTCTCTTATTACTCGGAAGCTGTTGGCGGGTTGCCTGGTGCAGCCCGATTGGGGTTGGAACATACCTATTGGTGTGAGACGTACTTTGAGGCATTTCCATATCTGAATGCCAATGCCCAACCCGGAGACAAGGTCTGGGTGCAGAATTGGAGCCACGACGTGATGTTCTACTACCAGGTGCACGGCGACCTCCGGCCCGATCTGCAGATCATCTGGCCTGAAAATGGATGGACCCCATTTGCGCAAGAGGGCGTGCAAGGGCGCCTGGGGACAATCTGGGACGCCGATTACGTCGTGCTCCAATATCGCCAGACAGGCTTTAACCAGTCCGTCGTGAATTGGTTGTCCAATCACGGGCCCACGATGAAGCTGGTTTATGGCTTGAATCATCAAGGCGTCCCTCTGCTAGAAGTCTACGCACGCGAGTAGGCTGGAAAAGAGCGCGTGGTTTGAATATCTGGAACGTTGAGGAGCGAGCAATGACACGTGAAAAAGTAACCATCGACGGCAACACCGGCGTGGCGACCGTCGCCCACAAGGACGTGACCGAGCGGTTCAAGATGTACCAGCAGTGGGCGGAGATGGACTGAGAAAGTGACAAGAGGCAGGAGACAAATGAAAGAACTCCTTGCCAAGGATGATCTTTGTCTGCAAGATTTACAGGCTTTTCACGAGTCACTGGACCGTGAGAAAGGGTTTGATCTCGACAAGCTCAGAAACGTGGCCTATCTCTCTGAGGAGATCGGCGAGGTGGTGCACGCAATTCGTGAGCTTGAGAAGGCTGAGAGTTCGGCTGCATCCGAGAAAGCGCGAGAGCATCTCGGCGAGGAGTTGGCCGACTGCCTGGCGTACATCCTCAAGTTGGCGAACTATGGCGGCGTGGACCTGCAGGAAGCGTACATACGCAAGATGAAGCGGAACCTCGGTCGGACGTGGCGCCCGGAGCCAGTATGAAATATCACAAGTTGGTCAGAGACCGAATCCCTGAGATCATCTTGAGCAGGGGGGACGAGCCAGTCACTCGTATCTTGGACACCGAGGCGTATGGGCGTGCATTGAGAGACAAGCTCGGGGAGGAGGTCGCAGAGTTCGTCGAGTCCGGTGAAGTAGCAGAACTGGTCGACGTCCTCGAAGTTGTGTATGCTTTGGCGGCGGAGCAGGGCGTGGGGCGATCCCAAATTGAGGACATGCGACGGCAAAAACTGGGTAACCGGGGTGGGTTCGCGGGAAGGGTTTTTCTGGAGGAGATTATCCCAGGCACGTGACGCAGTTGCCCAAATCGCGATTTTGTGGATAATAAGGACTTGGGGCCACCCGGCCCCAGATTTCACGTAATAGCACTTTTTGGAAGGAGAGACGTTATGGCAGAATTGACCGAGATTCGTTGGCACGGTCGAGGGGGGCAGGGCGTGGTCACCGCCGGCAAGCTGCTGGCCGAGACCGCGATGGGCTCAGGCCAGTATTTCCAGGCCTTTCCCGACTATGGACCGGAGCGGATGGGCGCGCCGATCCGCGCCTTTACCCGACTCAGCACCAATCCCATCACCATCCACTCCCAGATCGAGGAGCCCAACGTCGTGCTCGTGCTCGACCCCACGCTGCTGGGAATCGTGGCCGTCACCGAAGGGCTGCAGAAGGATGGTACGTTGCTGGTCAATACCTCGATGAGCCCTACCGAGGTGCGCAAGATCACCGGTTTCAAGGCTGGCAAGGTATGCACTGTGGATGCCAGCCATATCGCCATCGAGGAGATGGGGCGGGAGATCACCAACACACCGATGATCGGGGCGTTTGCCCGAGCGACGGGCATTTTTGAGATCAGCGCCCTGGCCAAGCAGCTGCGCGCCTGGTTTGGCAAGAAAATCTCTCCGGAGATGGTCGAGGCCAACGTGCGGGCGATGCGCCGTGCAGCAGAAGAAGTTCAAGAGGGGTAAAAGATATGGCAAAGTTAAAAGGATGGAAGGACATTCCCATTGGCGGAATGATTCTGGAGGCAGGGAACTCGGTCGAGTACCGCACCGGTGGCTGGCGGGCGTTCCGCCCCGTGCGCGGCGAGGCCGAGTGCATCCACTGCTTCCAGTGCTGGCTGTTCTGCCCGGATTCGAGTATCCTGGTGGACGCCGAGAACGAAAAGATGGTCGGCTTCGACCTGGAGCACTGCAAGGGTTGCGGCATCTGCGCTTCGATCTGCCCCGTCAACAAGAAGGTCGTCAAGCAGGCGGAGGAAGAATTGGGGCGCGACGACGCGCGTTTGTGCATCCGCATGGTCGAAGAAGGAAAGATCGAGGAGTGATGAGATGAGCACATTCGAAGCACTGCAAGGAAACGAGGCCGTCGCCACGGCGATGCGCCAGATCAACCCCGACGTCATCGCCGCTTATCCGATCACGCCTCAAACCTCCACTGTGCAAAAGTTCGCCGACTTTGTGGCAGATGGCCTGGTGGACACCGAGTTCGTCTGCGTGGAGAGCGAGCACAGCGCCATGAGCGCCTGCGTGGGCGCTTCGTCGGCCGGGGCGCGGGTGATGACGGCGACCTCCGCCAACGGCCTGGCGCTGATGTGGGAGATCGTCTACATCGCCGCCTCCAACCGCTGCCCTATCACGATGAGCCTGGTCAACCGGGCCCTCTCGGCTCCTATCAACATTCACTGCGATCATTCCGACGTGATGGGCATACGCGATAGCGGCTGGATCATTCTCTTCTCCGAGAGCGGCCAGGAGGCCTACGATAATATGATCCAGGCCGTGCGCATCGCCGAGCATCCCGACGTGCTGCTGCCGGTGGCGGTGTGCCAGGATGGCTTTATCACCAGCCACGCGATGGAAAAGGTGGAGATTTTCGACGACGCTGATGTAAAGGCTTTTGTGGGCGAGTACAAGCCCCAGTGGCCACTGCTCGATATCGACGATCCCAAGACCTTTGGCCCGCTTGACTTTTACGACTACTACTACGAGCACAAGCGCCAGCAGGTCGAGGCGATGGCAAACTCGCAGCAGGTGATTCTGGACGTGGCGGCCGAGTTCAACAAAAAGTTCGACCGTGACTATGGCCTGTTCGAGGCCTACAAGTTGGATGACGCCGATGTGGCCATCGTCGTCGCCAACTCGACCGCGGGGACGGTCAAGGTGGTGGTCGATCGACTGCGGGGCGAAGGGCTGAAGGTTGGGCTGCTCAAGCCGCGTGTCTTCCGGCCTTTCCCGGCTTCTGAGATCGCCGATGCCCTGAGTAACGTCAAGGCGGTGGCGGTAATGGATCGCTCCATCTCCTTTGGCGCGATGCAAAATGCCGGGCCGTTGTTCCTGGAGCTGTTGGCCGGGCTGACGGCCAACGGCGTGCAGGGGCCGGTGGCCGACTATGTCTATGGCCTGGGAGGGCGCGATATTCTTCCTCGCGAGATCGAGGGGGTCTACCGTGACGCGCTCAAGATGGCCGAGACGGGACAGGTTGAGCAGATGGTGACGTATCTGAGTGTGAGGGAGTAGCGCGATGGCAACAAGACTAGTACCCAAAGAATTGGCAAAGAAAAAAGACCGATTGGCTCCCGGTCATCGGCTGTGCGCGGGCTGTGGTGCGTCGATCATAGTGCGGCAGATGCTGGCGGCGATCGACGATCCGGTCGTCATCGCCAACGCCACAGGTTGCCTGGAGGTGGCGACGTCCATATATCCTTATACCTCTTGGCGCGTGCCGTGGATGCACAACGCCTTCGAGAACGCGGCCTCAACCATCGCCGGGATCGAGGCGGCCTATCGCAGCCTGGTGCGCCAGGGTAAGATGGAGGAGAGAAATGTCAAGTTCCTCGCCTTCGGCGGTGACGGCGGCACCTACGATATCGGCCTGCAAGCCCTCTCCGGCGCGGCCGAGCGCGGGCATCAGTTCCTCTACGTCTGCTACGACAACGGGGCGTACATGAACACCGGTATCCAGCGCTCCAGCGCCACACCGTTTGGTGCCAGCACGACCACGTCGCCTGCGGGCAAAAAGATCCCCGGCAAGCAGCAGCAGCGCAAGGACCTGACGGCGATCATGGCTGCCCACAATATCCCTTACGTGGCGCAGGCGGCCCCCAGCCAGTGGCGCGACCTGATGCAAAAGACGCGCAAGGCGGTGGATTGCGGCGGGGCGGCGTTCATAAACGTGCTCGCTTCCTGCAACCGTGGCTGGCGACATCCGGCTGATACGACCATCGAGATGACCCAGTTGGGGGTGGATACCTGCTACTGGCCGCTCTTTGAGGTGGAAAACGGCGAGTGGAAGCTGACCTACAAGCCCAAGGAGAAGCGGCCGATCGAGGAGTGGATCAAGTTGCAGGGACGGTTCCGTCACGTTTTCAAGCCGGAGAACCGTCACTTGATCGACGAGCTACAGGAGGAGATCGACCGCCGCTGGGAACGACTGCTAAAGCTATGCGGTGAAGCGTGATAACGAGCCAGCAGTTCGAGGGAACGCAGTTCCCTCGAACTGCCAAGCGACCCCAACTTGTTGGGATCGCCGCTCTTACCTCAAGGAGGAGGGAAACAGCCCCGCCACGGCGGGGCTGTTTCTTGTTAGGGAAAAGCCAGCAAATCGCGCGCCTGAGGAGGGACCCAGAGGCAGACGGAGACTGGCTGGCTTTTCCCTGCTCCCCAGCGCCTTGCGCTGGGGAGCCTCATTTTGGCTTCTTGGTCGGTTTCGGTTTCTCGGTCGGATGCGGCGGATGAGTGGGATGTGGTTTCTTTGTCGGTTTCGGCGACTCCGGCTCCTGCGTCGGTTCAGGCTTTGGCATTTGCGTTGGTTCAGGCTTTGGTGTCTGCGTCGGTTCGGGTGGCTCTGATGTTTCCGTTGCCTTTGGTGTCTCGGTCGGTTCTGGTTCTTCCACTGGTGGCGGCGTTCTGGTCGGGTTGGGCAGCGTCGGGTCTTTGGATAGGATAGAGGCAGGAGGGGCCCCGGGCTGCACCTCTGCCGTTTGCCCGGCCGGTACCGAGATGGTGGTGCGCTCGGCTGTCACATCTACGAGGCCTTTGACGACCTTGACAAGGGTAGTGCCATCGGCTTCGACCTCCAGGGCAAACTCTGTCCCCCGCACAGAGGCTACCGCTGTGGGAGTCTCGATCTCAAAGTGGGCGTCTGGGTCGAGCAGCGGCTGCACGCGGCTATAGGTCTGGCCTACCTCCTGGTGCAGGACGACTACCTTGCTGCTGCCATCTCTTTTTATGTTTGACCGAACAAGGGTGATTTTTGTCTCTGCCTCTAGAACCGTCGTGCTCCCGTCGAAAAAGGCCAGCGTGGCATTCGCCAGCGGGCCGGTGGCGATACGGTCGCCCGCTTTCACCGGTTCGCCGGCCGACGCCGGTTGCCAGGTGTCGCTGTCGGTGGGCAAAATCTGCACTGGACCATCCGCTTGTTCAAGGATGGCCTCCTGGGACACCCTTGCCCCTGGCCCACTCTGTATGATCAGGGGGCCAGCGAAAATTAGAATCAGGGCTGCGACTGCCGCCGCCGGAATCCATCGCAGGGCAGGTTGTTTTTCCCAGCGGTGGAACAGACCAAGAATGCCCGCTGGTCGGCGTGTTTTCTCGGCCAGCGCCTTGAGCATTTTTTGTTTTCCGGCAAAGAAAGCTGCGCTGTCCGTCACTGGCTTGGGTATCTGGGACACTTGTAAAGCAGTCTCCAGGAGAGGGCGTAATTCGGCCGCGTGCTCGGGGTAGCGCGATAGACACTCCTCAATGGTCTCTTGGCCTGTCACCAGGGAGGTCAAGCAATCGTCTAGCGCCTTGTTCAAATCTCTTGGCATTTACCTATCTCTCACACGGCGAGATGCCCAGCGGCATCGCAAAACGTCGCCGTGCAGCTTGGGGTGGTGGACGGGCACAGTTGTTCTAACTTGGGTCGGCGACGATGTCCGTGCTCGCCTGCCACCTGTCGAGCAGTAGCATCATTGCATAGCATAGGTTCTTCCTGGCTAGCCAGCCTGTCACCTCGTTTTTCGTCGGCAATTGTCCGTCCCAATCTTGTCCCAGGGCGCGCTCGGCTACGAAAACCAGGAATCGGTCCCGCCAGGGATTTGTCAGGGCGAACAGATCCTCGGCAACGCGCTCTGCCCGGCTTTCCGATAGAAATGTTTGACTTTCCATCATGTCTTCCCCCCCGCACCTTTTTGCACTTGTTTAACGAAGATGGGCAGGTAGAGATACGGGCGGAAAACGCGGTTGTTGGATGATCAGAAACGTTCATCGCGCTCCAGAATGCGCCGTAGTGCGGCCAGTGCCCGGTGTTGCAGCGCTTTGACGGCATTAACTGATTTGCCTAGGATAGAGGCGGTCGATGCGTTGTCCAGACCTTCGATGAACCTGAGAAGGATGACCTGGCGCTGCGGTTCGGTGAGGTGTGGGATGGCGGCGATCACTTGGCGATGGGTCAGTTTGTCCTCGACGGTCACTTCAACGTCGATCGTGTCGGCGACTAGTTGCTTTTTCAATTCAAGGGGCAGTGATTTTTTTACGCGCCTGCGATGATCGGTGACCAAGTTGCGGGCGATGGTGTACAGCCAGGCCAGTAGCGGGCGACCACGGTAGGTAAAGCGGTCGATCTTGTCGACCAAGCGGACAAAGACCTCGCTGGTCAGGTCCTCGGCAATAGTTGCGTCACCCTCCACTTGGTAGAAGATGTAGCGATAGATGGCAGGCTGGCATTGCTCGTAGATTTCAGCAAAGGCAGCCGGGTCACCCTGCTTCGCCTGCTGGATTAGCTTGGCCTCGTCGTCGGACATGTCATTCTCCGCTGTGCACTGCTATTCTAGCATGGCAGTGATTTAGCGGCGTGCGTCTCCTCCCTCTTGATTGACTACAAGCTGATTTTACAGGTTTCTAGGGCAGAAGCAAGTCTCCCTTCCTGTGGATGGCATCGTCAATCACTCTTCGTTCAGCAATAGCTCGACGTAGACGCCTGTTTCGCGATTTTCGATATTGACGTCCAGCGTCTCTCCGTCGCGGCGATAACTGAGCAGCACGGCGTCGACGCCGTGCTCTGGCTCGGCCAGGGGTTCCCATCCTGCTTCTGCCAGCGCGGTCCGGTAGAAAGCGACGATCTCGTCGGGCGTGGCTGCGCTCTCGAAGGCGACCAACCCGGGCATTCTGACCAAGCGCGTCGCGTCTGGCGGCAGCGGCAGATCGATCTCGCAGCCGGTGATCGGTTCGATGGTCTGGGGGCCGATATCATTCACCACGAACTGCCCGGATAACGTGCCTTCGCCCGCGTCGAACAGGGGATCCATCCCTTGCACGTGGAGGTCGTAGCGCAAGGTGGCGCCGCTCGCGGTGTCCTTCCAGACGTCGATCTCCACGTTCTGCCAACCGGCGAGATTTGGTTGACGCAGGGTGTAATGCGTTGTCTCCCTTTCGGCGATGGTCTCTGTTCCAACGGGGTGTAGAGCGGCTTCGACCTCCTGGATGGGGATCAGGTCGTCCGGCGTCAGGAAGGATTGTCCCAGATCGAGGTCGCTGGGGAACTGCACGCACGCGTCGTCGGTGGCGGGACCGCGCATTTTGACCACGTCGCCCTCCAGCACGACGCGCACGTCGCCCGGGTTCTGGGAGGCTTCCACGCCCTCGATGTGCAGGTCGTATGCTGTGGCTCCGCCATCAGCACCGCTGCCGACGCGGCTCTCCAGGTGGTAGACCCAGGTGTAGGTACCCTCAAAGCGCATCTCGAAGGTCGCATGATAAGTGTCAGGCATCTGCAGGGCAGGGCTGAGTTGGGTTGGCGCTGGTTTGGTGGAGGAGATAGGAGTGACAGCTGCTGTCGGCAGGCAGGCGAGGGCAAAGAGCAGGGGCAAGAAAATGAGCAGGTAGCGCATCGTTTGACCTCCTTTGGTCAATCTCGGCTTTCGTCCAATATGGTGCGGGCCGGGCAGCGTGGGTGCGTCTCAATAGGAATAATTTCCTATGTGTGGGTCATAACCCGCAAACGTGTCCCTCGTTATACAAGTAGTGATACCGCGAAATGCGGTTTTCTACAAGTCCATGTTGGGTTTGCATCCGAGTCGGTAGCATTTGAATATGCTAGGAGGTAAAACCGATGCGCGTTCGAAAAAAAACAAGGTCGGTGTTTGTGTGTGTCCTCGTCCTGATCCTGACGCTAACCGCTGTCGGGACGGTCGCGGCACAGGAGGAAGACGGCGATGAAGAGGAGCCAAGTCTATTCGAACATCCCGTCGTGGCTGCCTTCAGAGCGTATTTCGGGGACGTGGTGGCTGAAGAGGTGGCCGCGTACCATGGCGGAGGAGGCGCCGAGGGCGAGGAAGGCGAAGAGGGCGGCGTGGGCTATGGTGTACTGGTCAAGATGTACGCCATAGCGGCCGAGTCTCAGGAGGCCTGCGTCGGCGTCGAGGGGCCGTGTGGCGTGACGGTGGAGGAGCTGATGGCGGCCTACAAGTCCGGCGTGGGAATGGGAGAGCTGTTCAAAGAATATGGCAAACCCTCCGTGTTGGGCGTCGGGCACCTGAAGAAGGGGGATAAGGGCGGCCCGCCCGACCATGCTGGACCAAAGGATAAGGACGGCCCGAAGGACAAAGACAAGGGCGGCCCGCCGGATCACGCCGGTCCAAAGGATAAAGACAAGGACAAGTAGGGCTAAGCCACCGCCAGCTTGCGCCTCTCCCGGATGGCTTCCCATTGTGGCTCTAGCTGCATCTGCACTTTGTTCAGATGCCTGTAGAGCCCGTCGCGGGCCATCAGTTCCTCGTGTGTGCCCTGCTCTGCGATGCTGTCTCCCTCCAACACGACGATCAGATCGGCGCTGCGGATGGTCGACAACCGGTGGGCGATGACGATCGTCGTCCGCCCTACCATCAGCCGCTCCAGCGCCTGCTGGATCAAGAGCTCCGTCTCGGTATCCACCGACGAGGTCGCCTCGTCCAGGATCAGGATCGGCGCGTCCTTGAGCACCGCACGGGCGATGGCCAGCCGTTGCTTTTGCCCGCCCGAGAGCTTGACCCCGCGCTCGCCGATGATGGTTTCGTATCCGTCGGGCAGTTGGGTGATGAACGCGTGGGCGTTGGCTACCTTGGCCGCCTCAATTACTTCTTCTTTCGCAGCGTCAGGCCGCCCGAAGAGAATGTTCTCCTGGGCCGTACCGTGGAACAGGAACACGTCCTGCAACACGATGCTGATCTGCCTGCGCAGGCTCTTGAGCGTCAGGTCGCGGATGTCGTGGCTGTCCAGCGTGATGGTGCCCTCGACCACGTCGTAGAAGCGGGGGATGAGACTGGCCAGCGTCGTCTTGCCCACGCCCGTCGGCCCCACCAGGGCGATGACAGAGTTGGGCGGGATGGCCAGATCGATGCGGGACAGCACCGTCTTTCCCTGGGTGTAGCGAAAGCTCACGTCGTGGAAGGCGAGCGCGCCCGCCGCCCGGCCTGGCAGATCGACTGCGTTGGGTCGCTCCTGCACGTCGGGCTGCTCCTCCATCAGCTCGGCCACCCGCTCTGCGCCGGCAAGCGCCTCCTGGATTCGCTCCCACGCCCCGGCCAGGACGCGCACCGGCTGGTAGAACATCTCCAGGTAGAGAAAGAAGGCCACCAGGTCCTCCACCGGCAGCGTCTGGCCGGCCGCTAACCTACCGCCAAAATAGATCAGGGTGATGGTGCCCAGCGAAGCGGCGAACTCGATGGCCGGGTGGAACACGGCCATCATGCGCAGCGCCTTGAGGTTGGAGTGCAGGAAGCGGGTAATGTGATCGTTGATGCGCTCCGCCTCGACATCCTCCTGCACAAAGGCCTTGATCTCGCGGATGCCGGAGAGATTGTCGTTGAGCGTGGCGTTGAGCTCGCCCAACTCGTGCTGGCGCTCGCGAAAGGCAGGGCGCACGTACTTGGCAAAGCCCCGCATCCCCAGCACGATCAGCGGGATTGGGATCAGGCTCAGGAGCAAGAGTTGCCAGTTGATGCTGCCCAGCACCACGCAGACACCGACGAGGGTCAGCACGTTGACCAGGATATCGGGCACGGCGTGGGCGATGAGCGTCTCGAACAGGCTCGAGTCGTTGACCACGCGGGACATCAACTGGCCCGTCTGCTTGTCCTCGTAAAAGCGCAGCGAGAGTCGTTGCAGGTGTTCGTAGACCTCCTGCCGGGCGTCGGCGACCACGCCCCATCCCGCGACGTGCGCCGCGTAGCTGCGCAGGAACTGCAGCCCGGTGCGTACCACATAGATCGCCAGCGCCAGCAGCGCCAGCCGGGTGACCAACGCCATCGACGCCTGCTCTGCATCAGGGGCCGTGACGGCGGCGATCATCGTGCGCACGATCCACGGTGCCGCGAGCTGCGCGCCGACGAGGAGGATCATGCTGACGACCGTTATCGTCAGGGCGCCGGTATAGTTTTTTGCGTATTTGAGTAAGAATCCGAGAGCTTTCATAGTGTCTCCATTGTACCAAAGAGTGCGATATGGTCAATGGTGATGAAGAGAGGGTATTTGTCCCCTGGGCCACAACGTCCTCCGGCAAGGCAGACGATTGAAATCGTGTCTAAAAGACGCCCGTGGCGCCGGCTGTCCGCCCGCGCAGGCGGGCGACCGGCGCTAGCTGCCTGCGTAAACAGGCAGCCGTGCCCTGGAGCCGCAGATTTCAATCTGACGGCATTCTCGGGACTGCGAGCCAAAATCCGGATCTACCGAGTCTCCGCTCCTGCCGGATCGCCAAATCCGGCCTGAGCAATGGCGTTACTCGTCCTGGAAGATAAACCTCAGCCCGCGGTTGAAGGCCTCCGGCTTGTTGCTCGCGTGGCGCTCGCCTTCGACCACCAGGGTCTCCATCTGGAGCCCGCCGTAGCCGCGCCCGCTGACGACCTGCATAAACTCTTCGACGGGCCGGGCCAATGCCTCCCGCTCGCCGACGGCCAGGAACAGCCTGACCGGCAGGTCCTGATGCGCGTCGGCATACTCGGCTTCCAGCTCGAAAGCGACTCCGCCGTCGTACTGCACGGCTGGGCTCGCGGCTATGTATCCGCCAAAGAGGTCGGGCTCGGTGAACATGGCGTACAGGGTGAACAGGCCACCGAAGGAGCTGCCCATCAGCACTCTCTCCGAGGCGTCCGCCCGGTAGTTGGCCTCGATGAGGGGGAACAGCTCCTCCTCGAGGAAGGCGAGGAACTTGGGGCCATCGCCGGAGCCCGCGATTCCCATGACCCATGTCGGCGTATAGTCCATGGCCCGCAGCGCCTCATAGTCGGGGCTGGTTCCGGCGTACGTGATGCCGACGATGATCATCTCGGGGACGAACTTGTCATAGTGGAGACCGCCATAGATCGAGTCGAGTAGCTTGAAATCCCATTGCCCGTCAAGCACGTAGAGGACGGGGTACGTTTTCCCTCGGTCCTGCGCGTACTCAGCCGGGAGGCGGATGTATATGCCGTAGATGCGACCGGTGGCCGCAGATTTGAGGGTCCTCACCTGCGTGTCTGGGATGGTCACGTTGGGAAGGGGCGATGAGGGTGATTCCGGGGCTTGCCGCGTGCATGCGCTGACGGCCAAGGAGAGCGCTATGCAGATGATGAACGCGTGCGTGCGAAACAAAGGTGCCATCGAACCGATTACCTCCCTCAGATAGAGTCGGTCTCGTGAGGATGCGGGCCGGCAGGTTTTGCGGTGGCGATGCTCTTTTGTGAACCCGCCACGTACGCCAGCGTCGCGCCCAGCACAAAAAGACCGATGTTCAGAAAGAACGGCAGATCCCTGTCGATCCCCGAGAGCGTTCCGGCGATCCAGCCAAACGGCGACGTGAGTAGGATGATGCCTACGGAAAGGATCGACTGGATGCGGGCGCGTTCTTGTGCGCTGATGGTCAGCACCATCATCTGGTCTACCAGGGGGCTGACGGCGGCAAAGCTGCACGCCTCCAGGACGACGCTCACGGTCAGAGCAGCATAGCCCATCTCGGGGGTGGTGATCAGCACCACTTGGCTGGCGACGAAACCGAGGAACCCGACCACCATGGGTACCTTGAAGTGTATTTTTTTGAGGCGCGGCATGACGACAAAGAAGAACGCCAGCATGATGGCGGATTTGATAAAGGGGAAGATGGCGATGTGCTCGGCCGGGATGTGTATTTTCTTCGTCACGATGATGGCCCAAAAGCTGCCGCTGATCACGCCGTAGACGCTGATCACGAGCATGATACCGGCCGTGTACAGGGTCTGCGGGGTGCGGAGCAGGTCGTGTAACACGCCTTTGTACTCCCGCAGGACGTGAAGCATGCTTTGGTCGCGTGTCTCGTGCAGACGCACTTTGCCCTGCGCGGTCTCCTCGGTCATCAAGTAGGTGACGACGGCCTTCAGCGTGAACATGAACGCGGCAAAAAGATACAGCCCGCGCATGGTGGGAACGAGCGAAAAGACGCCGATCAGCACCCCCGCCAGCGGGGCGACGAACCCCACCAGCAGGTTGGCGATATAGATCCAGGTGTAGATATCCACCAGTTGATCCGGTTGGGCGTCCTCCACCAACAGGCAGGTCCAAGAGTTGTGCGTGATGCGCCAGACGCTGTTGATGATGCCCGCCGCCAGGAAGTACCAAAAGTTTTGCGCCGCCGCCGAGACCAGGGCCGGAACCGACCACGACACGATGTCAAAGATCAGGGTCGTGAGACGGCGTCCCAGCTTATCGGTCACTGCGCCGCCCAACAGGGCCAGCGCGATCTGGAACCCCCAACTGATGCTGAGAATCAGGCCGATCTGTCTATCGGTCAGCCCCAGCGCCAGCATATAGACGGAAACGTAGGGAACGTACAGGTTGTAGGGGACGGTCCACAGGGGTTCGCAGTAGACACACGCGCGCGGGTTCCCGCGCAGGTTTCTGAGGGCGGTGATGAGGGAATGGTTTTTCATGATGAGAATCTCGTAGTGGTTGGACCAACGGCATGTGGTGTCATCAGAATTGGTTCCTTTGACTTTTGGTACTACTGCTCGCGAACCACAAAACGGGCCTTCAAAGCGTGCGAATCCAGAGAATGTGCGCCAACAAAAACCTCGTATTCAAGCGGTTCCACAACGAAATCAGCCTGGCTTTCTTCATAGTAAGCCAGCCGGGAGATGGGTACCC
>Ga0307420_1000272_pt1 | contig 24670 bp, 23 predicted proteins | sample SalMarWE160240MG_2_FD_202167 | JGI IMG/M metagenome (GOLD analysis project Ga0307420, IMG submission 202167) | Salt marsh sediment microbial communities from the Plum Island Ecosystem LTER, Massachusetts, United States - WE1602-40 | ecosystem: Environmental > Aquatic > Marine > Intertidal zone >... | reverse complement strand
AAGCAGAGACAGGAAACGGCTTCCCGGTTTCGCGGCGATGCGCGCCAGTAGGACGACCAGGGCAACCAGGACCGCGGCCGGCAGCATCTGAACGAGCAGTTGGGGGATGTGCGCTTCCACCACCTGAAGGGCAGCCTCCCGCCCCTCGGAATACACGCCGCCCCACAGGGCGAGCACGCTCAAGGCGGAGAAAAGGATGAACAGAAGCACGAATACGAATAGAAAGAGTATGGGCAGGCGGAGGACATCCTTCACGGTGCAATCATTGTACCATCGGCGTCCTGGGATATCAAGTTGAAGGTGTGTCGAACGAGGTTATCGGGGAGCTGCCGTAGAGCGATAGCCCGGGAAAGACGATTGACCAGGTTCGAGTTCGGTCTATAATTTGAATTATCAACAGGACTTTGCGAATTACAATCCTAGTTCTCCTCATCGGCATCTCTGTGGGGACAGCTCTCTACTTTCGCCTGTTGCTCCACACCGATATCGTCTATACCCACTTCATGTATATACCGATCGTTCTGGCCTGCCTGTGGTGGGGACGGCGGGGCATGCTGGTTACCCTGTTCATGGCAATCCTCGTGTTTTCATTCCACCTTTTCGGCCTGAACCTGGGCAGCATCTGGAACGATGCGGCCAGAATCGCTCTGTTCGGTCTGGTTTCGTTTTTCATAGGTTCTGTCAGAGATCGAGAACAGGCAGAGAGAAAAGCCCAGATAGAAACGGAAAAAAGACGAAAAGAGCTCATCGAACTGGCGGAAAAACAGGAAGAGCAGCTCGAGCATTCCACCCGATTGGCCGAGCTCGGCGAAATGGCGGCGGCGATCAGCCATGAGCTGAACCAGCCGCTCACTGGAATACGCAACTACGCGCGCAACGCCTTCTACATGCTCGAACAATCGGTGGGCAGCGTGGAGGAGGTAAAGGGAAATCTGCGACTGATCTCCGAGCAGGTCGATCGAGCGGCCAAAATCATCAACGAGATGCGTGAACTGGCGCGGAAGGAAGAACGCCACTTCACCTCTCTGGCCGTCAACAGCGTTATTCGGGAAACCGCCGATTTTCTCATACCTCAGATGAAACTTTCCGGTGTCGAGGTCAGGTTCGAATTATCGGAAAATCTTCCCGATGTACGAGGGGACCGAACCCGGCTGGCGCAGATCTTTCTCAATGTGCTCTCCAACGCCCGTCAGGCCATGGAGGGATCAGCGATCCGGCGGCTCAGCATCCGTTCCTTTGCGGATCCCGCGGATAAACGGTTCGTGGTTGTCGAGATCAGTGACACGGGCAAGGGCTTCTCCGCGGAGGAAGCCCGGAAGCTGTTCGTGCCGTTCTTCACCACCAAGAAAAGCGGCCACGGCACGGGCTTGGGTCTGTCCATTTCCAAAGCGATCATCAAGGATCACGGGGGAGACATCGAAGCTCGAGGAACGAGCGGCCAAGGAGCCACCTTCACCATTCGCCTGCCTGTGATCGAACAGGAAGATGAGGAAGAGAGGGAAAATCATGACTGACGGGAACATTCGGGATGCTCCGGTCATTGTGGTGATCGATGATGATGAAGCCGCCCGGCTTTCCATAGCTCAGATGCTCCGGCTGCGCAGGTTCAAGGTGGAGACGTTCAGCTCGGCCGAAACGGCTCTGGGCTCTCTCGAAAACGCCAATTGCATCATCACCGACATCAAGATGCCCGGAATGGACGGGGAGCAGCTTCTGGCCGAAGTCACCCGCCGCGGACTCCTGGCACCGGTCCTGATGATCTCTGGGCACGGGGACATCCCCATGGCGGTGCGCTGTTTGAAAGCGGGGGCTTTTGACTTTCTGGAAAAGCCTTTCGACGACGACGTGCTTGTCGCCTACGTGAGCAAAGCGGTCGAACAGATGGAGTTGCGTCTGGAAAGCCGTGAGCTGCGTCGGCGTCTCGAGCTTCTTTCCCCCGAGGAGGATGGTCGCTTCGGCATGGTGGGGCGCAGCCGGGAGATACAGGACGTATATGAGCTCATCGAGGTAGCGGCCAGGAACGACGCTCCGGTTCTCATCATAGGGGAAACCGGCGTGGGGAAGGAGCTGGTTGCCCGGGCGATTCATGCCCTGAGCCCCCGCTGCCGGGCTCCCTTCGTTCCTGTAAACGCCGGAGCTCTGCCCGAGAGCCTGCTGGAAAGCGAGCTTTTCGGCCACGCCCGGGGTTCCTTTACCGGAGCCACGACCGAGAGGGAGGGAAAGCTGGTCATATCTTCGGGAGGAACCCTGCTGCTCGATGAAATCGAAACTATTTCCGAACGAGCCCAGGTCCAGTTGCTCCGTGTTCTGGACGACGGGGTCGTGGAGCCTCTGGGAAGCGACAGACCGAGAAAGGTGGACATCCGGCTCATCTCCGCCTCCAATGTAAATCTCCGGGAGGAAGTATCGAGGGGTACAATCCGGGAGGATTTTTTTCATCGTATCATGGTCCTTTCCATCGTGGTGCCTCCCCTGCGCGAACGCCAGGAAGACATTCCGCTGCTCATCTCCCACTTCATCCGGCTGAGCGCGAAAAAAATCGGACTGCCCAGTCCGCAGATACCGGAGAATACCCTGGAGAAGCTTCTGACCTATACCTGGCCTGGAAACATCCGGGAGTTGAAGAACGCGGTCGAGCGCATGCTGATCACGTCTCACGAGGGTGTGGCCGGCGATTTCGTCCCGAATCTGGACTTTGAGTCGGGTCGTCTGCTCTCCCTGCCCGCCACGCCCGGAGTTCTGCGGGGGGAAATGGAGCGAACAGAGAAGACCGTGATCGAGACGGCTCTGCGAAAGCACAAAGGACAGATCAATCCGACCTACCAGACCTTGGGCATCTCCCGCCGCGCCCTCTACGAACGGATCAAGAAATACGGGTTGAAGCGGGAGGAGTACCTCTAGATCGCTCGGAGGGGCCGTGCACAGGTCTCCCATGGGAGACCTGAACCCATCATCCGGCGGCTGTCCTCGGCATCCGCTGAGGGCAGCTCGGCTTTTCCTCGGCTTCCCCTGATTGCACTTACAAACAACCGAAGCTCCGCTAAAAGCACCGGCTCCTATCTTTCATCCATGCAAGAAAATAGTGGACCTCCCCTCCGGATGGCTTCCCTCGCATTGGCCTGAGGTCCCGCTTCCGGCCGGGCGCTTCGTCGCTCACGGTGCGAGACGCAAAACCCTGCTTTTGGCACGGCACTTGCTCTCCGGTATCGGGAGAAGCATCGATCCGATGAAACTCGAACAGCTGATCGAGGCCATCGACGCCAGGGTGCTGCAGCCGGGCAGCAAGGGGAGAACCGAAATCGCCCATGTGTTCGCCGGCGACAAGATGAGTGCGCTTCTGGAACGGGCCGGCCCGGAAACCATGCTCGTGACGAGTCTGGCCAACACCCAGCTCGCCTGCGTGGCTGAGCTGATGGACTGTCCGGCGCTCTGCCTGGTTGACGGCGCCGAACCCGATCCGACACTGCTGGAGGCGGCTGCCCGGGGCGATACAGCCGTGGTGGTCTGTGCGCTGGACATGTTCGAAACCTGCGGCCGCCTGTACCGCCGCCTGTACGGGGACGATTCCCGCCGCTCATGATTACCAGCTGCTTTCCGATTGTGGGCGGAAAACTCGACGACGCCGGGTCCGCCTCCCGCAGGCTGAAGGAACAGTTGAAGCAGATAGGAGTCGACGGCCAGATCATGAGGCGAATCATGATCGCCGCTTATGAAGCGGAGATGAATGTGGTGATTCACGCCTTCAAGGGAAATCTCTGGGTCAGACTCGACCGCGATCGATTCAACATGGAAGTGATCGACCAAGGCCCGGGGATCGCCGACCTCGATCTGGCTATGAAACCCGGCTTTTCCACGGCTTCGGCGGAGGCGAAGCAGCTCGGTTTCGGCGCTGGAATGGGTCTTCCCAATATCAAGAAAGCGAGCGACCTGTTCGAGGTGGATTCCCATGCCGGCAAGGGAACTCGAGTGCGCTCGACGATCTATCTCAAAACACAGGCGGTGGAGCAGCCCGGCGGCCGGGGTCTATCCGTGCAGGCGGAGCTCTGCATCGGCTGTCTCGATTGTCTCAAGGCATGTCCTACCCGGGCCCTCAGGGTATGGAACCGGCGACCCAGCATCCTGTCCACGCTGTGCATCGAGTGCACCACCTGTATCGGCGTCTGCCGGGCGGGGGTTTTCAAGATCCGGGAAACGGGGAGGAACAATCAGCCGCGGGAACCGATCGCGGAAGCGGCACCTCAGACCCTCGTCATCCCCAGGGCATTCCTCACCCAGTTCGGATCGAAGATACCCCCCAGAATTGTTCTGGCGGTCTTGAGAAACCTCGGCTTCAAGGACATTCGCTTCACGGAGGAGTGGGAGAAAGAGCTGCGACGGACCGTGAGGAGTTATGCCGCGGAGCAGCAGCTGTACCCCGTCATTTCTCCCATCTGCCCGGCCGTTATCGGTCTGATCGAAAGCCAGTTTCCCTCCCTGATCGCTCAGATAGCCCCCTTCATGACACCGATCGAAGCAGCCGTTGAAGCCTGCAGTCTGCGCATGGCAACGTTTGTCCCCGCTTGCCCCAGCCAGCGCACCCTGCTCGAGCAAGCCGACCTGTCCGGCCGCCTGCGTATTGTCAATCCCGCCGAGCTCTCAGGCCGGTTGATACCCCGATTGAGGACTCAATCCGACACGCCTGCGAGCATCCAGAAACAAAACACCCGGCCAACCCGAAACGGCAGTCACGGCCCCGCCGTCCTGGAAGCCTGGGGAGTCGACAACGTAGTGGAAATCCTCGAGAAAACGGAAAAAGGACTGGCCGGGGAATTTCGGATTCTCGAGCTCAGCTGCTGCGAAAAAGGCTGTTACGGAACACCCGTGTTCGAGGAGAACCCCTACGTGGCGCAAAAACGCTGGTCCGCCTCCGGGCTCGAGCGGTGGAGACCGGTGAACGTGGTTTCGGCAAAAAGCCCGTATCGGGCGCGTACGGGAATGCGTCTCGATGCGGACATGGGCAAAGCGATCGAGAAGCTGGCCCGCATTGACGAGCTCGCCGCCAGCCTGCCGGGACGGGACTGCGGTGCCTGCGGATCCCCAAGCTGCGCTTCCCTGGCCGAGGATATCGTGCTGGACCGTCATCCCGGTCTGGAATGCCCCGTTCTAAGAAGAGGTGAACCATGAACCTGAATCAGATCGTCGCCGCCCTCGGCCTGCAATCGCTGACCCCTGCTTCGGCGGAGAGCCTGCAGATCGAGATTTCCCGGGCCCATGCTTCGGATCTCTTGAGCGACGTCCTGGCCAACGCACCCTCGGGGGGAGTGCTGCTGACGATCCAGGTGCACCTCAATGTCATTGCCGTAGCCCTTCATGCCATGCAGGCGGCGGTGATCTTCACCTCCGGAATGGTTCCCGAGGAAGCGGTGCGGAACAAGGCGATGGAGGAAGGAATCCCTCTTTTCGCCACGAAAGAAAGCACCTTCGACGCGGCGGGCAGGCTCTATGGGTTGGGGATCAGGGGGCAACATGAATGATGGCATTCCTGGCGGACCTTCATATCCACACAGCCCTGTCTCCCTGTGCCTCGAGACAGATGCTGCCACGGGACATCGTTCGCACCTGCCTGGACAGAGGTTTGAGCATGATCTCCATCTGTGATCACAACAGTGCGGCCAATGTCTGCGCCGTAGCCGAAGCGGCAAGGCAGGAAAGCGGGGACGCTTTGAAGGTGATCCCGGGAATCGAGGTGACCACGCGGGAAGAGGTCCACGTTCTGGGTTTGTTCCCGGCCCTCCAGGGTGCTCTGGCCGTGGGGGAGGACATTCTGGAGACCCTGCCGGAGGAAAAACCCGCGGCAAAACGATCGAACGCCGTTCCGGACAACCCGAATTGCCAGCAGTGGATCGTGGATGCGGAGGACAGACGCACCGGTACGGAACGGCGCCTCCTTACCGCGGCAAGCGGGTACAGCCTCGAGGAAGCGGTGAACCTGATCCGCCGGCACGGCGGCGTTGCCGTGGCGGCCCATGTAGACCGCCGGGCGTTCAGCGTTCTGGGACAGCTGGGGTTCTTCCCCGAAACACCGCGGTTTTTCGCCGCCGAAATATCGGCAGCCGGCGCGGCCCGAGCTCGGGTAGAGAAGCAGTGGATCGAGAAGTATCGGGAATACGATCTGCCCCTGATCAGCAGCTCGGACAGTCACTGCCTGGAGGAGATCGCTTCCTCCTGCACGACCCTCCAGATGGTCGAGCCCTGTTTCGCCGAACTTGTCCTGGCCGTTCAGGGAATCGGATCGAGGAGGTGTCAAATTGCGTGAGCTCTCCCTGCACATCCTCGACATAATCGAAAACGCCGTTACCGCAGGGGCCTCGAGGATCGCGGTGGAGGTCACCCAGGAAACGGAATGGGATCTGATGCGCATCGTGGTGGAGGACAACGGTCCGGGTTTGAGCGTATCCGCCGAACAGGCCATGGATCCCTTCTACACGACGAAAAAGGGGAAAAAGACAGGCCTGGGTTTGAGCCTGTTCCGTTTCCGCATCGAGCAGGCCGGCGGGGAGCTGACCCTGGACCGGTCCACGCTGGGCGGACTGGCTGTACGGGCTACCTTAGGTCTGGCCCACGTGGACCGCAACCCCCTCGGAGATCTGGCCTCCACCATCTCATCGGTTATGGCCGCCAATCCGCAGCTCGAGCTTTCCCTGTGTATCAGGTCTGGCGGTCGTCAACAGGTCATTGTGAGCTCCGAGGTGGCCAGAGAGCTGGTTGCCGCGGATGGTTTGGCCTTGGCCGCGAATACAATCAGCGACCCGTCGGCCGCCCGACCTTTGGCGGCATCCCGCCCATTGTCGGTAGCCCGACGGATGTATTGGAAAATAAAAGCGGGCCTCGAAGCCCTGCAGATCAAGGAGTAACGAATGAACAGTAGCACTGGCACAACCGAGAAACCAAGAGCAGCCGCCACCGGCACACCCTGCTGCGAAACAGAGGTTTCCGAGGAGGAGCTCTTGGTCAGGTTGGAAGAGATCATCGAGGAGTATCGCGGCAAACCGGGCGCCCTGATCCCGGTCCTCCAGATCGCTCAAGGCATCTTCGGGTACCTTCCCGAGATTGCTCTGAAGCGCATCAGCCTGGGACTGGGGAAATCCTACAGCGAAGTAGCCGGAGTGGTGGGTTTCTATTCCTTCTTCTCCACTGTCCCAAGAGGCAAGCATCTGATCCGGGTATGTCTGGGAACCGCCTGCTACGTACGCGGAGGCAAGCGTGTACTGGACAGTCTCAAGCAGGAGCTGAAGATCGACGTGGGCGACACCACGGAGGACCGGTTGTTCAGCCTGGAGGTGGCCCGCTGCTTCGGGGCCTGCGGGCTCGCTCCTACGATCATGATCGATGACGAGGTGCACCAGCGGGTCAAACCTCAACGGATCCGCGCCATCCTCGACCAGTATCGTAACCGCGAAGGGGTAATCAAGGAGGCTACAGTATGAGCGTCAAGATCGAGAATCCGGAAGACCTGAACAGGCTCCGGGACCAGGCCAGGGGAGAGATGGATGTGCGCAGCGGTCCCAAAGAGACGCGCATCACCGTACACATGGGTACCTGCGGCATCGCAGCGGGGGCGCGGGACATCATGGCCGAGCTCACTGAGCAGCTGGCCGGCGCAAAGGTGGAAAACGTCACCCTGCACCAGTCCGGCTGTCTGGGATTGTGCGACCTGGAGCCCATGCTCACCATCAGAGACAAGACCGGAATGGACTACCTGTACGTCCGCCTGACCCGGGACAAGATCCGGGAAATCGTCGCCGGCCACGTCCTGAAGGGCGAACCTGTTCAGAAATACATCTTGGAGGAGTAAGACAATGAATCGTTCCCGAACTAATATTTTGGTATGTACCGGCGGCGGCTGTGTGGCCTCGGGAGCCCTGGAGCTGTCCGCAGCCTTCAAGGAGGCGATACACCGTTTCGGTCTGGACGGAGAGATACGGATCATCGAAACGGGCTGTCTCGGCCCCTGCGCTTCAGGACCGGTGGCGGCAATCTACCCGGACGGCGTCCTCTACCAGAATCTCAAGCCTGAAGACGCCGGGGAAATCGTGGCGGAGCATCTTCTCAAAGGCAGGGTCGTTTCCAGGCTGGCCGCCGAAGCGGGGGCCGCCGGACAAGCAGCACCGCCGCTGCAGGAGCTGTCCTTCTTCCGCAAGCAGGTGAAGATCGTGCTGCGCAACTGCGGCCTGATCGACCCCCTGCGCATAGAGGAGTACATCGCCCGGGAGGGTTACCAGGCGCTGGCCAAGGCTCTTACCAAGATGACACCGGAGGCGGTGATCGATGAGATCAAGCATTCGGGTCTGCGCGGCCGCGGCGGTGCGGGCTTTCCCACCGGCTTGAAGTGGGATCTGTGCCGAAGATCTCCGGGAGAAACGAAGTACGTGCTCTGCAACGCCGATGAGGGTGACCCGGGGGCGTTCATGGACCGCAGCGTTCTGGAGGGAGACCCGCACAGCGTGGTCGAGGCCATGTCCATCGCCGCTTACGCCATCGGCGCCTCCCAAGGATACGTGTACGTGCGGGCCGAGTACCCGCTGGCGGTCGACCGATTGGGCAAGGCGATCGGACAGGCCAGGGAATACGGGCTGCTGGGAAAGAACATCATGGGCAGCGGCTTCGATTTCGACTTGGAGATCCGCATGGGAAGCGGCGCCTTCGTATGCGGCGAAGAAACGGCCCTGATGACTTCCATCGAGGGCAACCGCGGCGAACCGCGACCCAGGCCACCTTTTCCCGCCCAGAAGGGCCTCTGGGACCGGCCGAGCCTGCTCAACAATGTGGAGACCTATGCCAACATCCCGGTCATTCTTCTGAAGGGGGCGGATTGGTACGCCTCATTCGGTACGGAAAAGAGTAAGGGCACCAAGGTATTTGCCCTGGCCGGAGCGGTGCAGAACACCGGCCTGGTAGAGATCCCGATCGGGATGTCTCTGGGGGAGATCGTCTTCGACATCGGCGGCGGCATCCGCGATGGTAAATCCTTCAAGGCCGCCCAGATCGGGGGGCCTTCCGGCGGCTGCATCCCCAAGGAACACCTCAACGTCCCGGTGGACTACGAGAGTGTGACCGAGCTTGGCGCCATCATGGGCTCCGGGGGGTTGATCGTCATGGACGAAGACACCTGCATGGTGGACATGGCCCGCTTCTTCCTGGAGTTCGTCCAGGACGAGTCCTGCGGCAAGTGTGCCCCCTGCCGGGTCGGCACCAAGCGCATGCTGGAGATACTCGAGCGCATCTGCGCCGGGAAGGGGGAGGAGGGGGACATCGAGCGGCTGATCAAGCTGGGAAACATCATCAAGGACACGGCCCTGTGCGGACTGGGACAAACTGCCCCCAACCCCGTGCTCTCGGCAATCCGGCACTTCCGCGGCGAGTTCGAAGCCCACATTCGGGACAAGAAATGCGTGGCCGGAGTCTGTCCGGAGCTGGTCCGGGCGCCCTGCCAGAACGCCTGCCCCGCCGGGGTCGACGTTCCGGGCTACGTCAGCCTGATCGCCGAAAAGCGCTACCAGGAGGCGCTGAGGCTGCACAGGGAGCGAAACCCCTTCGTGTCGGTGTGCTCCCGGGTCTGCTTCCACCCCTGTGAGAGCAAGTGCCGGCGTTCCACTCTGGATGAAGCGCTGTCCATTCGCGCCCTGAAGCGCTTCCTGGCCGACCAGGAGAAGGAGCTGCAGCTTCCCGAGCTCATCAGCGACGAGCAGGCCTCCCGACGAAAAATCGCCATCATCGGCGCGGGACCGGCCGGCCTGGCCTGCGCCTACTTCCTGGCCCGCCTGGGTTACCGGCCCGAGGTTTTCGAAGCCGAAGGCACGCCGGGAGGAATGCTGGTGCAGGCGATCCCCGCCTACAGGCTGCCCCGGGAACTTCTGGGAAAGGACGTCGACATTGTCCGCAAGCTCGGGGTGAAGATCCACACCAAGAAAAAGCTGGGACGGGACTTTACCATCACAGAGCTCAAGGACAGGGGATATGAAGCCATGTTCCTCGGCGTCGGCGCCCCCAAGGGGATGGGCCTCGGCCTGGAGGGAGAAACCATACCGGGTTGCGTCGAAGCCATCGACTTCCTGAGGGCCTTCAACCTCGACGGCACGACGAAGGTCGGCGGCAACGTGGTGGTGGTGGGAGGCGGCAACGCTGCGGTGGACGCCGCCCGCAGCGCCCTGCGTCTTGGCGCCGAGACGGTGACCGTGGTCTACCGCCGTACCCGGGCCGAGATGCCCGCCTACGAGGAAGAGGTCGAGGAGGCGGAGAAAGAGGGAGTCCGCTTCGAGTTCCTGGCCGCCCCGGTCGGGATAACCGCCAACCGGGGAAAGCTGGCGGAGGTGCGGCTGCAGCGCATGGAGCTCGGGGAGTTCGACAGGAGCGGAAGGCGCCGGCCGAAAGCTAAGAAAGACGCGGAGTACACGCTGCCTGCGGATCTGCTGATCGCGGCGATCGGCCAGACCCTCGAGCCGACGGAGCTCTTCGACGGCGTGCGCCTGAAGCTCAACGACAGGGGCTACATCGCCGTGAATCCGAACAGCGGACAAACCTCGGAGGCCTGGATCTTCGCCGGCGGGGACGCCGTGGACGGGCCCTCCTCCGTCATCGAGGCGGTAGCCGCAGGAGAGAAGGCAGCCGTGGGCATCAACGACTTCCTCGGTGGAAAATCCAGGGCTTTCTGGCGGAAGGACAACGATGTCGACACCTTCTTCGATCCCGAGGCGGATCCAGTGGAGACACCGCGGGCCGCATTGAAGCTCGTCCCCGTCGGCAAGAGAATGGGGAACTTCACCGAAGTGGAGGCCACCTGGTCCCGTACCGTGGCTTTGGCCGAAGCGAAGCGCTGTCTGCGCTGCGATTATAGAGAATCGGATACAGGAGAGTAACGATATGCCAACACTCACGATAGACAACAAGACAATAGAGGTTCCCGAGGGAACCACCCTGCTGGAGGCGGCTCTTCAAGGGGGGATCCATATCCCCACCCTCTGCTACCTGGAAAATGTCCAGGCCATCGGCGCCTGCCGGGTCTGCCTGGTCGAGGTGGAGGGAGCCAAGACCCTGGTGCCCTCCTGCGTAACCCCCGCAGCTGAGGGGATGAAGGTACACACCAACAACCGCCGGGTTCGGGAAGCCCGCCGCACGGTGGTGGAGCTGATCCTCTCCGACCACGACGGAGACTGCCAGACCTGCGACCGGAACGGGGACTGCGAGCTCCAATCCCTGGCCCAGGAGCTGGGGATCCGGGAGATCGAGTTTCCCGGGCAGAAGAGCGACCGCATCACCGACGCGAGCACCGCGGCGCTGGTGCGGGACTCGGCCAAATGCATCCTCTGCCGCCGCTGCGTGACCGTGTGCGGCGAGACCCAGGGTGTGGCGGCGATCTTTCCCCAGAACCGGGGGTTCGCCTCGGTCATCGGCCCCGCCTTCTGCAGCGATCTGGAAACGGTGGTCTGCGTCCAGTGCGGCCAGTGTGCCGCGGTCTGCCCGGTCGGAGCTATCGTAGAGCGGGACCAGATCGACGAGGTCTGGGCCGCGCTGGACGATCCGTCCAAGCACGTGGTGGTGGAGACCGCCCCGGCCATCCGGGCCGCCCTGGGGGAGTGCTTCGGCTATCCCCCCGGGACGTTGGTGACCGGAAAGATGGTCAGCGCTCTGCGCCGTCTCGGCTTCGACGGCGTGTTCGACACCAACTTCACCGCCGACCTGACCATCATGGAGGAGGGCAGCGAGCTGCTCAGCCGCTTGAGGAAGGCTCTGCTGGAGGGAAAACCCACGGCCCTGCCCCAGTTCACCAGCTGCTCGCCGGGCTGGATCAAGTACGCCGAGCACTTCTACCCCGAATTCTTGCCGAACATCTCCACCTGCAAGAGCCCGCAGCAGATGTTCGGAGCCGTGGCCAAGACCTACTACGCCGAAGCGGTGGGGAAAAAACCCGAAGAGATTGTAGTCGTTTCGGTGATGCCCTGCACGGCCAAAAAGTACGAGGCTCAGCGTCCGGAGATGAACGACAGCGGCGTGCAGGACGTGGACATCGTGCTCACCACCCGGGAGCTGGGGCGAATGATCAAACAGGCGGGGATCGACTTCGCCAGCCTTCCCGATGAGAAGATGGACAAGCTCCTGGGCATGTCCTCGGGAGCCGCCGACATCTTCGCCAACACCGGCGGCGTCATGGAGGCGGCCCTGCGCACGGCCTACGAACTGGTTACGGGACGGCCGCTGCCCTTCACCAATCTCCACGTCACGCCGATCATGGGGCTGGAGGGGGTAAAGGAAGCGGCCCTCAAGATCGAGGGCGCGCTGCCGGATTGGTCGTTCCTCGAAGGGGTGACCCTGAAAGTGGCCGTAGCCCACGGGCTCGGTAATGCCCGGAAGGTGATCGAGCACATCAAGAGCGGTTCCCCGGAGGCTCAGTATCACTTCGTGGAGATCATGACCTGCCCCGGCGGGTGCATCGGCGGAGGAGGTCAGCCGCGGCTGACCAGCGACGAAGTCCGCAAGGCCCGCATCGCCGCCATCTACAAGGAAGACGAGGGCAAGGAGGTGCGCGCCTCCCTGCATAATCCCGAGATCCAGTTGATCTACGAGCGGTATCTGAGCAAACCCCTGGGGGAGAAATCCCACCACCTGCTGCATACCGCCTATACCGCCAGGCAACGGGTGTGAGATAGGGTAATGCGATGGGCGTGGTAGCCACGATTCCCGAGAAGTGCAAGCGCTGCTATTCCTGCGTGCGGGAATGTCCGGCCAAGGCGATCAAGGTCATCGGGGGACAGGCTACCGTCATAGAGGAGCAGTGCATCGGCTGCGGCAACTGCGTGAAGGTCTGCGCCCAGAAGGCGAAACGCATCGAAGACAGCACCCAAGAGGTTCGAGCCTTCCTGGAAGCCAAGGAGAGGGTCTTTGCCTGCCTGGCTCCATCCTTCCCCGTGGCCTTTTATCCCACTAATCCCGGGCGGATGATCGCCGCCCTGCGTAGGCTGGGGTTCGGGGACATCTGGGAAGTAGCCTTCGGAGCAGAGCTGATCAGCCGGGAATACACCAAGGTCTTCAAAGACGCCCTGCAAAACGGAAAATACGTGATTTCCACACCCTGTCCGGCGATCGTCTCCTACATCGAAAAATACATGCCCTCCCTGCACGACGCCCTGGCGCCGGTCGTCAGCCCCATGATCGCCGTGGGCAGGGCTATTCGCCGGCGCTACGGCTCGGGTGTACGGATCGTTTTCATCGGCCCCTGCATTGCCAAAAAAAATGAGATTCGGGACCCCTACGTACAGGGCGTCATAGACGCGGTTCTCACCTTCGAGGAGATGCAGACCATGATCTGCGAAGCCGGGATCGATCCGGAAGAGCAGAAGATCAGCGACTTCGACGGCCCCCCCTGCCACCTGGGCCGAACGTTCCCCATCTCCGGGGGACTGCTGCGCACCACCGGTCTGCAGGCGGATATCCTGGAAAACGATGTGCTGATCACCGAAGGCAAGGACAGGGTACTGGGGGTGCTCAAGGAGCTGGAGGAGGGCAAGAGCAAGGCCAAACTTTTCGACCTGCTGTTCTGCGAGGGCTGCATCAACGGCCCGAAGATGCCGGTGGAAATGAGCGTGTTTACCCGTAAGGAGCAGCTCACCGACTACATCATCGAGCACAACCGTTTCACAGTCCGGCGGGACCTGACCGAAGCCCTGGCCGAGTTCGACGACCTGGATCTATCGCGAGAATTCAGCCGCCAGACGGTCCTGCTTCCCCAGCCTTCCGAAGAGGAGATCGCCGCGGCGCTCAAGGCCATGCGGAAATTCGGACCGGAGGACCAGCTGAACTGCGGTTCCTGCGGCTATCCCACCTGCCGCGACAAGGCGATTGCCGTCTGCCAGGGTCTGGCCGAGATCGAGATGTGCCTGCCCTACCTGGTGGAGGAGCTGGAGACGACGCTCAGAGAGCTGCAGGACTCCCACCGTGAGCTGGCTTCCGCTCAGAGCCGTCTGATCCAGACCGAGCGTCTGGCCTCTATGGGCCAGATCTCCGCCGGCGTGGCCCATGAAATCAACAATCCTCTCAGTACGATCCTACTGTACTCCCACATGCTGCTGAAACATCACAAAAAGAAGGACACCGAGTCGGATGAGGTGCAGATGATCCTCAGCGAGGCGACGCGCTGCCGCACGATCATGCGGGGTCTGCTGGACTTCGCCCGCCAGTCCCGTGTGGCGAAAGAAGCGACCAACCTGGCCGCGCTGGTAGAAGAGGTCGTCGACAACATGCGGATGAAAGTCAAGGATTCCCAGGTCTGCCTTGGAACAGAAATTCAGCCCGACCTCCCGGAGGCGAGCGTCGACGCCGACCAGATCCGGCAGATGCTGGTCAACCTGATCCAGAACGGGATCGACGCTATCGACACAACAGGGAAGGTCGTGACCTCCGCCCGCAAACCGGAGGACCAGGAGTGCCTGGAAATCCAGGTTCGCGACACTGGACGGGGGATGTCTCCGGAGGTGCTTTCGGAGATCTTCACCCCCTTCTTCACCACCAAGCAGCTCGGCAAGGGGACCGGAATGGGACTGTCCATCGTGTACGGGGTGGTGAAGATGCACTCCGGGGAGATCTCGGCGGACAGCGAGGTCGGGAAGGGCACGACCTTTTCCGTCCGGCTGCCTTTAAGCGACACCAAGGCCAGGCAAGAGGCTGAAATAGGAGAGCCACCATGGGTACGGGAAAAGTAAGAAAAACAGTGCTGTTGGTGGACGACGATGCGGACTTCGTGGAGATGCACCGAAAACTGCTCGCCGAACACGGGTACAAGGTGGTTTCCGCGTTCTGCGGCAGAGATTGTTTGGAGCTGGTTCACAGCAGGAAACCCGACCTGATCATCCTCGACATGATGATGGAGAGCGAGGTCGTCGGATTCCACCTTTCCAGGGAACTGCGCAACTGCGAACACACAAAAACCATACCCCTGGTCATGATCACATCGGTGAACGAAACGATCCCCTTCCGCGTCGAACCGGACAAGACCTGGCTGCCCGTTGATGCCCTGATCGAGAAACCCGTCGATCCGCTGCTGTTGCTGGACGTGGTCGATAAGATCCTGCGGAGTGAAGCATGAGACCATTGATCCTGCTGGTCGATGATGATCGAGATTTCCTCGAAATGAACAGGGGTATCCTGGAGGCGCAGGGGTTTCGGGTTGACTGCTTCACCGATACTGATAAGGCCTGGGACAGTTTGAAAAGCCGCAGACCGGATCTGGTGATCACCGATCTGATGATGAAGAGTCTCGACTCCGGTTTCTCTCTGGCCCGAAAAATCAAATCCGATTCCCGTTACGAGGATGTGCCGGTGATAATCGTCACGGCCGTGGCCAGCAAGCGCGGCTTCGATTTCAACCCCCAAAGCCGGGAGGATCTGGAAGTTATGGGTTGCCAAGCCTACTTCGACAAGCCCGTCTCTCCCGAACTGTTGATCGCCAAAGTGAAGGAGCTCCTCTCGTGAACGAGGAAGAACTTCGTATCCTGGTAGTGGATGACGAGCTCGGCATCCGCGAAGGCTGCCGGAAAATCCTCACCGAAGAAGGCTTCGAGGTAACCACGGCCGGAGACGGGGTAGAGGCTCTGGAGGTTTTCGACGGGACAAAAAAATACTCGGTAGCTCTCGTCGATCTGATGATGCCCCGTCTTGGGGGCTTGGAGCTGATCGGGAAACTCAGGGAGCTCGATCCGGATCTGCTCCTGATCATCATCACCGCTTACGCCACCATCGATACGGCTGTGGAGGGAACCAAGCGGGGCGCCTACAGCTATATTCCCAAACCCTTCACCCCGGACGAGCTCATGCTTACCATTCGTAACGGACTGGAACGCCAGGCCCTGGCATTGGAGGCTAAACGCCTGCGGGAGGAAAGAGAGCGTCGTCTTTTGGAGGTAGCCTCGGAACGGTCGAGGTGCGGTACGATCCTCAAATGTATTACCGACGGCCTGCTGGTCATCAACCTGGAGAAGCTGGTCGTGCTGCGCAACAACGCGGCGGCTCGCATCCTGCCGAAGGCATCGAAGCTGAACGTGCCCTTCTCCATCGCCACCCTGGAAGACCCGAAGATCGAACAGCTGATCAATGAAATCTTGGAAGGGGATCCCGGTCCCAGGATCGTTTCCCGGGAGCTGAACATCGGGAAGAGCACCTTCATGGTAAACATCAGTCCGGTGATCGAACCGACCGGCGAGACCTCGGGGGCGGTGGCGGTCTTTCGCGATATAACGGAGCTGAAAAAGTTGGAGACCGCCAAATCGATGTTCGTGTCCATGGTCGCCCACGAGCTGAAGAGCCCGCTGGCGGCAACCGAGGGTTGGCTCAACCTACTGCTCACTGGACTGGTCAAAGACAATCCGAAAGAGGCCAGGCACGTGATAGAGCGTTGCCACATCCGGGTGAAGACCCTGCGTACCCTTGTATCGGAACTTCTCAGCATCACGGCCATCGAGACGGGGAACTTCCAGCTGCGCCGCTCCAACGTGGACGTGGCGGCAATAGCACAACGGGCCGTGGAAGCAGCGGGGGAGAAGGCCCAGAGCAGGACCATCGACCTGTCTCTGAATGAACTCAAGCTCGGCAAGGCCAAAACCGCTCTGGCCGACGAGGAGGCTTTGCTTCTGATCTTCTCAAATCTCATCGACAACGCAATAAAATACACACCCCAGGGAGGTACAGTCATGGTTCAGCTGGATCAAAACGGCATGTACATGTCGCTGTCCGTGAGGGACAACGGCGTGGGTATCAAGGCCGAGGAGATGGATAAAATTTTCGACGAGTTTTACCGGATCAAGAACGAAGATACCGTCGACATACCGGGGACGGGACTGGGACTGAGCCTGGTCAAGCGGCTGGTCGAGCTGCACCAGGGCCGGATCGAGGCGCAAAGCACCCCCGGTTCGGGCAGTGTCTTCACGGTGAAGATACCACTGTCATGAAAACGCTCGCCAGGTTCGCCCAACTATTCAGGAATCGAATCCAACGTCTCCCCAAATGCCTGCTCGCCGCATCCTTCGCCCTGCTTGCCCTGGGAGTCGGTACGGCCCAAGCACAACCCCCCGAGGTACGTCTGCTGCTGCCCCCCTCCAACTCGAGCCTGCCCCTCCTTCTGCTCGCCGAACAGGACCCGATCCGCAATGTAGATATCCAGGCGACTATGTACCAAAACCACGCTCAGGCACTGGCACTGCTGCTGCGCGGTGAAGCGGACCTGCTTCTCACCGGAACCAGTCAGGGATGGGAGAATTACCTGTCCGGAAGCCCTCTACTGATGGTCGGCACGCAGGTGTGGGGGGTTTCCTTCCTGATCGGCTCCAAGGATTGCCCGCCTATTGAAAGCGTGGCTGACCTTGCCGGTAAGAGCATCGCCCTTCCCTTCCCGGGCTCGCCACTGGATTTTCAGACTCGTTTTCTCCTGCAACATTACGGTCTTGACCCGGATCGGGATCTCAAGCTTATCTACTCTCCACCGCCGCAGACGGCAGCGCTGCTTTTAAAGGGTCAAATCGATGCCGCTCCGCTCCCGGAGCCTTTGGCTTCGGAACTGGTCATCAATCGGGGTTTGCAGCGCTTCCTGGACTACAAGCAGGCCTGGGCTTCCGCCCACGGCGGGGACCCGAAATCTCCTCAGGTCAGCCTGTTCACGACCCGTAAGTTTGCGGCCGAAAACGCCGAGTTGTTGCAGGAACTGATCGTTGCCTGGCAGGCTGCCACCGAGCAGATCGTGGAGGACCCGGAAGGGACGGCCCGTAAATTTGCAGATTTCTTAGGCTTTTCGGAACTGGTAATTGCCCAGTCAATACCCAACACGTTGTTCTGCGTCCCTCCCCCGGAGGAAAACCGAGATCGGGTCAGGGCGTACTATGAGGCCGTGAAAGGGTTCCTGCCCGGAAAGCGGGGTGAGCTGGAGGAGGATTTCTTCTTCCCGCCGCACCCATGATCAATCCCGTTGTTCCGACCAGAGCGAAAAAAACAGCTTTGTACGGGCTCGGCGTTTTTTTACTACTTACCCTCTGGAGCGCAGCCAGTCTCCTGACCGAACCGTATATCATTCCCTCCCCCTGGCACACGGTTATCGAGGTGGTGTCTTTGCTTTCTCAGGGATATGCATGGAAACAGATCCTTTTTTCGATCTTGCGGGTAGCGGCGGGTTTTTCCATCGCCTTGCTCGCGGGCCTGATCGTCGGGATTGCTTCCGGCACCAACCGGAATATCGAAACTCTGCTGCGTCCCCTGGTTCTCATCGTACAGGGCATGCCGCCGCTGCTGTGGATCATCCCGCTGATTCTCATTTTAGGCATTGGCGGCCTGTCTCCGATATGCGTCATCGCCCTGATCTGTTTTCCCATCGTGGCGTTGAACGTAAACGAGGGCATGAAAACCGTTCCCGCTCAACTGATGCAGATGCTCGACGTGTTCGCTCCCGGCACCTACCCGAGAGTCCGGGAACTCATCCTGCCTCACCTGAAACCCTTTATCGCCGCTTCGCTGAAACTGGGGATCGTATTGGGAATCAAAGCATCGGTCATCGCCGAGTACTTCGGTGCCAACAACGGGATCGGGTTTCAAGTTCAAGCCGCGTTCCAGTCTCTGCAGGTAGGCAAGCTCTTCGCCTGGGGTGTTATTTTCATAGTTCTTATCCTGCTTGCCTCCCGGCTGCTCGGAAGACTGGAACAGATCATGAGACACCCGGACAAACAGCATGATCGAGCGGGCGTTACCCTCCCTGCAGCCCAATTCATCGGTACGCTGAAACAAACATTGGTGAAGCAACCGAGCCCGGAACAGCTCGTTCTCCAGGATGTAAGTTTCGCCTATCCCGGTGCGGGACTTCTCCTGGACCACATCAATCTGACAGTACGGCCCGGCGAGATCGTCGTGATTTCGGGGGATTCCGGCGTGGGCAAAACCACACTGCTGCACACGGCGGCGGGCTTGCTCAAACCACTATCCGGGACGATCGGGCGACCGGAGCGGCTCGGCTTGATGTTCCAGGATGAACGGTTCCTGCCCTGGCGATCCAACGCCTGGAATGTCGCCCTGCCTCTGATCTACTCCAGGATCAAGCCTGAAGATTCCCTCGCCTGCGCGCTCTACCTGCTGCATGAAGCGGGTCTCTCCGGTTGGGAGCGCGCGGTTCCTGAAGAATTATCGGGGGGAATGAAAAAAAGATTGGCCTTCGCACGCTGTTTTGCCCGCTTCCCCGACGCGATCCTTCTGGACGAACCCTTCAGCGGTCTCGATGCAGGCGGCCGTCGCTGCCTCTGGAGCAAGTTCATGGCTCTGATGGACGATCACCATGGACCGGTCCTGATCGCCACCCATTTCCCCGAGGAGGTTCCTCCGAGCGACCGCTGCAGGTACTTTACCCTCGCGCCTTCGCAGGAGGGAACAGCCCAAGTTCAGCTTTTTCCCCATTCCCAACTTAGCTTGACCAACGCTGCGAATAGCCATAAACTGGGCGGCAAATAATCAGAAGAGAAATCGGGAGGCCTCGACTCATTATGAAGAAAACGAAACTCCTTATATGCGCGTTTGTCTTCATGCTCGTGCCGGTACTGGGTGTACTGGCTGATAGCGAAGGGGGAGGAGAAATGGGCACGATGTGGGTGACCTGGATCGGATCGATCATCGCCCTGATCTTTGCCCTGATCCTTGCCCTGACCATTTTAAAAAAGGATCCCGGCAATGACAGGACCCGAACCATCAGCAAGCACATCCAGGAGGGAGCCCTGGCCTACATCAAGCAGCAGTACAAGGTGGTGGGAATCTTCTTCATCTTCGTCTTCGCCCTCTTCGTGGTGCTGTCCTTTGTCCTAGGAATGATATCCCGCTTCGTGCCCTTTGCATTCATCACCGGGGGATTCTTCTCAGCCCTGGCCGGCTACATCGGAATGACCATCGCCACCCGTTCAAACGCCCGCACCGCCTGGGCGGCCCAGAGTTCCCTTAACGCGGGCCTGCGGGTTGCCTTTTCCTCCGGAACGGTCATGGGCATGGTGGTGGTCGGCTTGGGTCTGTTGGATCTTTCGATCTGGTGGCTGGTGCTGACCTTGTTCGATCTGCCCCCGGCGGAAATCCCGCCGATCATGATCACCTTCGGCATGGGTGCCTCCTCCGCCGCTTTGTTCGCCCGTGTAGGCGGCGGGATCTACACCAAGGCCGCCGATGTAGGGGCGGATCTGGTCGGAAAGGTTGAGGTGGGAATCCCGGAAGACGATCCCCGCAACCCGGCGGTAATCGCTGACAACGTGGGGGACAATGTCGGAGACGTGGCCGGCATGGGAGCGGATCTGTACGAGTCCTACGTCGGCTCGATCATCGCAACCATGGCCCTTGGAGCCATCGCCTCCCTGCAGCTGCCGGGATTGACCGCTCTGCAGGCGATACAAGTACCTGTGACCATCGCCGCCATCGGTGTGATCTGCTCGATCATCGGCACCTTTCTGGTCCGGGCCAAAGAGGATGCTACCCAGAAGGTGCTGCTCGGTTCGTTGAGACGGGGTGTCTACTTCTCCACGTTCGCGATCGCCGGCCTGTCCTTCCTGTTCATCTACTTCACGATAGGAGCAAAGTTCCTGGGCGTCTGGGGAGCCATGATCGTGGGCCTGATCGCGGGAAACGTGATCGGCTACTCCACGGAGTTTTACACCTCGGACAACTACAAACCGACTCGAGCGCTCTCAGGCGAATCCCTCACCGGTCCGGCCACCATCATCATCGGCGGCCTGTCCCTGGGCATGCTCTCCACTCTGATTCCGGTGATCACCGTTGTGGCGGCTACGCTGGGCGCCTTCTTCCTGTCCGGGGGATACATCCATCCGGGACTGGGCTTGTACGGGATCGGGCTGGCCGCCGTTGGAATGCTCTCTACCCTGGGCATCACCCTGGCTACTGACGCATATGGACCGGTTGCCGATAACGCAGGGGGAATCGCGGAGATGGCCGGCCTGGGTGAAGAGGTGCGCAACCGCACCGATGCCCTGGACTCTTTGGGCAACACCACGGCAGCCACGGGCAAGGGTTTTGCCATCGGATCAGCCGCCCTGACAGCACTGGCCCTGCTGGCCGAATACGGCAACAAGGTCAAGGAGGGAATTGGCAACCTGTTCAGCGATGCTTCCAGCTCCGAGCTGTTCGAGCGCTTCTACGCCGGCCTGGTGAGCATCGTAAGGGACGCCGGCGGAGCGATCCAGGATATCACCCTGAACATCAACATCCTGGACCCCCGGATCCTGATCGGTCTGTTCCTGGGCGGGGTACTGCCTTTCGTGTTCGCCGCGCTGTCCATGCGCGCGGTGGGACGGGCAGCCGGAGATATGGTCAAAGAGGTCCGGCGGCAATTCAAGGCCAAACCCGGAATCATGAAGGGGACCGATCAGCCGGACTACGCCGCCTGCGTGGCCATCTCCACCAAGGGCGCCCAGCGGCAGATGATTCTGCCCTCCCTGCTGGCCATCATCGCCCCGATCCTGGTCGGGATCCTCTTCGGACCCTTCACGGTGATCTCCCTGATCGCCGGCAGCCTGGCCACCGGATTCGTCCTGGCCATCATGATGGCCAACTCCGGCGGGGCCTGGGACAATGCCAAGAAGTACATCGAAAAGGGCGCCCACGGGGGCAAGGGCTCGGACCCCCACAAAGCGGCTGTTGTGGGCGATACGGTGGGGGATCCTTTCAAGGACACCTCCGGCCCGTCTCTGAACATCCTGCTGAAGCTGATGTCCATGGTGTCGATCGTGTTCGTAACGGTCTGCATCACCCTGAACAACCATATCGTGGGGCTGCTTCAGTAACGTAATTTTGAGGCCTGAAGGTCGAAATCCAACCCCAATATCCTCTGATCTGTGGGAAATTCTGCAAATCCTGCATGGATATTCTTGCCAGTTTTACGACTGCGGGGTAAAGTGATAGAGTCATGGATGTTCTGGTCATCGACGACGAATCATCCGTAGGAACGCTGCTGCGCTTCAACCTTCGCCAGAGAGGGTTCGACGTCGATACGGCGGCAAGCGCGGCAGAGGGCTACGCGAAAGCCCGGGCCAAATGCTTCGATCTGGTCATCCTCGATGTGGCGCTGCCGGGAATCGACGGGATCGAAGCCTGCTCGATGCTGAAGGATCTGGAGGATTACGAGGAAACCCCGGTCATCATGATTTCCTCCCGATCGGACTCTGTTACGATCGACCAAGCCCGGCGGGCCGGTGCCACGGATTATCTGGTAAAACCCTTCACCTTCCAAGAGCTCTTGGACAGGATCGAGGATCAGCTTTCCCGTCCTTACTTCGTCTGAGCTCGATTGACTAATCCACCTCCCACGGCTGTATATACGGTGACGGCTTTCAAGTTCAAAACCCTTGGGCTGGTACGGGGCAATACCATTCGGGCCCGCCATCTCGGCCACGACTTCATGGCGTTTTTGAAAAACATAGTAGGCGGGGAGATCATAGACTACACCAAGATGATGGCGGAAGCGAGGGAGCGGGCCCTGGATCGGCTGAGCGAAGACGCGGCGTCCCTCGGGGCCAATGCCGTAGTGGCCCTGAGAATCACCACCACCATGATGATGCAGAGCGCCGCCTAGTTCCTGGCCTACGGCACCGCGGTGGTGGTCGAGGAGTAAAAGCTCCTCTACTTCACGATCAGGTAACCGACGCCCCGAACCGAACGGATGCAGGCCCCGCTCTCGGGAAACAGCGCGCGGAGCTTCCTTCGCAGGGACGCGATATGCATATCCACCGCCCTGCTTCCCTCGGCGGCGGGTCTGCCCCAGATTCCGTAGTACAGAGCTTCCCTGGATACCGGCTCTCCGGAGTTCGCGGCCAGCAGCCGCAGAATGCTCTGCTCTTGCGCGCACAACGCACAGCTCCCGGCCGGGGAGCCGATTGTCTGGCTCTGAATAGTAAATCTGCCCCAGGAGAAGCAATACAGCGCCTCCCTGTCTTTACAGAGTTTGCGGACCCGCCACTCCAGCTCCTCGGGAGACCAGGGTTCTCTGAGATACTCGTCGCAGCCGGCCAAAAAACATCCCTGCAGCAGCTCCGCCGCCCCGAAGCAGATCAGGCTGCAGCCGGCAGCGCGGAGACGATGGATCGCCTCGGTCCTCGGAAAAGCAGGATCCAGCAGCAGGGTCGCCGGGAGCAGGACAGCGTCGAAGTCGCTTCGAGCCGGCAGCACCGCCGAGGGGATTATCGAGATCAGTGGATTTTTTGAACTGTGAAGCCTCAGCCGCTCGATCAACAGCGGATCTTGGCATACCAGGACAACGGACAGAGAAGGCTGGCTATCTTTCCGTTTTCTCGTTTTTATCGGTCTTGTCTTCCAGCTGGGCCATTTTGGCCTTCAGATCTTCCAGAAGCTTGTCCGCAGAAGAATCGGAAGCCTCGAGGGCCTGAAACTGCCTCTCCAGAGAATCACCGCCGCTCGATGCTTCGATCTCCCGCATGGCGTCGACTTCCGCTTCGATCTGTTCGACTTTCTCGCTCATTCGATCGAAGACCTCGAAGGCAGAGGTGTCGGCCATGCTGCTCATGGTCTGCTGCATCCGCTTCTGCGCTTCCGCCCGCTTTGCTCTGGCAACGAGCAGGTTCTTCTTGCGTTGGGCTTCCTCGATCTTCTGCTGCAGCTGGCGCAGCGCGCTTTTCAACTGCTCCACCGATTCGTGTTGAGCCTGCCACTGGGTCTGATACTGACGGGCCGTGTTGTCGTACTCCTGCTTGCGCAGGAGGGCCTCTTTGGCCATATCATCATGCCCCGCCTTGACGGCCAGCATGGCTTTCCGCTCCCATTCAGCGTCCTGCTCCCTGTTCATCGCCATCTGGCGTTCCATCCTCTTCTCATCGGCGATGGCCGCAGCCACGGTTTTCTTCGACTCGATCAGCTGCTCGTTCATCTCCAGGATAAGCTGGTTGAGCATCTTCTCCGGATTCTCCGCCTTGCTGATCATATCGTTGATATTGGATTTAACGGCTCGTTTAAAACGACTAAACAGCCCCATAGCAACCCTCCCTAACTCTTCTCGCGATAGCGACCGAGCAGCTTGTAATGCTGGACCAGAGCCAGCCCGATCGCTTCGAAGGATGCCCGCAGTTCCTCCAAATCCAGGGTTTCCAGTTCCAGAGTATCGATCAGGATCACGTGGTCGCCTTCCAGGGCGTAGGCTCCGTGGACCAAATCCTCCGCATTCAAGCGCAGCAGTTCTTCGTACAGCGACTCTCGATCCTTGTTCGGCGTTTCCATCACCTTGACCCGGACAATGACCAGGGGCTCGCTGACCATGGCCACGATATTCTTGAGACCCTTTTCTTCATCGTTGATCAGAAAGGTACCGTCTCCGACCTCTTCGTAAGACAGCCCAAGGTTAAGCAGATACGAACGGACCTTATCCTCGCCACCCATAGCCAACTCCTGTTTCTTGGGGGGATTTCGTAATCATGGTTCACGTTCCAGATTTGTCTTTTTGATACGTTGTATACGGATATCAGCCGAGCAAAACCTGACCGGCATTATCAATTGCCAAAATGGTTTTGCACTCGGAACAACGGAACCGTCCGGACTTGGTAGCCTTGAGTTTCTTGCTGCAGATCGGGCATTTGAAGATCTTGGGAAAAGGACCGGCTTGGGCGCCTTCCCCTTT
>Ga0307420_1000271_pt1 | contig 24747 bp, 18 predicted proteins | sample SalMarWE160240MG_2_FD_202167 | JGI IMG/M metagenome (GOLD analysis project Ga0307420, IMG submission 202167) | Salt marsh sediment microbial communities from the Plum Island Ecosystem LTER, Massachusetts, United States - WE1602-40 | ecosystem: Environmental > Aquatic > Marine > Intertidal zone >... | reverse complement strand
CATATACGGATACGGAAGAACTGAAGATATCCCATACGGAGGATTAATAAACCTTACAGCTGGAAGAGAGATCAATGAATTCAAGCGCAGGATATATGCCGGAGCACAAATGTCGCTGGGTCAGTCAATAAAAAGCATCGGGTACTTCTACACATCAGCAGGCATAGCAACCTTTTTTAACAAAGGTAAGACTGAACAGGGGATTTTTTCAGTGAAGACAGATTTTATTTCTAATCTGTCTTACCTCGGGAGATACAGAATCAGGAATTTTATCAAACTCGATTACACAAGGGGATTTGACAGGTACTCCGATGAATCTCTTGCATTTGTCCGTGAAGATGGTTTTTCGGGTTTTAATAATGATTCTGTAGGAGGAAGACAAAGACTTGCGATTAACCTTGAATCAGTTCTCTTCAGTCCCATTAATTTCTATGGTTTCAGATTTGCATTTTTTGGATTTGCCGATCTTGGATTACTGTTCGGAACAAATGAATTTGTAATGCAAGGAGAGGTATTATCAAGTATTGGACTGGGGATCAGGATACGAAATGACAACCTTATCTTTAACACAATACAGATCAGATTTGGTTATTTCCCAAATCTGCCTGATTATTCCAGTGTCAATTATATGCTCGTATCAGGAGAACAGTTGCTAAAGCCTGATAACTTCGAACCAGGAGCACCTTCACTGTTAACATACCAGTAATCATCAGGAGAAACCTTCATGCTGAAAGATTTCTTGACATATATTGAAGAAAACCAGTTGGTTAAAAAGGGTGGCAGAGTACTTATGGCTGTCAGTGGAGGTATTGACTCAATGGTGATGTCTGATCTTTTTTTAAAGGCCGGCATTGAAACAGGCATCGCCCATTGTAATTTTTCCCTGAGAGGTAAGGAGGCTGATAAGGATGAAATGCTGGTCAGGAAATATGCAGAAGATCATAATATAGTTTTCTATTCAAAACGCTTTTACACAAAGGAATATGCTGCCAGGCATGGAATTTCAATCCAGATGGCTGCCAGGGAATTAAGATACACCTGGTTTGAGGATATTATGAACGAGAAAGGTTTTAACGTTACAGCTCTTGCACATAACCTGAACGATAATATTGAAACCATGCTTATTAATCTGACCCGAGGAACGGGTATTGCGGGACTTACAGGCATGAAACCATTGACCGACAGGATGATCAGGCCTTTACTTTTTGCGACAAGAATCGAAATTGAAACATATTGTAACAAAAACAACATCATCTACCGTGAGGACAAATCGAATGCGGAAACAAAGTATACCCGCAACAAGATAAGGCACAAGGTTATACCTGTTCTTAAAGATATAAATCCTTCTGTCGAGACCACACTGAATGAAACCGCGTTAAGGCTAAGCGGTATAAATGATATTGTTACCCGCTATATAAATGAAATTAGGCAAAAGGTAATCAGGGAAAAAGACAACGTCATCATTCTTGATATTAAACAGTTACGACCATATCTCAATAACAGGACTCTCATTTATGAGCTCATAAGACCCTTTGGAATAACAGACACTACGCTGAAAGATCTTTTCAATATTATTAACGGAGAAACAGGCAGCCGGATTTATACCATTTCACACATGATCCTGAAGAACAGGGGTGAGTTAATAATATCCGGGCTGAAAGACAAGCAAAATGAGTACTATGAAATAAGAAATATTGCTGAATTAAAAAAAGTGCCATTCGTTATCTCAGCAGAGTTTCTCAGATTATCAGGCAGTGAACCTATCCCTGATGATCAGGAAACGGCCTGCCTCGATTCATCAAAGCTCTCTTTTCCTCTTGCTATAAGAAAATGGCAGTCAGGAGATTATTTTTACCCTCTGGGTATGAGACAAAAAAAGAAGTTGAGCGATTATTTTGTTGACTGTAAATATTCCATTATTGATAAAGAAAAGATATTTATAATGGAAACATCAGGCAAGATAATCTGGATTATTGGAGACAGAATAGATAACAGGTTCAGGATCACCAGGTCAACGAAGAAAGCCCTGGTAATAAAGGTGCAATTAAGGCATTAAGGCTTTAGGGGTTTATTTCCTTATCCCGAAAATCCCCCGGTCAATCATCATAAGGTCGGCAATTGTAATTGCAGCGGCAGCCTCTATAATCACAGGCATACGCAGGGCGATACATGTATCATGCCTTCCCGTTATCTTAAGGTCTTGCATCTCCTTCTCTTTAAAATTGAACGTTCTTTGCTCAATACCTGTTGAAGAGGTTGGTTTAATAGCCACCCTGAAAACGATTTCGTTTCCGTTGCTTATCCCTCCGTTTATGCCACCCGCATTATTTGTAGCTGTTCTTCCACTTTCGTCAATGAACGGATCATTGTGCTCAGATCCACTCATTGAGGCTGATGCAAATCCGGAACCGAATTCAATACCCTTTATAGCCGGAATAGAAAATATTATATGACTGAGAGCCGATTCGATAGAATAGAAAAATGGCTCTCCCAGTCCCTGTGGCGGATTTTTTACTTTGCATTCGATAATTCCACCTATTGTGTCATCCTTAGCAATTGCCTCTTTTACAGCATTTTCAATATTACCAGACCCTCCGGCTGAGATAAGTTTTGCTGAAATCTTCATTTGGGTGGTTAATTTTTTGGCAATGACCCCCGCAATAACGAGTCCCCAGGTTATTCGCCCCGAAAAATGTCCGCTGCCGCGAAAATCACCAAATCCATAGTATTTAATATTTGCTGTATAGTCGGCATGACCGGGACGTGGAATATCAGCAAATTCAATATAGGCGGAAGAATCAGTATCCTTGTTACGAGTGAGGATTGTCATTGGACTCCCTGTTGAGAAACCGTTGAAGACTCCGCTGAGAATCTCGGGAAAGTCTCCCTCCTTCCGTTTTGTAGTACCAGCAGACCCGCTCTTTCTCCTGCTCAGATCTGAAATGAAATCTTCAGGTTTAATTGCAATTCCGGGGGGGCAACCGTCGATAATCACTCCTGTTACGCTACCATGTGATTCTCCAAAAACGGATACCCTGAAAACTAACCCAAATGAATTCATAACTGTTAAATTTTTCGTTTATGCTGCCTGTAAAATTCGATTACTTCTTTAAGCGGTACTTTTCCGATAACTCCTCTGCCGATACCTTCAAGGAAAACAAAATGTATATCGGTGCCTGCTCTCTTTTTATCATGAAGCGTAAGCTCTTCCATTTTTTTGACCGGTATCCTGTACTCCTTCAGGAGCTTATATCTGTTGAGTAGATCGATTATTCTACTGGTTTCATCATTACTGATAAGTCCTTTGAAGTTTGAAAAAACAGCAGCCTGTTCTATGCCTGATGCCACCGCAAAGCCATGTTTTATGGACTCATGCAGCTCCAGGGCATGTCCGAATGTATGGCCAAAATTAAGTATTCGTCTTAAGCCGCTCTCTTTTTCATCCTGTGATACTATTGATGCTTTAAACTTAACTGCCCGGGTAACAAGATTGGAAAGAATCTCCTTATCTCTTGCAATAACCTCAGAATAATTATTTTCCAGCATATTGATTATTACAGGGTCTCCTATCAGTCCGGTTTTTATCAGTTCGGCCAGGCCTGAAAGATATTCCTGCTCAGGAAGTGTCTGCAACATTAAAGTGTCGCATATTACAAATTCAGGCTGCCTGAAACTGCCTATCACATTCTTGATCTTTCCCAGATTGACCCCGTTTTTTCCACCAGTGCTTGCATCAACCTGTGACAACAGGCTTGTCGAAACATACCCGCACCTTATTCCCCGCATGAATACGGAGGCAAGAAACCCGGCAATATCACAGACCACTCCCCCTCCTACTGCCAGGATAAATCCGGAACGTCCGGTTCCTGCCTTTAAAAGTTTTTCTGACAGCTTCTCTATTTCCCTCAGACTCTTACTCTCCTCTCCGGGTTTTACTTTGAGTACAGGGTAACCGGGAAAATTTTTTCCATAAACACGGTGAACATTATGGTCGGTAACTATAACTGTGCTATCAGAGGGCAAAACAGGCAGGACTTTTTTCCACTCTGCACCGATGACAATTTTGGATATTGTACCTGCAGTATTTATAATTATCTTTTCCAAAGTGAAAATTTAATTCAGGTTAAAGCTATTAAATCTCCGCCAACAATCAACCGGCAGGAAGATAATTACAATTCTCATATCATACCGAATTAATTATGCAAAGATAAAAATCCTTAACTTTCCTACCCTATTAAAGGGATTTTTACAGGAATGACTTTACTGGAAAGATACAGAGGGATTATTGAATACTTCAATGTCAGTATGCCAATAGCTGAGACGGAACTGATTTACCAGGATCCGTTTGAGCTGATTGTTGCAGTCATTCTCTCGGCACAATGTACCGACAAGAGGGTCAATATGATAACCCCTGTTCTTTTGAAGAGGTTCCCTGATGCAAAGTCGATGGCAGAAGCGAAGCAGGAGGAAGTATTTGAATATATTAAATCATGCTCATATCCCAACAACAAGGCTAAACATCTTTCCGGAATGGCCAAAATGCTTTACGGTGAATTTGAGGGCAAAGTACCCTCCGATCCGCTTCTGCTGCAGAAGCTGCCGGGAGTGGGAAGAAAAACTGCCAATGTAATAGCTTCGGTTGTTTATCATAAACCTGTGCTGGCTGTGGATACTCATGTATTCAGAGTCTCAGCAAGAATAGGCCTTACCAGGAATGCCAAAACACCACAGCATGCAGAGGAACAACTGACAAGGTATATACCGGCCGATCTTATTCATAAAGCTCATCACTGGCTTTTATTGCATGGCAGGTATATTTGCAAGGCCAGACATCCTCTGTGCGATCAGTGTGGAATTTCCGGCTATTGTAAATATTATACTATTAAAATCAAAAAGGAATAAAATATTTAAAGTAAATATTGATTTGCTTTAAAGGATAAGCAATACAGGTCATTTTTTGTTATTTTTAAATCGGAATTTTAACAATTGCCTGATGGATTATAAAGAGAAATACAAAGAATTAGTCGAGATAAATAAAAGTCTCGAGAAAGAGCTAATGAATCTTCGCTCAAAAATAAAAGAGCAGAAATCTTCTCCCAATAACATGATTTTCAAGGCTTTCCATTCCGCTCCTAATCCCATGGCTCTTACATTACTGGAAACCGGCAAATTTGTGGATATCAACTCCACCTTCCTGGATGTCCTGGGTTTTCAAAAGGATGAGATCCTCGGACATACCCCTGAAGATATAGGACTCTTTGCTGATATTGAGGAGAGCAACAAATATATAAAACTTCTGTCGAAGCTGAAGAAAATAAAAGATTTTGTAATAACCCTGAGAACAAAAACCGGGGAGGAAAAACCTTTTCTCTTCTCGGCCGATACGATCCTGCTGGATAATGAAAAATATCTTATGACTATTTACTCCCCAATCAGCACAAAAAACAATATTACGATCAGAGAGAGTCAGGGAGCTGTCCTGGAAGAGATTTTCAATACTATCAGCAGTTATCTCGCCCTTTTCAGTGTAGGTAAGGATAACAAATTCTACATAATCGACATGAACACGAAGGCGGAAGAGGTTGAATTTGTCGATAAAAATGAGGTATGCGGAAAGAGCCTCGATGAAACACCTCTGGGTGAGCAGAAAAAGCTCGTGGAATTACTCCATCATGTCCATATAACGGGTGATGCACATAAATTGGCTGTTTCCCAAACAGGCGATGATTCTAAAGGTTACTATATGGCTTTTGTTCTAACATCCGGCAATATTGTGATAACATGGGAACCCGGCCATCATCAGAAGAGAAGGGATGATATAGAAAGACAGACTACCTTATTCCAGACTTTTGCGGAAATGCTTCCGGTTATAATTTACGAGGTTGACCTGCAAGGCAGAGTAACCTATGGGAATCAGCTTGGATTGGATCTGTTTGAATTAACCAGGGAGGATCTTAAAAAGAAACTACTTATCTCAGATGTATTCCCCGATAGTTATCAACAAATGGTGACAAATCTTGAATCAATAAGCTTACCAGGGGAGGTTGAGAGTCATGAATATAATGTCAGGAAAAAAGACGGTTCTGTTATACCTATTATAGCCCACTCTTTCGGCGTATTTCATGAGGGCAGGAAAATAGGTTACAGAGGTACTCTCATAGACCTGAGCAAGCACAAAACATATGAGGATCAGATAATAAGGGAAAAAGCATTCCTTGAACACCTGATTGACTCTGCACCCGAAGCAATTGTCCTTACTGATCTTGACGGTAAAATATCAATAATTAATAAGGAGTTTACGGAGCTTTTCGGATACACTACCGAAGAAGCCATAAACAAGAATATTGATGACCTGGTCGTTCCCGATGACCAGAAAAATGAAGCTATAGGAATTGAAGCCCTCACCGCCCAGCCACATAAGGTGGTAAGTCAGACAATAAGAAAAGATAAATATGGCAACAGGATTCACGTCTCGCTTATCGGGACTGTTATCATCGTGAATGATGAACCTGTGGCAATAATTGGTATCTACCACGACATCACCATAGAAAGGAAAAATCTTCTGCTACAGGAGATACTATATAATATCTCTTCCGCTGCCCTCAAGCAAATGGACATCAAAGAGATATACCCTGTTATAGTACAGGAGTTGAGTAAGATATGGGATACCAATAATTTCTTTATTGCACTTTATGACAGGGAATCTGAAACACTCTCCCTTCCCTTCTTTGCCGATGAAAAAGACAGTTTCCAGGAGATTCCCGTTAAAAAAACGATTACAGGCTGGGTAATAAAGAATGAAAAGCCTGTATTGCTGCAAAAAAATGATCTCAAATTGCTCGAAGAATCAGGAGATATTGAACTTGTTGGCACAGAATGTAAAGTATGGATGGGAGTCCCCCTGAAGGTGGAAAACAGTGTTATTGGTGTAATGTGCCTTCAGGATTATAACGATGAAAACAAATTCTCCCGGGATGACCTGTATGTACTTGATTTTATCGCAAACCAGATAGCTATTGCCATTCAACGGAAGATAATGCTTGATAACCTGGTAACAGCCCGTGAGAAAGCTGAAGAGGCAGGACAATCCAAGCAGTTTTTCATGTCAACAATGAGCCATGAGATCAGGACACCTCTTAATGAGGTAATTGGAATTACCAATCTATTACTTCAGGGTGAGCCACGTGAAGACCAGATAGATTATATCAAAACCCTGAGGTTTTCAGGTAATCATCTCCTGACACTTGTAAATGATGTTCTCGATTATAACAAGATAGAATCGGGCAAGATAATCTTTGAAGAGACAGTTTTCAACCTGAACGACTTCATGGAGGAAATTATGAGATCATATTCCTTCAGGTCGAAGGCAAAGAACCTTGAATTTGATATCAAAAAAGAGGGGACTCTTCCGGATGAGGTCATCGGCGACCAGATCAGGCTCAACCAGATACTGTCAAACCTTCTTTCAAATGCACTCAAATTTACGAACCATGGAAGTATAACCATCACTATCAAGGAACTGGGAAGCAAAAACAACCAGGTAAATCTGGAATTTGCCGTAAAGGATACGGGAATAGGTATACCAAAGGAAAAACATACCAGCATCTTTGAGAGCTACATACAGGCATCATCTGATACTACAAGGTATTACGGAGGAACAGGACTCGGCCTTGCAATAGCCAAAAAACTTGTTGAACTACGAGGTGGTACAATAAGACTGGAGAGTGAGCCTGATGTTGGATCAACCTTTACATTTAACATTACCTTCGGACTATCAGTTAAAGGTGAACATGATAAGGCAGGCGAAACAAAAGAAACATACATAGGCCTCGAAGGTAAACGTATTCTTGTAGCAGAAGATAACAAAATTAACTTCTTTGTAGCCAATAAATTCCTGACAGGATGGGGAGCTATAGTGACACCTGCCGAAAACGGACAACTGGCACTTGAGCTTCTGGAAAAAGAGGATTTTGACCTGATCCTGATGGACCTGCAAATGCCAGTGATGGATGGGATCGAAGCTACCCGGATAATAAGGAAATCACAGGATCCAAAAATAAGTAATATCCCTATAGTCGCTCTGACAGCAGCAATAATGTCGGAGAATAATGATAATATCGACGAACTCAATATCAACGACTACATCCTGAAACCGTTCAAACCTCACGATCTTTTCGAGCGAATTAAAAAACATATAAGATAAAGACTTGCGGCGGCCGGCTGCACTGCCGGCACCTGGTCCAAAATTCCCAGTACCGGGGACCTATTTTATACAGTGCCTGCTTATATATTCAGTGGCTCTTTTATTACCCAGGTTAAAGGAATTTCTGAAATCATGACATGCATCCTCCTTCTTGCCTGAGTTGAGAAGCGCAATACCTTTATTAAGCCATACCTCTGAATTTGAAGGATCAAGGTCGAGCGACATGCTATAGTCCTTCATAGCCCAGTCCCACGAGCGTGACAACAGGTATGCATCAGCCCTGTCGATATAACATTCCGGGTCGTTTGGATGGTACCTGAGGTTCTCCGAAAAGTATTTAAGGGCTTTCAGATAATCACCTGTAGCAGTTTCGGTTTTACCTGCCAGACTCAAAGCTTTTTTGTTCTGAGGATACAGGTTCAGGAACTTCTCTATATCAGCCATCGCCCTGTTTGTTTCTCCTGTTTTGCGGTAACACTCAGCCCTTGAAATATACAAATCAGCATCCGGAATCTCCAGTGTAATAAGCTTTGAATAAGTAACAGATGCTCCTGCATGATTTGATACTGTGGCCTGAGCTTTTGCCAGCAGCCTCAGGTATTTTTCATTATCGGGATGTGCATTTGTAATCCCGGTCAGAATTTTTATTGCCTCAGCGGGTTTGCCGGCAGAAAGATTAAACAAAGCCCTGGCATAAAGAACCTCCTCATTACCTTTGTATTCACTTTCAAGCTCCGATAATCTGTTAACCGCATCATCATTCATACTAGCAGAAATGTAATATTCAATTTCCGAAACACCGGTTTCAAGACTGGAATACCATTTTTTATTCCAAAACTGGCGCCATTCCGGACTGTTTTCAATTAGTCCATAGGCAGGATCCAGTAGTACTTCCTTTTCACTTTTCCGGAATGGAGAACCAATATTTCTTTCAAGGTGATACAATGAAGTACCGGCATCACCTTTCAGTGCATATATCCTTGACAAACCATAATCTCCCGAATATTGTGTCAGGGAGTTTGCAGTGTTGTAATCGCTTATGGCACTCTGATAGTCCCCCTCCTCAATGTATGCCTTTGCCCGTTCAATATATAACCTGCTGTCCTGTTTTTCCAGTATAGCTGATGAGAGCAGATCAACTGCCTCTGCGGTTTTACCGGTTTTGATCAATGCTCCTGAATGAAGAAGAGTCTCATAAACGAGCTGACCGTTAATGATACCAGTAAGAAAACATGCTGTAATAAAAATTAAAATCTTTTTCATCATCTTATGCCCCAACCTCATTTTGTCTCCTGCGGCCTGACCTTTGCACCCGGCTCCGTAATTACATGGATAAATCCTGACAGATGGAATTGTTCAAGACCTGAGATCCGCCACTCAAAAACATCGCATTGATAAAAATAGACACCCGGTGATACTATTTTGCCTTTATATATCCCATCCCAGTTTAGTCTGGGCACATCTGTTGAGAATATCAGCAGTCCGTTGCGGTTAAAAATCTTAAAATCAACCTTATCCACCAGCGCTGAAGTCTTTGCCAGCAATATGTCGTTAATTCCATCGCCATTGGGTGTGAATACATTGGGAATCTCGTAGAAATTACAGGAGTCAATGCATACCATTACAGATTTTTCGCCTTCGTTGCCTAACAGATCAAATGCCGAAACAGCATAACAGCCTGATAGTATCTCACCCGGATAGTGCCTGTAAAGGAAGGTATTTTTATCATTAATAGTTTCAATGAGTGCCAGATCCTCATCATATTTCATCTTATAATAAATCATATAACCTGCTACATCTTCAAAGCATTCAGGATCGGTGATCCTCCATGTTACATTATTATAGAGAGAGTCGCACTGGCTTGTGACATTTATTTCCGGTGCGCAGGGAGGTTCATTATCGACAGGTATGACACAGGTTATTTCCGAAAGGTTAATAAGGTCTTTAGGCATGTCATTCGTCGCATAACCACCTGTTGATCGTACGTAATAACAATATTCTTTCTCGTTTTCAAGACCGTAATCAATGTAAATCAGCTGATTTGTTGTACCTGCCGAATCAAATTCCATTGTGACATCGTTAAGTCTGAAGAAATCATACCGTGTATTTATCCATGGCACATTCCTGTTGATTATGAATCTTGTCTTACGGTCACCCGGGTTTGCCTCGAGGAATATAGATGATGCTATACCCGGATCACCTACCATGAATTCGGATCCCGAAGTTCTGTTCCAGAGCTCTATTTTATATATAAAGCCGTACGACTGTGTATTTAACAGATTATCAATGAACACAGTATCATTCAGGTCGGTTGTCGGGATGGAACTAATCAGTGAATAGTCGCTTGAGATTATCCCCTGTGCCCTGTAGATAAGGTATTCATATGGTCCGGGAGCAGGAATAGTATCAAGTCCGTCAGGTTTTTCCCAGGCGACATAGATTGATCCGTTAACCGGATCCGTATTTCTAATGCTGACGTTCGTTATTACCGGAACACCTGATACCAGGGTTGATGTAATTTCGTTGGAAGATTTGCTTTCAGTTCCGTTCTTATAGACAGCAACAATTCTGTATGTATACTCCGTCCCGTGCATAAGTCCTTCACCTCCATTTGTATCGATATATGAAAGGGTATCACTGCCATCAACATACCCCACTTTAACGAACCCCGTCCAGGATGGTATTCCCGCCGTGCATGAATCGGGTACGAATGTTGAAGCGCCCTCTCTTCTGTAGATGGCAAATCCTGCAATGGCATCAGTACCATAAGGCAGCCATGTTAATCTGATAAAATTACCTTCGGGAACTGCTTTCTCAAGCTCAGGAGATGGCCCCAGAACCTTAATGCTCATATTGTCAATATCAGAGAGCATCAGTTCTTCGTTATTATCATCCGTTTTAAAAATGATATCATAGGGCTGCCCTCTGACTACTTCATGACATGGCGTCCACCTGAACCTTGAAGAAGAGAAGCCGGGTATTGATTGAACGCCGGTAATATAGGCAGGACATGATATAAGACCAAAAATACCTGATGTTGCCCTGAGAGTTATGGAATCATTATCGGGATCTGTGGCGGAAAAGATAAAATCAACAGTGTCACCCACCTGTACACACATGTCTCCCGGTATATTGTTCACAGGCGGTTTATTGTCAGTGACAAAGACCTCTATCTGCATATCCCGTACTACTACCCCTATCTTTTTGCCATTTCTCCATTCCTGTATTTCCATGGCTACATTATATTTTCCTGTGTCGGCCGGAGTATTCCATATCAGGTCACCGGTTATTGAATCAACACGCAGGTAATGAGTTGCAGGAGGAAAAGTATAGTTTTCAATAGGCTTTCCATCTTCACGGGTACATACTGTAAGCTGATACGAGAGACTGTCGCCATCAGGATCATAGGCAGCGGGATTATGAATAAAGATATACCCCAGGGCAGCTTTGTCGTATGGGGGATTCAGGAGAACAGGAGTACTGTCGAATCCCATGGAGGGATTTACTGTAACGATTGTGGCAATAGAAAAAACCACATTGACGGAATTGGGAATATTCATTACCCCATAGTTCCTGTTTGGATCCTGTACCACTACTCTATATACTCCGGGACCTGGAAATGTATGGTTTATTTTATATACGTTTCTCCGGTAGTAATTGGGAAGCGTCACCTTTTCTATTCTCTGAGCTGTAGAGATTGAATTATCGCCCCAGTTGACATCAAGTTGTTGTCTGTCAGCAAAACTCAGGGTATAGGTAAAGGTCGTAATTGTAAATTCATAAGTCAGATCCGATATTTGAACATAGGTTATCTCACCTGCCCTGTTATGTGTTGCAGATAGAACAAGAAAATTGAATACTAAAACCGCCAGGATAAGTGATTTTCTCATTTTTTTTACTTCCTCCGAATGATTAATTCAGTTTGAATGTCTCTTCTGTTTTAAGGGGGGTCAGCATTACTCCCTTTTCAAAATCATTAATCCTGATTATGGTCATATTTGCCTGATCGCTGTATAAACCGGTCATAATCAGGTTCTTCACCGTAATTAATCTTGGCTTTTTATCCGATCTGTACAGGAGATTCATATTTATCTCGTTATTTTCCAGTGTCAAATTTAATAACTGCCCTTTCAGCCGTTTATTGTTTATAAATATATTAACTTTCTCGTCCAGGTAATTGTTCATCAGATCAGTCGGGAATGAGTTTTCAAGTTGTTTAGCAACGTCTGGCAATTCCCTGCCGGATAAGGAATAATCAAGCAGGAAATCATCATAGTACATCCTTACAAAAACCTTGAGTGAGTCAGTATCTGTGACATGATCAATACTGGTAAGGGTTACATGTACGGGATGCAAGACAAACCAAACCGATAGTGCCAGTATTTTCAACATTTTTTCTCAGGTTCAGAAAATAACAAAACCACAAAAATCAAGCCATTTACTAACCTTCATGGATGCTAACCCGGTCTTTCAGATACTGAACTGTGCCGACCTCAATGAATGAGAAACCAGATCCGCCTGAAAAATTACCTGCAAGCACAACAACCAGGTCGTCATCTCTAAGATCATGTGCCTTTACGAGGTTTTTTAGTGCGATATGGATAAATTCGTCGACTGATGTTCTTCTTTCCTGGTAACTGGGATATACACCATAAGAGAGGGCCAGTTCTCTCATTGTCCGGGTAGTGTAACATTGTGCTAAAATATGGTTGAATCCCCTGTTAGAGGCCATATCCCTTATGGTTCTGCCTCTTCTCGTATCAGCAATTATTGCTTTTGCATTTACCCGCAGCGATGTTTCAACCGCAACCTTAGCCAGGTGGGATGACACCTCTCCTGTTACATTCAGGTATGGAGTATTAAGGTATTTTTCTTTGTTTTTCTCAACCTCCACGGCCACTTTGGTCATTGTCTCAACAGCCTCTACAGGATATTTGCCGGATGCAGTTTCACCGCTCAGCATTACGGCATCAGTCTGTGAGTAAATGGCACTCGCTATATCGCTTACCTCTGCTCTTGTCGGACGCGGATTAGTAATCATTGAATGAAGCATCTGTGTTGCAACGATGACGGGCTTTCTCAGGTAGATACATTTCGAAATTATCATCTTCTGGATTGATGGTATCTTTTCATAGGGTATTTCAATAGCCAGGTCCCCTCTTGCAACCATAATGCCATACACCTCATCCAGTATCTCACCTAAATTTTCAACGCCCTCCTCATTTTCGATCTTTGCTATGATCTTTATCTCACTTTTATATTTGTCTATTTCAGCCTGTACATCCAGAACATCCTGCTTTGATCTTACAAATGAATGGGCAATGAAGTCAATATCATTCTCAGCTGCCATCTTTATGAATGTCCGGTCCCTGTCAGTAACTGATGGCAGGCAAATCTTAACTCCCGGCACGTTTACGCTTTTTCTTGATCCGATTGTTCCATCATTATCTGCCCTGCATATGAGAGAATTACCTTCTTTTTTGAGCGCCTTTAATTCAAGATCTCCGTCGCTTATCATTACCATGGAAGCAGGGGGGACCTCTTCGGAAAACGTTTTCAGGTTCACAAAAAGTTCCCTCTTTGTGGATATTCCAGCAGGGTCTCCTGTTATTTTTATGGTATCCCCTTTCTTTATCTCAATGGGAGTCTCACATATAGTAGTGCGAATCTCGGGCCCTTTTGTGTCAATCATTATTGCGATTCTGTCAGAAACCTCGCGTGTATTCTTTATTATCCGCAAGGCCCCTTCAATATCAAGATGTGCAGAATTGATCCTTATAACATTCATGCCGGCTTCGTACAGATCCCTGATAAATGCAGGTTCACAATTCTTGTCCGCGATGGTGGCTACTATTTTTGTTCTTTTTTTGTTCATCCCTCAACTTTCTTTTGTACCGAGTTTATTTAATAAAGCCTCAACAGCAAGTCTGTAACTGTCAAGTCCGAAACCTGAGATAGAACCAGTACAACAAGGCGCAATGAGACTTATATGACGGAAATCCTCACGGGCAGCTATATTTGTTATATGAACCTCAACGACAGGTGTTTTAACCGATGCAATAGCATCGGCAATAGCAACAGAAGTATGAGTGTAACCTCCGGCATTTAGAATAATACCATCGGATGAAAAGCCTCTCTTCTGGATCTCGTTTATAAGCTCACCCTCAACATTTGACTGGTAATATTCAAAAACGATCTCAGGATAGAGCGATTTCAGCGATTTCAGGTAATCATCAAAAGACACCGATCCATATTTGTCAGGTTCACGTTTTCCAAGCAGATTAAGGTTTGGTCCGTTTATGATACTGATCTTCATTTCACTTGATTATTACAGTTTGTAAAAATAGACAAAATAATTATGCATGCGAAATTAACAAGGTAACCTACCTTTGTGTTACTTTGTGAAAACTTGTAAGTATTATGAGTCTCTCCTGGAAGCAGGCAATAAAGGATTTTGAAATATATCTCAGGCTCGAGAAATCGTTATCGGAGAACAGTATTGATGCCTACACCAACGATGTCTTCAAGCTTGAGAAATTTTTCGAAGAACAAAAGGGAGCCGACACTCCTGTTGATGTGAAATACTCCGATCTGAAGGAATTCCTTGCCTGGTTCAATACTGAGAACCATAATGCAAGAACACAATCGAGGGTATTATCGGGGATAAGGTCATTTTTCAGGTTTTTACTTATTGAAGGGGAGATCAAGGAGAATCCGGCATCACTTATCGAATCACCTAAAATTGGACTCAAACTACCTGAGGTACTTTCGGTTAACGAAATTGACAGGATGATTGTCGCCATTGATCTCAGCAAACCGGAGGGACACAGAAACAAGGCGATCATTGAAACGCTTTATGGCTGCGGACTACGGGTATCAGAACTTGTAAACCTGCGTCTTACTGATATACACTATGGTGAAGGATTTGTTATGGTGACCGGAAAGGGAAACAAGCAAAGACTTGTACCGGTAAGCAGTAAAGCCCTCAGGGAAATTGACATTTATAAAACAGACAGGACAAGGCTGCCTGTAATACATGACGGTAATATCCTGTTTTTAAACCGCAGGGGAAGGAAACTGACAAGGGCAATGATATTCACAATAATAAAGGAGCTCGCCCTGAAGGCTGATATCCGGAAAAAGATAAGTCCTCATACATTCCGCCATTCATTTGCAACCCATCTCATTGAAGGCGGTGCCGACCTCAGGGCAGTACAGGAGATGCTTGGACACGAGTCAATCCTTACCACTGAAATTTATACACATATCGACAGAAGTTTCCTTCGCGATACCCTGATAATGTTTCATCCCAGAGCCTGACTATCTCTGTTTTCTTAATTTCTAAAATCAATTTTTTAATATTAACTTTGCGATTCATTTCGAAAATAAATATTAATTATTCAAACTTTTATAACTATGTCAAAACTAAAAAGAGTTTACTCCTTTGGAAAAAAAACTGCAGAGGGTAAAGCAGAAATGAAGAACCTTCTCGGAGGTAAAGGAGCCAACCTTGCAGAAATGTGCCTGTTGGGCCTACCGGTTCCGGCAGGGTTCACAATTACTACCGAAGCCTGTACAGAGTATTATGAGAATAACTGTACTCTTCATCCCGATCTGATGCCGGAAGTATGGGACGCTATGAAGCTGACTGAAGAGACCATGAACATGAAGTACGGCGACCCTGAAAATGCGCTGCTTGTTTCATGCCGGTCAGGTGCCCGCAAATCAATGCCGGGAATGATGGATACTGTACTTAATATAGGTCTCTGTTCGGCAACCATACCGGGTTTTCTTAAAAAGACAAATAATCCAAGATTTGTATGGGATTCATACCGTCGCCTTATTATGATGTATGCTGACGTGGTTATGGAAAAAGCTGAAGGTATTGATCTTGGTGAGGGGAGAGGGATACGTAAGCAGCTTGACGAAGTGCTTGATGAATTTAAAAAGCAAAAAGGATATAATTTGGATACAGAGATAACTGCTGATGAACTGAAATTCATCTCTGAAGAATTCAAGAAAAAGATTATTGAGGTCCTTGGCAAACCATTCCCTGATGATGCAAAAGAACAGCTTGAGGGAAGTATAAAGGCTGTATTCAAAAGTTGGAATGGGAAGAAAGCTGTGTCGTACCGCAGAATAGAAGGTATTCCTGATGACTGGGGTACAGCAGTTAACGTACAGACAATGGTATTCGGGAATATGGGTGATACATCCGCTACCGGTGTTGCATTTACCCGTAATCCGGCTACCGGAGAAAACCTTTTCTACGGAGAATGGCTTATAAATGCCCAGGGAGAAGATGTTGTGGCAGGTATACGTACTCCGAACCCGCTTAACAATGAAACAAAAAATGAACAGAACAAACACCTCCACAGCATGCAGGAGGCTATGCCTCAAACATATAAAGAACTATGCGACATTCGGAATATTCTGGAAAAGTCGTTCCGCGACATGCAGGACATAGAATTCACTATTCAGGAGGGCGTTCTTTATATGCTGCAGTGCCGTACCGGAAAAAGAACAGGTACAGCTGCTCTTAATATGGCTATGGATATGCTTCATGAAAATCTCATTGACGAGAAAATGGCAGTGCTGCGCGTGGATCCTGGCCAGCTTGAGGAGCTCCTCCACCCGATCTGCGATCCTGAAGCAGAGAATAAAGTAAAACCTGTTGTCAGAGGTTTGCCCGCAGGTCCGGGAGCAGCAGTCGGCAAGGTGGTTTTCACAGCTGAAGATGCAGTAGTATGGTTCCGTAAAGGAGAAAAGGTCATCCTTCTACGTGAAGAGACCAATCCTGAGGATGTTGAAGGAATGCGTGCTGCCGAAGGTATTCTGACAGCCCGCGGTGGTATGACATCACATGCAGCTCTGGTTGCCCGCGGATGGGGAAAATGCTGCATCGTGGGTGCAGGGGCTCTTAAAGTCAATTCTAAAGCAAAAACAGCAAAAATTACAGAATCGGATATAGTTATTAAAGAGGGTGATATTATTACACTTAACGGTACAAAGGGAAATGTCTATACAGGAGAATTAAGCTTGATGGATGCTTCAGAAAACCCCAGGTTTAAGGGATTCATGAATATTGTCGATAAACACCGCACAATGGGTGTTCGCACTAATGCTGAAACTCCTGAGGATGCAAAAATCGCCCGTGATTTTGGAGCTGAAGGAATAGGACTTTTCCGTACAGAGCATATGTTCTATGGCAAAGGTTCAGAAGAACCCTTGTTCCTTCTTCGCAAGATGATCCTCAGCGCAAACGTGACAGAACGCCGTAAAGCCCTTGATGATCTTTTCAAGTATGTAAAAATGGATATGAAAGCTACTCTGGAGGCTATGGATGGATTACCAGTAACTTTCAGGCTGCTTGACCCGCCTCTTCATGAGTTTGTACCTCAAAACGCCGACAAGCAGGAAGAGCTGGCTAAAGCATTGGGAATAAATAAAGAAGACATTGAAAAACGCGGAGAAGCCTTGCACGAATCTAACCCGATGATGGGTCACCGCGGAGTCCGCCTGGGAATAACATTTCCTGAAATCACAGAGATGCAGGTAAAAGCAATGCTGGAAGCAACAATGGAACTGATCAAAGAAGGGAAAAACCCACATCCTGAGCTGATGGTGCCGGTTACCTGTGATGTCTCAGAACTTGATGTTACAAAGAAAGTCGTGGATAAAGTACATGATGAAGTTTGTAAGAAGTTCGAAGTCAGCAAGATAGACTATAAGTACGGTACAATGATCGAGATACCCCGTGCAACTCTCCTATCTGACAAAATGGCAAAAACCGCCGAGTTCTTCTCATTTGGAACAAACGACCTCACCCAGATGACATATGGCTTCAGCCGTGATGATATAGGAGGTTTTCTGAATGACTACCTCGACAAGAATATGCTTGCAGCCGATCCATTCCAGACAATTGACCAGGATGGCGTCGGCCAGCTGATAACAATGTCGGTTCAGAAAGGAAGGGCAACAAGACCCGATCTGAAAATAGGCATTTGCGGCGAACAGGGAGGTGATCCTGCTTCAGTCGAATTCTGTTTCAAGAACAAGCTCACCTATGTCAGCTGTTCACCCTTCAGGATTCCGATAGCAAGACTTGCGGCAGCACAGTCTGCAATAAAATTCGGGAAGTAATATACTCCTAATATTGAATAAGAGGCTGTTCCCGTATCGGGGACAGCCTCTTTTCTTTGCATGGCTGCAAACTAGTAAAACCCAAACCTATGTACTATATAAGACCATCATGAATAAATAAACCCTATTTCAAAAGGAGTATTTTTGTATAAATTATCAACTCAAAATGATGCGTATTAATTTTTTATTTACTTTGCATTTCTTATTTCTTTAAATCTATTATTATGATCATATCAAAAGACTTAACTGAATATGGCATTTATGATGCAACAGAAATAGTATATAACCCCGATTATAACGGACTTTTCGCTGAAGAAACCAAACCCGGATTAGAAAAGCCTGCGAGAGGCGTTATTACCAAGACCGGTGCAATATCAGTAGATACAGGTGTCTTTACCGGGCGTTCTCCTAAAGATAAATATGTTGTGCTGGATGATAAAACAAAAGATACGGTATGGTGGAAGTCGGACCAAGCTAAAGTGTCTGATAATAAACCTATACCACAGGAAGTATGGCAGCACTGCAAAAACATTTCAGCCAGACAGCTTTCAGGAAAAAGACTTTTTATTATTGACTGTTACAGTGGCGCAAATGAAAACTCAAGGTTAAATGTAAGATTTGTAACGGAAGTTGCATGGCAGGCACATTTTGTAAAAAACATGTTTATCAGACCAGAACATGAAGAGCTGAAAAACTTCAAACCTGATTTCGTTGTTCTGATGGCTTCAAAGGCTGTAAATCCTGACTGGAAAAGCCAGGGACTCAACTCCGAGAATTTTGTATTCTTCAACCTTACGGAAAATATGGCTGTGATCGGAGGATCCTGGTACGGTGGTGAAATGAAAAAAGGAATATTCTCAATGATGAACTACTACCTGCCGCTCAAAGGGATAGCCTCCATGCATTGTTCTGCGAATGTTGGTAAGAACGGTGATGTTGCAATATTTTTCGGTCTCTCCGGAACCGGTAAAACAACTCTTTCAACCGACCCTGACAGAGCCCTGATCGGAGATGATGAACATGGCTGGGATGACGACGGTATCTTTAATTTTGAAGGAGGATGTTATGCAAAATGTATAAAGCTGAGCAAGGAAAATGAACCTGACATCTACAATGCCATCAGAAGAGATGCTCTCCTCGAGAATCTTGTTATTCTTCCTGATGGAACAATAGATTTCAATAATGACTCAAAGACGGAAAATACGAGGGTCTCCTACCCTATTTATCACATTAATAACATTGTCCGGCCTGTTTCAAAAGCCGGACATGCGTCTAAAGTAATCTTTCTGTCGGCAGACACTTTTGGCGTTTTACCACCTGTAAGCCGCCTTACAGAAGAACAGACAAAATACTATTTTCTCAGTGGGTATACTGCCAAGGTTGCCGGTACAGAAAGAGGCATAATTGAACCTGTCCCGTCATTTTCTGCATGTTTCGGTGCAGCATTCCTCCTGGTCGACCCTATTATTTATGCAAACGAGCTGACGAAGAAGATGAAAATGCATAACGCCGAAGCCTGGCTTGTAAATACAGGGTGGATAAATGGTCCCTATGGAAAGGGAAACAGGATCGATCTTCCATCTACAAGACATATTATCAATGCAATACTCAATGATTCCATAAAAGAAAGTGAATTCGCCACTTTGCCTGTCTTTAACATTAGAATTCCATCAAGTGTGAATGGAGTCGATGATAATATACTTGACCCTTCGAACGGCTGGGAATCAAAAGAAAAATGGCATATTGCCGCTACTGATCTGGCTCTTAAATTTATAAACAATTTCAGCAAATTTACTTCAAATCCCGAGACGGCCACTCTTGTACATTACGGGCCCGGGATCTGAAATAAGTATAAGATTGTTTTTGTGAAAAAGTAAACTCAGTAATGAATATAATCAATATTATTATTGCTGTAATATTCGCTTATCTGATGGGCTCAATCCCCACAGCAGTATGGGTTGGAAAAGCTTTTCATGGCATTGATGTCAGGGAACATGGCAGCGGTAATGCCGGTGCAACAAATGTGATCAGGGTTCTCGGATGGAAAACAGGAGTACCGGTCCTGTTAATAGATATGGCCAAGGGTTGCCTTGCAGCACTGCTTCCGCTTTTCATGCACCTCTCCCCTGCCGGAAGTGCATCTCTTATTAACTTACAAATATTTACAGGATTAACTGCTATAACAGGTCATATGTTCCCGGTTTTTGCAGGATTCAAAGGCGGAAAAGGCGTGGCAACAGCTGCAGGTGCAATAGCGGCAATCCATCCGCCTGTCACACTTGTGTGCCTTGGAGTCTTTATACTTATCTTTATATTCACCGGTATTGTATCAGTGTCTTCAATGACGGCCGGTATAGTGTTGCCTGTACTGCTATTTACATTTTTTAAGACCCCCTCCCTACTTTTCAAAATCTTCTCAATTTTTATAGCAGTGGCTTTGCTCTTAACCCACAGGAATAATATCAAAAAGTTACTAAAAGGGGAAGAAAAGAGGCTTTTCGGGAAAAAGAAGAATGAGGGAGATATCCCGCTTTAGCGGGAGAGTGGGTCAGAATTGTTCCAGTATCTCTATCCTTTTCTTTATCGGCGGGTGAGTTGCAAAGAGTGATGATACAGAGCCTGTAAATTTCTTATTGCCGATCTGTGGATTTTCAATAAACATCTGGGCAACATCTTTTCGCTGCACCGCCTCTATAGTAGGATCACCCGAGATCTTCCTGAGAGCAGATGCCAGTGCAAGAGGATTTTTTGTCAGCTCTGCTGATCCGGCATCAGCAAGGTATTCTCTTTTTCTTGAAAGGGCAAACCTGAATAATGTAGCAACCAGGTAGCCGACTGCCGCCAGTAAAAGAGCAATGATTATCGCAGCTCCTCCTCCACCCTTTTTATTGCCACCCCTTGACAGGCTGCCAAATCTCATGGACCTGAATAATGTTTCAGAGATAAATGCAAAGATCCCGACAAACACAATTGAGATTATCAGAAGTCTGACGTCACGGTTCCTTATGTGAGTGAGTTCATGAGCTATTACGGCTTCCAGTTCCCTGTCGTCGAGTTTGTTTATGATGCCTCGTGAGAGTGAAACTGCGTATGTTCTCTCGTCTATTCCGCTGGCAAATGCGTTCAGTGAATCATCTTCGATGATGTTCACCTTCGGCATAGTCATACCGGCTGATATGCAAAGGTTCTCCACAAGGTTATAAACTCTCTTGTTCTCTTTACGTTCAAGAGGTTTTGAGGCTGTAGCCTTGTTTATCATCGCAGTATGTGAAAACCATGCTATTGTAAACCAGACAATTACACCCAATGTCACCCATGGAAACGTTCTCAGAAAATTATTATTGACTGCCGGAATCAGATTATATTGTTCGTTGGTCTCCGAAAAATAGTGTGTCTGTCCCAGTGAGGTTAAGAAAAAGAAAAGCCATGTCAGTCCCAGAAATACTACAGGGAACATCATTAAAATCAGGACAGAGTTCGTATTATTCTTCCTGATCTGGCTCTGTAAACCAAAATATTTCATAAGCCGGTTTAGAACTTGATCTCCGGAGGCTGTTCTACCGCTGCTCGCTGATCACCCAGTTCGAACATAGGCTCACGTTTGAAGTTGAAAAGTGCGGCAACTATATTTGATGGGAAAACCTCGGTAGCAACATTGATCTCCTTGGTTGCCGAGTTAAAGAAGCGGCGTGCTGCAGCAATTTTGTTCTCAACATCCGATATCTCATTCTGAAGATCGAGGAAATTCTGGCTTGCCTTAAGATCGGGATAGGCTTCTACCGATACCTTCAGTCCTTCCAGTGCGGTAGAAAGTCTTGTTTCGGCCTGAATCTTTTCATTTATTGTTGAAGCCTTCATTGCATTTGCCCGTGCTTCGGTGACCTCAGTCAGAACACCCCGCTCATGCTGCATATACCCTCTTACTGATTCAACCAGCTGAGGAATGAGATCGTGCCTTTGCTTCAGCTGAACGTCGACATCAGCAAACGCCTGCTCCCTGTTATTTCTAAGTTTTACCAGACGGTTATAGAGAGATATTGCCCACAGGATCAATATAACAATGACCCCCAGAAATAAGAAAAATATAATCATCTTAATTAAGTTTTAGTTAATAATTCAGAATCGTACATATTATTTTTAAGGTTTTAAAGATATTAAATATTGCTATATTTAACGGCACTCAAAATTAATTTCAATATAATTCTAATAAAATGATTGATGCGGAGAAAATGCTTGAGCTTATCATCAGCCGCCAGAGCGACCGGAAATACAGTAACAAACCTGTTGTAAAAGAGCAGATCAACAGGATAATAGAGGCTGGAAGGATGGCTCCTTCGGCTTGCAATGCACAGCCATGGAAGTTCATCGTGGTTACTGATCCGGAAATAATAGAACAGGTTGCCAGAGCTGCCTCTGCAAAGATTTTGGGGATGAATGCTTTTGTAGCACAGGCAATGGCAATAATAGTTATTGTAAGAGAGAAACCCAATTTTTCTTCAAAGATCGGAGGATCAATAAAGAGCAAGGATTATTCGCTGATCGATATTGGCATAGCATCGGAAAATATATGTCTTCAGGCCAAAGCTGAAGGACTTGGATCATGCATGATCGGCTGGTTCGACGAAGATGAAGTAAGAAAGATCCTCGGCATACCGAAGAAGAAACGTGTGGAACTCCTCATAACACTGGGGTATTCGTTAAGCGACCAGCGGACGAAGAAAAGAAAGTCGAAAGATGAGGTTGTAGGGTATAATAAGTATTAATACCCTCATGTACTCACCCCCAAACTATCTCAACCTCTCTAGTGCTGTCTTCATCCTCTTAAATGCCTCAGTAAGAAGCTCTTCAGATGTGGCATAAGATATCCTGATGCAGCTTGGTGCACCGAAAGCATCTCCGCCTACAACAGCAACCTGCGCCTTATCCAGCAGGTAAAGAGCAAGATCACCTGAACTGTTTATTTTGGTTTCGCCGTCCGACTTTCCAAGATAATAGCTTATGTCGGGCATCACGTAAAAGGCTCCCCGGGGTACCCTCACCTTCATTCCCCTGATATTCTTCAGCAGTTTGCAGACAATATCCCGGCGGTGCATAAATGCATCACGCATCTTTTTTCGTGAACCATCATCACTTTGTAATGCAGCCAGGGCTGCTCTCTGGGCTATAGAACATACGCCTGAGGTAAACTGTCCCTGGAGTTTGTCGACAGCCTTTGCTAGCCATAAAGGAGCCCCTATATAGCCAATCCTCCAGCCTGTCATGGCATAACCTTTCGACAATCCGTTTACTGTTATCACCCGGTCATAGATAAAATCAAAAGATGCCATGCTTGTATGTTCTCCCTTGAAGAGGATATGCTCGTATATCTCATCTGATATTATATACAAACCATCATGCTTCTGCACTACCTGTGCAATCTCTTGCATCTCCTCCCTGGTATATACCATTCCTGTCGGATTAGACGGGGAATTGAAGATTAAGAGCCTTGTCTTTCTTGTAATAACCAGCTCGATCTGTTCGGGAAGCACCTTAAAATCGTTTTCCAGAGTTGTCTCTATAACTACAGGTTTCCCGCCTGCAAAGATGATCTGGTCATAATAACTCACCCAGTAAGGCGCCAGAATGATTACCTCTTCTCCGGGATTTACAAGTGACAGGATAACATTGACAAGCGAATGTTTGCCGCCTGCTGAGACAACTATCTGATCAGGAGTATAATCTAAACCATTTTCCTCCCTGAATTTTTTTGAGATAGCCTCACGGAGATCATTATATCCGGGCACGGGAGGGTATTTTGAGTAATTATCATCGATAGCTTTTTTGGCTGCCTCCTTTATATATTCAGGAGTATTGAAGTCGGGCTCTCCAAGGCTGAGACTGATAATATCAATCCCCCGGGCTTTCAGTTCCCGGCTTTTCTGAGCCATGGCCATAGTCTGGGAAACAGACAGGGATTTAATTCTTTCAGACAGATGTTCCATAAGTAATTTCGGATTTCGGATTTCGGATTGCGGATTTCGGATTTATATTTCGGGTTTTAAGTTAAATGATCAATTTAAAAGTACAAAAGAAAAAGTTATGTTTGTATTTTTGTATATAAAATTAAAAAAAAATGGATCTGTTTATGGATATTATTAAAATAACAATTCCCGCATTACTGGTTATGCTTACAGCCTGGCTGGTAATGAGGTATCTTTTAAAGAATGACCAGGACAAGAGGAAACAGGAGCTGATACTCCAGAACAGCCGGACAGTTACTCCGATAAAACTTCAAGCCTATGAAAGGATTGTTCTTTTTCTTGAAAGAATATCGCTTGAGTCTATGCTGGTAAGGATCAGTTCTCCCGGGATGAGCGCCGCTCAGCTTCATTCGTCACTCCTTACAACCATACGAAGTGAAT
>Ga0307420_1000269_pt1 | contig 24914 bp, 10 predicted proteins | sample SalMarWE160240MG_2_FD_202167 | JGI IMG/M metagenome (GOLD analysis project Ga0307420, IMG submission 202167) | Salt marsh sediment microbial communities from the Plum Island Ecosystem LTER, Massachusetts, United States - WE1602-40 | ecosystem: Environmental > Aquatic > Marine > Intertidal zone >... | reverse complement strand
GCAAAGGTTAGATAAAAAACTCTTGACTTGCGCATGTAAAGGGGTATAATTATAATAGATATGCCTAAATGCAGTGAATGCGGAAAGACCATAGAGAAGAAAGATTCTGTTTATAAAGACGAAGAAACCGGTAAAGTTTTCTGTGGAATTTGTTATATAAAACATTTGGAGGAAGATATAGACGATACTGGACCGGAAATTATATCCCCTGAGCCAGAAAAGAAACAAAATAAAAATTTTATTATAGCGCTTGCAGGTGGTATAATATTAATAATAATCGAAATATTAATATTGTCAGACGCGAGGGGAGGAACAGGTCCTGCCAGTTTGCCCGAGAAAAAAGAAGGTGTTCAGGAAACAGGTTCGATCGCGACAAGAGTGTTTTTTATAAAAGAATTACTGCTGAATTATAAGAAGGAGAATGGGAAATTTCCGATAGCTCTGTCGCTTTTAACTCCGGAATTTATCGAGTCTGAAATTACGGATGAAAGTATCACATACGAGTTAGTAGAAAATTTGGGGTTTATTTTGTATAGTAAAGATCCAAAAGGTAAGGTTATGGAGCCTATTCTTTCTGCTGAAGGCCAAATAAAGCCTTCCGAATTGGAAGCTATATTCCCTTAAAAAAATGAATAACAGTAAGAAAGCTTTTACGATAATAGAATTAATGACTGTGGTTATAATACTCGGAATTATTTCGAGTATGGCAATACCGAGTTATATAACCGTTAAGGCGCGAACACAGCAGGGAAAAATGAAAAGCACTTTGAGTCTTATTGCTAAATATGAAGATCTTTATTTTATTCAAAATGGTTATTATGCTCCGGGTACGCCCGATGTGAGCAGTTACACTTTTGAAATATATCACGATGGTACAATCTCGCCCGAGGGAGTAAATTTATCTGAATTACCATTTATTCTCCCCGAAAATAGAAATTACGATTATAGAATTTACTGGGTAAACAACGAAGAAGAACATTATTTTTATGCCGAGGGAATCGCTTCCGTGGGAAGGGGAAACGATATAGACGGAGACTCGAAAATGGACCAGTGGCAGGTTAGTTCCTATACTATGAAACCTGTTGCCTTATCAGATGACCTTGGGAAGGTAACAGCAGGTGGTTCTGACGGAGGGGAGGAGGAAGAAGAAAAGCCCAAGAAAAAGCCCAAGAAAGAACCCAAAGAAAAGCCCAAGAAAGAACCCAAAGGAAAAGCAAAAGGAAAAACAAAATAGTACTATCTATTTATTAAGATATTCTCCGGATATCAGTTGAGTCGTTGAATTGTTGAATGATTGAGTAGAAAAAAGAAACAAAAATATCTCTTTGTTTAGAATTGAGTGTGGAGTGAGTTTTTAAAAGTATTGACTTTATAAAGACAGAAATATACTCTCCTGACTGTTATGATTGATTTAAAAAAATCAAAGATTATTTCTCTTACAATACTTGCCTGTCTTTTATGGTCGACTGCTTTTGCTGCCATAAAGATTGGTCTTCCTTATTGTACTCCTATGCTTTTTGCGGGAATACGTTTTGTTCTTGCTGGTTTATTGTTGATACCTTTTTGCGGAGGAGTTAAGAATTATTATAAAGCAGCCCGTTCTGCTTTAAAAACAATAATTAAGGTGAGCCTTTTCCAGACTTTTCTTCTATATTCCTTTTTTTTCTGGGGAATGTCATTGGTCCCCGGTTCTACAGGGGCGATTGTTACGGGTTCGACCCCTCTTATAACAGCAATTGCCGCGCATATATTTCTCAGGGACGATAAATTATATTTAAAAAAGGCAATTTATATTTTTTCTGGTATGTTCGGGATAATTTTAATCTCGATAGAGAGACAATTTATTATAGGTAACTCATTTAGAGATTTAGCAGGTATACTTATTCTGTTAGGGGCGACGTTAGCGAGCGCGATGGGTAACATAGCCGTTGCCGCGGATAAAAGCGAAGTGTCTCCTATTACTTTAAATTCCGCTCAGATGGGGTTGGGAGGAATTACACTCCTTCTGCTTTCATTTCTAATCGAAGGTTCTCCGCAAATCACGATTACAAAACAGTTTATTTTTGCATTATTATGGCTTTCGTTTATATCCGCAGCCGGATTTTCAATCTGGTTTTATTTAATAAAAGAAGAACGGGTAAAAGTTTCAGACTTGAATATGTGGAAGTTTATCATGCCTATCTTCGGATCACTAATTAGCTGGATGTTGTTAAAAAACGATTCACCGACTGTTCTCTCGGTTCTCGGAATGATGATTGTTGCTTTATCGGTATTGTTTTTTAATTTAAAAAAAAGAAAAACCTAAATAATCTTAACCACAAAGCTCATAAAGAATACAAAGTGATTTGTTTCTTTTTTATCATCCTGTTCTTCATTTTGTCGACGAATAACGCTTCCAAGAAGATATATAAGTGTTAACGTTTCGAATCCTACGAGGACCTACCGTCCATACATGATGGCGATTCAAACAAATATCAGGAAGATAACGCGGAACAGAATTGGGTTTCACAAGGTCATTTGCTAAGGGCCACCTGTCAGGTAACGACTCTAAAGTGCTTTCAAGAACACACCAATTACCTTTCTCATCCTTATAGATCGGCCAGCAATGCCCAAGTGATAAACCGTCTTTTTCAATAACTCTTCCAAATATTACACGGACGCAAAAGGAACTAATCCCCGATGCCAATAAAAGGCTGGCAAGTAAAAACGCACAATCTTCGCAATCTCCTTCCCCTAATGCAAGAGTTTCCGCAGGGAATTGCCAGAAGTCTTGTTTCCGCTGAGCTTCCTTATCGGAACAGTACTTCACGTGTTCTATGACATACTGCCACACAAGCCTGGCTTCTTTGTCAAAAGTCCCGAGACTCTTGTCAGCAGGTAAATCAAGCGATGCAATTACTTCCTTGATTTCATGACTGTCGGACGGAGTAATCCACTCCCGCAAGTCTGTTGGAATCAGGACATCCTCATTACCAATTACCCTGCGCTTGGACTTAATCGCAGTTTGTCGCAGGATTCGTGCCCCTTCCCAATCGGAAAACTTTTCTTTTGTATCTTTATCCATTTTTGTCTCAGGTAAACAATTGTAGATCTTTATTACTTTCCGAACCTTCAAGTTGTGGTGCTTGCGGGTAACGCGACGAAGGTAAAATCTTGCGTAGATTCTTGTGAAGTTCACGGTATGTTTGCTCGGGATTGCTTTTGATCAACCGGATAGCCATAGCCGTCATAGCACCGTTAAATCGAGAATCGATATACGCGTCATAAGAATATTCGGTGGCATTACATCCGGCTAAGAGTATCTCAGCCATGTTCGATTCAGGGTATAGAAAGCGCTTACGTATTGGGATTAAGCCTGTACTTACAGCATCAGCGTTATCCATTGGCGGCATGTACCGAGGTTTTGGAGCGTTTTCTGCTGCCATATTGTCTTCTTTATAGGTTCTTCTTAACTGCGCTCTCGTAACGCTTCCTGAATGACATGAATCGCTAATAACTACAAGATGAGCCTCTCTATCAATTTTACTAATGATGCTTCGAATTTCGTCATCTATAATAATATCATCATGTGCGCAGATTGCTTCGTCACGGTTGTCGGACTCATCGCGCTCTCCCTGGTCGTATACCCAGGTTCCGTGGCCCGAGTAGGTAAATACGATTATATCTCCACCTTTTGCGCCTGACACAAGATTCTCTAACGCCGAGGTAATTTTTTTCTTGGTTGCGTCTGAGTCGGTTAGTAGTTTAACGCTGCCGCTGAAGGCAAACTCATCACTAAGTAATTTTGCCCAATCGTTAGCATCGTTAACACAACCTTTTAGGTCATTATAAGTTCCCGGATAATTATTAATTCCTACACAGAGAGCTTTCTTTGCCATTCATTCCCTCCTTTATTTTTGATTTGGCTAATGAAATCATTTTCATTGCCTGCCTATTCCTATATATCTCTGGGAATCTCATCGGGTACTTCGTCCTTTTTATCGTTCAATTTTTTAAAGCGATGTTTGCCGCCCGGAGGGACAACCACTACGATAGTCCCCGGACGAGAATATTCTGCCTCTTTCTCTTTATCGTTCTCATAGCTTCCGTCAGTCGTTAAAACTTGAGTGCCGCATTCTTCGAGTGCTAGCGTTGTCGATTCATGGGGGAAAAGACCTCTTTTCAAATTTTGTACACTGCTTTTTTTCTCGCTTTCTTTCTGCTCCGTCGAAACAATCGCCAATTCGGGCATCATCTTTTCATATATATCAAGCGGCGCACTATGCATACTGCCATGATGCGAAACCTTGATTACAGAACAGGAGAGATGGTTAACCATCTTTTTAACAAGCGGATCATGAGCACTGGTTCTTTCACATTTAGGATACTCCTGTGATACATGCGCCCAACTATCGAACTCAGCGTCACCTGCCAGGATCACAACAGATCTTCCTGCTTTCCTTTCCGCCTCTACACTAGTATCGCCTTCGTACTCGCGTGAAACCATTAATAGTACATCTTCACTGTGATGTTCTAAACGTAAAACGATAGAAGCATTATTCATATCTACCCCATAGGTCGCATATCGGTTACGAATCGCGACTGAAGGTGCTAATGCCGTAACGCGAACCTTGCCGAAGTACCATTCCATTCCCGACGATACTCTCACGAACTTGATATTTTTTTTCAGTATAGTCTTTAAAATTTCCTGGTAAGTTACCGAATTGTGGCGGAATCCACTGTCCCAGAATTCCCTTGGGCAGTAATCACCATCTTTTAAGATCGAATTGATGCCCATGATGTGGTCTCCATGCGGATGAGTAGCGCAAATAAAAGCCAGGCGTTTTTCGGAAGGATCTTGCGTTAATTTGTCTAAATATTTCTTAGTTTTTTTCGAATTTTTACAATCGACGAGTCCATATTTGCGGTTACCCGAATTATCAGCAGGGAACTCAATCAGGATATTATCACCGAAACCCACATTGAGGACGTGAATCACCAAATCTTCCGGATTAATAGGCTTACACATTACCCTCTCCTTTTTCCAAAACTTTGGAATATAGTCTCTTGGTTTCTTCTCTAACTGAATCGTCAATAGCTAAGAATTCATTATCTTTATTGCCTAATAAGAATTTATCCGGTGATTTCTTTTCCCTGTTAATTTTAAAATTTCCGGTCAGAAAGACCTGCCCTTCATGAAATCCCGTAAAAGGAAAATCTTTATGTTTAGACAAAGGAATACCCATTATGTCGGCAAAATTCTTGGAATTGATATATTTTTCTTTTTCCTTGGTCCATTTTACTTCTCCGAGTTTCAATTCTTTAGCATCTTCAGCCGGTGAACTAATGAGTATGCGTATAATATCCTCGCTTATCTTCTCGTCGATGGTAATTCTTTTAATAAGTGAATATTTTTTTTGCTTCTTTGCTTTCATTGCATACCTCCATTTATAGTAAAAAGTTAATTATGTAATTTATTTATATCTATATATATTTCAGATATCTTCTCCAAATATACCAAAGAGCCAATAAATTAATGGAATCAAGATTATTGCTACAGATACTCCCTCCGGACAAACAGACCAATCTTATCAGCATAAAAACCCAAGTTAAATACCTTGTTCAGATCTAGAAATAACAAATCTTTTAGAATTCTACTCATAACCCCTATAATTATAAAAATACTCATGGCATTTTACTTGAGGAACAAATACTTTGCTTCGATATTCACAGTATACATCGTACAGATTTTTTATAATTTGTCAAGAGGGTTTATTAAAAATTTGATTTTTTAACAATATTTTTACATGGTTTTTACAAAAAAACAAAAAGAACAACCACAAGAACACCAAGACAATAAAGGGATTAGAAGCAGTACAAGTTAGAAGTTCAAGAGTTAGGGATTAAGTGATAAGTGTTTTTTTGATTTCTGCTTCACCCCTCATATTTTACAATTAATCCTTAATCCTCGCTTAGCTTCAGGCTTTTCTACTAATCCTCAACAGTAACTTTCCTCTCTCTGCTAACTATTCTCTATATCTTATATACTAAAACCAAAAATCTTCACTCGGGCCATTCCGGTAACCGGCCTGAGAATGTTATGACAAAAAGAATATCCTCGATCTTTCCATCCTCAAACAGACTACGTAACAAAGGATTACCTGAAAGGTCAAGCTGCCATTCTCCACAGGGAGTTTCTCCCTGCATAAGGGTCCACGAGCCGGCATTGCCTCGCCGTGTGCTTATGATGCCATCAACAGCGGAGGCGCTGCCTCCTAAGCTAACGCCCGAATTCCCTTCCGGCGAAAAGTTCAAGGTTACTTCAATTTCAGGTAGTTCTTCGTCCGAGCCAGCAAAGTAAAGCAACAGATGGTCGATTTTTAGTCTCTCGAGATTCGGGGGAAACTCTTCGCGGCTCGTTTTAAAGCTCACAACCATGGGAGCGACTGATTGATCGGGATTATGCAGTTCATACCACTGGTCAGGCAGCTGCTGCTTAAAACTTAGGGGGCGCGCTGCACTTACCTTGGAAGGAAGTTTTTCGATTGCCTGTTGGCGATAATCCGGATTGTCAAGGGCCGTGTATTCGATTGTGATGAGCACATCGGAAATAGTATTATAATCGAAAGGATTAGCTGTTTTGGGCATTCGCAACTCCCAATTTGTATCTACTCCCAATCCTTCGAAAGGAAGCAACATCGCAGATTGTGTTTCCATCTCAAAAAGACCGGTAGCATTTGTGGGCGATGTGAGTGCTATAGATTCGGGCGGGCGGTATGCTGTGATTGTCTGGAAGAGCATGTTGCGATTAACAACCAACCTTGAGACACCTATATTGGAGATCGTTGCCTTTATTCCTTGTGTTGGCGGAATAAGTGCAATTATGGATGTGCTTACTTTCTTAACCATTCTCAGGTAATGCCCGGGGAAATCCCTGTCAAATAGCTCCATCGACGTTTCAAAAGGCATGACTCCCGTTTCTCTGAAACGCTGAAATTCATAGGGCGACATACGGGCCAGAGAAATAGTTTTTGATAACTGGAGTTTTCTTTTCTCTGTTTCCAGCTTATATTGGTCAAGTTTATAAATATCAGCCATGAGCCTGGCTGAACCAGTTAGGCCATGACGGTCTATCGAATCTTCACTGGCACCGCCAATAGAATCTTCAGACGGTACCTCCCAATAATCATTCTGTATATAAGCAGGCGGTAATTCCTGGCGTTCAAAAGCCAATTGATTTTGGGCAAGTTTCGCCATCGACGTCGCGTGTTGCAAAAAGAAACTATAAATGCTTTCAAGGATACTGCTCATCCAATCGTAAAGCTCAACACTTGTGAATTTATTTTGAAGAAACTCGACGATAGCTTCAGCATGTTCAACCTGTATTCGAGCTATCTCACCTTCCTTTTCCATAATATTAACGCCATCACTTGCAATCTTTATCTGCTGATCTCCAATGCGGATAGCGTGCTCGGATAATTCTTTTTGCAATTGCCATTCCTGGGCACGACGTTCATAGCTGGCCCACACTGCTGCGACTTGCGCCTGTGTCTCGGCCGCAATCGCTATACTATTAGACATATATCGGCCCCCCGCCATAATTCCTGCCATAAAAGCAGCGGGAGCTCCTGCGCCCATAGAACCCGACGCAGAGGCTGCTGCCTGGAACATCGATACGCCGAAATCGAAGAAGGCAGACATAATTCGAGCTGTTTCTGATCTTTTATAACCACTTATCATCTGTTCTTCCCACTGACTTAATCCTACTTCCAGCCAACCCTTATATGTTCGGGTTTGAATTTCAGCCGATTCTCTTTGTAGTTCTGCCAGCTCAACTTCATCTTTAGCCTGGCGTATACGTAAATTCTGGAGCTTCACACCTGCGCGCGCCAGCTGCACATCCTGCTTTGCCTCAAGCAGATTGTAGAACTCAATATCACGCTTCTCCAAAGCAGCAAGTAAGGATGCTTCAATCTGCATACCTATATTTACAAGTTGCTTGGCTCTCTCAATTATAAACTCGTAGCGATACGGAACTGGCGGTGGTGTAATTCTGTTAGGAACAATAAGTTGTCCCCCGGGACCGATAGCCGGCATGGCACTGAGAATATCAGTTGGTGCAGCATAAACCTCAATTTCTCTTTTCACACCTGCGATATTCCGGCATGTACGGATTTTGTACAGGTTAATTCCCGCATGAAAGCGAAGCGCATTAATCATTGGATTGGACGGTATGCAAAATTTTAAAGCAGCAGCTGTGGGGATCGAATTCCCTCCGGCAATCGGTAAAACATAGTTCACCGTTTCTGCCTCATCAGCAAGAACGACAGCAGAATTCTCAATCAATAACGTCGACCTATTAATACTGTTCTCAATAGATTCATTTTTTAGAAGAATCTTTGGAATTTCAGTAAATGTTTGATTTCTCTTTTTAATAATATCTCTAATAGTCTCCGGCTGCTGTCCACCAAGCACCTCGTTAACGGCTCTTTGTGCCTCGGTAATACGAACAGATAACTCTTTTGAGCTCTGCATGATTTTACTAACATTCTCCATCGTGATTTTGAGCATGTTAATATCCTTTATTTGCCCCATATCATACAGTATTCTATTCCATGCCCCCTGCCACTCGGGGTCTTCAATTTCTATTTCAAGATACCCTATGATATCTTCACATAAGCCGAAGTGCTGATTTAATTCCGGCGTTCCAAGCAGTTCAAATGAGGTTTCATAAAGAGTCATTGCCTTTGGTAAGCTTTCTACTGTATCACGAGTAAATTCCGCATCTGCGTAAGCCAGTAAACAGCGGATGAGTGAAATTAAAGTAAACCGGGTATAGTTATTTTTTCGCGTAGAAGCTATGGCATGAATATCCAATGGGTCTCGAAGCCACTCATCTTCTCTTGCAAAGCCTGATTCGTATGTTTCTTCATACTCCAAACCATAATAAATTTTCCTTATATCAAGTGGTCTTGTATAATCATAGACAGTTCGAAGCCAGTCGATAGATTCTTTGTATTGACCGGATCGCAGAAGCTTTAGCGATATAGCCATAGGAACAAAATAGAATGCTTCGTTGACCCATTCAATATTATTGTACAGAGAAAAAACATTTAACCACGGGCTGTTTTCTTCATATGCTTCCTTGCTTAGTTGCGCCCGTTCTGTTTGCACAATATCCGGAGTTATCCGATCTGAAATACCTATACTTTGTCCCATCTTAGGAGCAATACGTGAGCCTAAAAAAGTCGTAGGTAAAGACGGCCAGAAATTGCATGCGCTGTACAGATCCCTGTTTCCCGACTGGTCGAGCGACTGATACACAAAGATAGAATATTCACGCCCAAAGTTTTTAACACCTGATGCGTAGCCCCAACTTGGAGGGATTATGATATCGATCTCGAATATCTGCTGCTCTGTCGATACCTGGTCGGCGCTGCGCTTATAAAATTCGAGTTGCCGCTTGAATAAGACAATTATATAGAGCATATCTTCAAAGGACGAAGGTGCCCCGGAGATTTCAGTGACAGTTTCTGCTACCAATTTCCATTCACCGACTACCTCGTCAGAATAATCCGATCCTTTAATATGCTTAATAAACGAATCGACCGCACTACGCTTAAGTGATAGTAATTCTGTATCCCCTTCGGGTTCCGGCTCACATAGTAAATCGTATAAATTGAGGAATCTTTTATCTCCTTCTCTCCAATAGGCATAAATCTTATAGGACTGGAAGCTGAGCCCGTAAACCTCATTTATCCAGTTATTCAAATCCGTGATATTATTGATTTGCATACTTTCGGTTTTAGTGCCCAAGGTTCCTATTTTCTTATATCCTTCCCTATCTTTTTTATAGAATACATACCAACTATCCGGGTCCTCACCCATTAATTGTAATGTTCCGTGATATACCCCTTCATCTATCGCTCGCCAGGATCCATCATCTTTGTATCCCAATAATCTATAAGAGATATTCTCCATAGATCCAGCTATTAGATAATCGACTCCCCAACTTTCGAAAAATCCACATATTTCAGTAAATTCTTTCCCCTTTGATTTGCCGATCAACGGTACCCAATCACCATCAGCCCATCCTGTCCCATCTAAGTTGAGTAAGCGTTCATATATCGTTCCATCTTGTAAACGTATAGCAATGTGGGGGGGGACATCTGTCCGATTTGCCTGTTTCACATGGGCCGTAAAATCGGTTGTTTGTTGAGGAGTTTCCAATGTTTGGATTTCTTGATCCCATCTACGTTTATCAAGGTCATACCTAACAAACACGAGATTGTTTTTCCCTTTTATTTTTCTTACCAAAAAGAGAAAAATATATCTATTACTCTCGTTTTCATAATATGGGACAGCCCCGATGACGTCAGCAAAGCCTCCTAATTCACTAATTGGCAGTTCTTCCCAAAAAGTTTTTGTTGTTACAGAGATACTAATCGCAGGCTTCAAGTGAGACCAGTAGATTTTCTTTTGCTCTCTACCTAGCGCGAACATATAGAATAGTTGCCTTGTTTCATCTTCACCTTCGTCAATAGTTGTCTTCGCCATACAAGTCGCCTGGACTTCCAGATGGCAGACATCGTTGAAATAATCGGCATACAGTTTGGCAATCTCCCGAGCTCTTTCCGGCATTAGCTTTTTGGGACCTTGCAGGTCGGAAAGAAGCTTAATGAATGCCGGTGTCTTATTATATCGCAGACTCGGCAACAGTATATTTTCAGGGTACAGAAAAACACCAACCGCAGCCTTCCATGTCTCATAAGAACCGATCCATATCCATTCCTCATCGAAGCACTCATATTCAGGATCGAGTTCAAATATCGTATTCTGCGGTTCTTCCAATTGTCCTGTTCTTAATGAAAAGACAAGGTTCTGAAGTGTGGTAAGAGCCTGAGATACACGGGTAGTTTTCCGGCAGGGAGCTACCTGAAAATCAATAAGAAGTCTGTCTGTCAACCATTTCGCCCTTTCTGCAAGTTCATCCCCTTCTGCATCCGATGCATCGATGAGGGTATCTCGCAGCATAGTCATTGTGTCTTCCTCACATCCATCTACAGCCTCGGCCATAGCAGTAATAGTGTTCTTTTCCTGGTTTATACGTGTGCCAAGCTTATCCTCCCAGTCCCACCTTGATTCCCTGTCTGCTCGCCATGGGGGTAATTCTAATTCGTTTCCTGCGATTTGGAAGAAATCCTGGGATAATAAAATATCATTATCCTTCTCTGTATTTTTCCAGTCAGTAAAATTACGATGTTTGGTCACCTGAACCAGGATCGAATAGACATCATTCCATTCCGACTCAAGAATTTCAGTTCCGCTGTGTATTAAATCATTTACGCGAACCAGATACAGAAAAGCATCTATATTAAGATTGAGCTGGTCAAGACGTGAAGTAATATCATTACCCTGTTTGTATTCAACAGCCAGATTCGTCATATTATTCACACCAACACCAAGTGAATATTTAAGAAGTACCTGCAGGCTACCGGCCGGACCGAATAGTAAAATTTGAATACGATGATTTCCGTTTTCCGCAACATAGACGTTTCCGCTACTATTCACCGTAATACCGCTTGGTGACTTGAAACGACCTTCTTCGTTTCCCAAACGGCCCCATTTCTCCAGGAATGTCCCGCCGGAATCGAATTTCTTTATACAATTCGTATTGTAGTCAGCTACATAAACATGATTGTTGCTGTCCACTGCAATGCCGGCTGGCGATTTAAATTGACCGCTTCCATCACCAATGGACCCCCATTTCAATAAAAAGTTTCCTTGCGAATCAAATTTCTGAACGCGACAGTTTTTCGCGTCCGTTACATAGATGTTTCCGTAAATATCCGCTGCCACTCCAAACGGAGAATCAAATTTCCCATTTCCGGAACCATGTGAGCCCCATTTCGTAACGAAATTTCCTTCTAAATCAAATTTTTGAACACGATGGTTTGAGCTGTCGGTAACATATACATATCCGTTGTTATCTATAGTAATATGGAGCGGATTATTGAACTGTCCGTCACTTTCTCCCTTTACGCCCCAAGTTTTAAGAAACTGTCCTTCTGAATCGAACTTCTGAACGCGATTATTGACGCTATCAACTACATATATATTGTCGTTATCATCAACTGCTACTCCTTGCGGATACCGAAACTTGCCCTCACCAGTTCCTCTACTTCCCCATTTTTTAAGAAACGTACCTGTCGAATCAAATTTTTGAACTCTATGATTTGAACGCTCAACAACATATATATTACCATTACTATCAACAGCTACCCCTCTGGGATTTTGAAACTGTCCGCCTTGATTTCCCTGGCTGCCCCATAGTATATAGGCTAATTCTTTTTCGCGAAGTGTTTTAAGATCATTTATTAATGTGCCTATCCATTCTTTCCTGGCCTGCAGAATGTCATGGGGCGCATTACCTGGAGTCGGTTCTTTTAAATCATCATCTCCAATCAGATCCGGATCAATAACCGGCTTTTTGCTCCTTGTGCGCAATGCATACTGCCAGAGCTTTCGAATTTCCATACTGCTGCGCCACAATGGAAGACGAGCTTTCAAAATCTTCCAGTATAAAAAATTTTCGTTTTCTTCTTCTTGCTTCCAATCACTTACGAGTGTCCGCTTTTTTCGGGCGGTCGTAAGTATTGTATAAAGGGTTTCCAATTCTTCTTCCGAAGGATCCAATCCAGGTTCATCCTCTTTCATTTTAATGGTTACCAGATGCGCAAAGTCTTCCAGCGACATATAAAATTTTTCTTCCACCTGTTTTTTAGCATTTTCACGTGTTTGCGTATCAAGGCTGTCCAAATCATTTTTAATCTGTGTGACAAGCTCAACCCATGTTGTGTTATCGGGAGGCTGCCCTAAAGTGTTTAATAACAGGTTTTCCAGTCTATCTTCGGCAGAGATCTCATACGTATTCTCTATTTCCTCTCTGATTGCTTTCATGGTTTCACTGCGTGAAAGCCAAACGTTGCGAGCATGCAGACCGATAGGGGCCGTCATTAGATCTTCCAGCTTAGTAACTTCAGGGTCAATAAGAGGCCGTTGTCCATGCAGTGTGGGTGACCAGATACCTTCCTGAGGTTCACATAGAGAAAACCAAAAATGCTTTGGACTAAATAGTACTTCTACGGGAATATTTTCATTGTCAATTGGTTGCTCCTCCAGATTGGTTTCTTCTTGCCGCCAAAAATTAAATAGAACTTTTTTCTGTACTTGCGCCAATATGGAATAGAATTCCTCCCATTCATCTCTATTAAACTGTTCTTTAGACTGATCTACTTCCCATGCCAGTTCTTTGTCACGGAGTTCCAGCAGTCGAATAAATGATTCGACAGAGATACAGAGGTCATCCTTTATTCGGTTTATCGCCTTTTCAACTTCGGTATCTGTTCCCTCTGTGAGTATGTCATTTATCGAATCGAAAGCTTCAGGCGGGGTCGTATTCTTCCAGGGAATAATAGTGTGTGGAAGGGGATATGGATAACTTATAGGCTCATACATGCGCTGGAACATAGCCTCCAAATCCGGAATTTCAATCTCTTCATTCTGTTCATCTGTTATTACTTTTTTCATGTTAGCCAGTTCCTGTATCTGTCCATCTACCCATTCGCGCCGTTTAATCCATAAATCGAAAATTGGTGATATATCTGTGTTGCTTACACGGAAATCTTCAGGACCTATAATATCCGGGTCGATAATCGGCAGAAGATCTTGCTCGGTCATATCTTCTGACGGCTCTTTTATATATGGATCACTCGGCCAATCCTGTTTGTACCATAGATTACGAAGGTACTGCAAGCGCCAACTAAGAAAATCGGGGATGACGGAAAAGTCAGCATAAAAATTGGCAAAAAAATTCATTTCGAAACTTCCAGAGAGCCCGCTATTATTAGTTTCTAAGAATTTCAATGTTTTAGCATCGCTAAGTTTTACTCTACAATATGCAACCGATTTCGTACGAAGTTTATCGCGATATAGATTAACCTTAAGAAAATCCGGACTATGAGCATCTTTTTTTATCCTGGTATATATATTTCCATTAATGTCAGTATTCCGGTTCCATTCCACACCATAGAATTTCCACTTCACGATCTGATTCGAATCGTCACCGAGTTTTGCTCCGTCTGAGAGCGGGTTACGGGTCGTATCTTGTAATCCGAAAAGTTGTTCCAGTTTCTCCTCAGTAATTGCCTCGTGAGACAGATAAAGAGAATCCAGATGCTCGAGAGGAATGCCAAGACGGTCTGCCAAACTCTTGCGTTTTTCCGTTTCTGCCGTTCTGGCAAGGCGCAGTTCCTGATAAGATATTCCGATATTATTAAGCATTATTGTATATGCAGAGAAAAGATACTTTTTTATCCCCTCTTCCAGCAAATCGTTAGGCATGATTTGATGTTCCTTAAGATACTCTCTCAAAACTTCAATACAGATACGTGCCTGTTTTACCTTTCTGTTTACCTCATCACAGCAAGTAGTCAGTTTTCCGAAAGACTGAAGAAAAGTATCCTGCAGTGTTTCTACATTTAAATCCCCGTTATTATAAAACACATGTACCATAACATAATTAAGAAGGTCTGTCAGGTAGGCAAGCGGACTGACCGCCGATTCACATTCACGGCATTCACATTGGTCAAGGTATATTGGCGGTAAATTAATTGGTAATTTAGTTTCAAGCCCGTTTGCTTGTTCAACGCGCAGTCCTGTATAGATATTATTTAAAATTGCCATTTGCGTCTTTGCTTTTGCATGAATAAGAGAAGCGATCTTTTTCTGTATACCTGCTTTTTCTGCCTCTTTTATGAACAATCCTTTTCCCATTCCGCCAATTTCGGCGATTCCGTTGAAACCCTTGTCAATTAGCTTTTGATTTAGCTTTAAATCATCACAAACAAGGCTCAAATAGGCGTGGGCGGTAATTCTCTTGAGAGATTCTTTCTCCTTAGATGATATATCTTTTAAGGGAGGGATACCTCCATTTCTGCGAATATCATTAAAAGTTTTTATTTTTTTCTTTTTTAACTTTTCTATAATTTTATCTGAAATAAGTTTTCTTTTAATTTGAGTATTAAGTTCTTTAATTTCTAATTTTTCAACTGGTTTAATTGGCTTTAGGCCTGTCTTACCAGGAGGCTTCAATTTGGCCGGTACTTTCTTTGGTTTAGTTTTATCTGTTAGTACGAGTTTTTTAACCTGTTTAGGTTTGGAAACGAGCTTTTTACGTTCTATACTTTTCTTGGTTTTCTTTTTTTCTTTATCTGTTTTTTTAGGACCTTTTCTATTAGCCATTGTTAATCCTCCTTATTGAAAAACAACACTTATATTTTAAATCATTAAATCTTCTCATATGTATAGCATGTTAGAAATCGTGAATTTTCTTCGCGGCACCAGGGGTCAATTTAAAATTGACGTTTCCGTGAAATTTCAATTCCCAGACACTTTTCCTAGTAATCAAGAAACTCTTAAGGAATCCTTTACGCATCATGTTCGAAAAGTATATAGCTTGTTCCACAGCGTCCCCACCGTAATAGATATAACTTTGCAGCCCCATCCCAATCCAGCCATACCCACCCTGTCTCAACCCACCAACGATCATTGTCGACTTCGGTACACTTAAACTTCCTAATCCCACAGCCCCGCTTTTTGCTTCCACCGTAGCAAGGAATCCAAGATTTTGACCATAGCCTTCGAACGCCAAATCCAGACCTCTTACCCCAGAATACTTAAATTGTGTGGAGGACAAGCCCCAATTCTCCCACGCCATAAACTCTATCGACCGTGCAAGTCCAGCACTCTCTCCTGGTAAAGCGCCCTCCATTGCAAAATTGTATGTTTGTTGTGCCTGCTGGTACCTCTTTTGCTGACTCAACCTTAATATTTCCGAAGCCTTCAATTCTGAAGTAAATGATTTATACGATTGGTACGCAATAGCACCCCTAAGAAAAAGGCCGGCAAAAGCAAAAACGTTCTGAGTTGTCTCCTCTCCGATCGCTTCAGCATCATAAGGGCGCCCCGCAATCTTTAGCGCAGTGTTTTGACCAAGGCCTGTCGAATACAGGCTCGCTACTTCTATATTTGAAGCAAACATGGACCATCGTTCAGAAAAAGTTAACGGCCTTCCCTCAGGCGTCTGTGGTGTCCCGGAGTATGTTTTAACCGCACCTTTTACCAGAGTTTTAAATCCTTCAAACGAAAAGGGATCTTTTTTAAACTTCGCTGCGAGCTCACGCATTTCCGGACTTCGCAAATCTTTCGGTAATCTGCTTGCGGGGGAAGGTTTATTCTGAGCGGGCTTCGATTCCGGTGTTCGCCAAAAGCCAGGCTGGACTTCTTTAATTTTTTCCTCCTGCAAGCCGAGGGGATCAAGAGAATTGATGGGATTGTTTGCCACATAAACATACGGAGGGACGCTTTCGTTTTTAAGCGGATCCGGACTTATCCATCTTCCTATCCAAGGTGCGTAATATCGCGCTCCATGATAATAAAATCCAGTCTCCCCATCCTTTTCCTTACCAGTGTATCGGTAACGTTTTGCGGCAGCCTTTATATCCGCATTCATTGCCTGGTATGCCGTTGTGCCGTAAGGATGATATTCTTCATAGCTTATCACGCGGGCATCAATACTGTCATCGGTTTCCAGACATGTAGAACCCAGGCGGTTACTTATTTGATATCGTATTAGCTTTTTTGGTGAGCCATCATCAACATCATTTCGAGTTTCTATCATGGCAATACGCTTTGCGTCGTCTATTAAATGCAAAGTTTTTCGTTCCAGGCCGGCATGTACACCGGTATACTCACGATATACTTCAATACCTGCCACATAGATACGTTCACATCTTTTAGAGGGAGTATTACCGGGTTCTGCGGCGTTTTCCGTCACCTTTCTTACTCTCTGGCCATCTGCGTTATAAACATAGTAAGTGGTTTCAGGTGTGCCTCCGTCTTCCTTTCTCTGTTTTACCACTGCCTTAAGCTCTTCTTTACAATTCCACTCCATAATCTCAAGGTGGGGCATACCGGTTATAAATCCATGCCGGGGATGATGAGAATAATCAAAATCGTTGTTATTTACACCAACTATTGTTTTTATCAATCTGTTATCGTTATCGGAATATTCATAATTTCTTGTCCAGCTTCCGCCATTGGCAATGTGTCTCATTTGCATAATGTTACCCACCTCATCATATTTATAAGACTGGGTGTAATTCCGCCATGCCATATCATCTCCGGAACTATACTTTTTTAAGAAAAGTAAATCATTCCAGTTGTCATTATTCCCGAAATCTACCTGCCCGATGTGTTCCTTTCCGGAAGCTTCAATTAGTCTGTAAAGCGGGTCATATTTGTATTTCGAAACACCCTCGATTCTTTCATTATTGAAAAAATGTACAGGGATATTTTTATCTTTTATCTGTGTAATATTACCTGACGGGTCATAGGTATAGTAAAGATCCTGCAGAAAAGAATTGTTGGCACGTTTTGTTTTCAAATGTATGAGTCTGAAGGTTTCTTTATCATATTCATAGGAAGTTTCTACATCATTGCCATAAGTAATGCGTGTACGCTCTCCTTTTTCATTGTAATCGATATTTTTGACAAACAATTGTGCTTCTGCATCTTGCGTTACTTCTACTTTCTTCAATAAGCCGGCTTCATTGTAAGTTGGTATAGTAATACTCCCATCCGGTGTTTTTGTTTGTGTTACTCGATGCAAAGCATCATATTCTGCTTCTGTATCGAAGTGTTCCTGTTCAAGCAGAGCTTGCAAGTTATCGTCAGTCCAATTCGGGAGATTTTTATAATCATTTAAAAGTTGAATGGTATTTTTTTTAAGGTTTCCTTTGAAATCATATAATTTAAATTTTACTCTTCCGCCGGTATGATAATGTTCCTTAGGATTACCGATGAGATTTAGTTTTTTGGCAGCATCCCTTTTTGCCTCGGTCATTCCCTCAAAGTCTCCATAGTTAATCTTTTCATGTAAATTATTCAGGGGTGTAGGGCCATCTCCTCCTGTTACATGCACCCCACAAGGACGGCGAAGTTTATCATAGGTCAAAGTAAATTCATGATTTCGTTCATCCCATTGTTTAAATATATTACCTATAATATTACTGAAACTCCAGCGCTTTCCTGTATCCACGTTGTTTTGATAAACCTGATTGCTCAGCATATCATAACTATACTGCATAACTGTATTTAAACGTGGGTCAGTTATTTCCTTCTTGTTTCCCTCAATGTCCAGTACAACACGGGTTTCATATTTTTGAGGATCTCCTTCCTCATTCAGACCGTTATCAGCAATGGTAAGGAAGGTTCTACCCAGCGTATCGAGATGCGCAACGGTAGGGGTAGCCGCATGAATCATGGTTTTTTCAGCCGCTTCTTGCTCTTCTAATGTGCCGGAAATCATCCGTTCATACCAGGTGGGCATATAATCTGCTTCGGGCAGCAAATCAAAATAGTGTCCGACATCAGGATCGTTTTCCGGATTGGGCTGGGACACTGTATCATTCACATCCCAGGTTTCCTGCTGCCAGGGATCAAAGACTACCTTTTCATAGGTATGGTTGGGGTGTAGAGTAGCAACCACTCGCTCTAATGAATCATAAAAAATAGTTGGACTTACTCCGCGCTGCTCAATCCCGAAAAGGTGAGTGTCGCTGAAGAAGGGTTCGTACTGCCGAACCTGTTTTCCTTTATTATTATACACTTTTGACCCCGCGCCTACCCAGCGATATTCCGCATAATTTCCATTTATATCACCTGCTTCTGCTTGTATCTTTGACTGAATTTCCCTGCCAAAACCATCAGAATAGAGAAAGCTGTGCTGTATTTTCGCAAGCTCACCTTCCTGGAGGTCTGCGCAATGAATCTCGCGTGTAAGGGTGTAAACAGCATTGGGTTTACCCTCGCGATAATAGCGACTTACATCATAAACAAGCCGGGTTGTGGCTCCTTTAAGAATAGCATGCGGATTATCGAGAGGGTTCTCAATATGAGCCGTAATTATATCTTCATTAAGGTCTACCTCAAACCCTTCGAGTGAATCACCTTTAATTTCGTCTATTTTTCCCATAATTGCCGTTCCGACAACCATGCCCAGGGTATCAAAGATTACCTGCGAACGGTTGCCATTGGGATCTGTAACAAGCTCAGGCTGCAGGGTACGGTAATTATTCTCTGCGTAAATTGCATTATTAAGAGCATCTTTTGTTTCAACAATCAATAAATCGTAACGGTCATAGCTAATATGAAATATACTATCAAATGGATCTATCGTGCCATGAGGCAGGTAAAAATGTTGTTTAGCAAATACACTGTCAGGAGCATGAGGTTCAGGAGAGAAAAATGACCTGCCGGACGGAATCCACCACAGGTTATCCCATAAGATATACTTACCTTCGTCTCCGAGTAAGCTTTCATCGAGCTTATCACCGTAAATTTTTGAAATAAGACCCTGCGTAAATGCTGCCTTATAACTTTCATAAGGAAAACCTAAAGATTCTACATCACCTAACGGCAGTGCACCGGTAAGATTATCTTTAAGGTAGAGGGTACGTACATGCCCAATAAGACGTTTTTGCAATGCCCCCTCGCTCGGTTTGTCCTCGTAGGGAATACTTGCAGCGTTCTGTAATGCATCAAGTAAATCATCTTGAGTATATAACGGTTTATCTTCTGTCAGTGACGGTAAGCCCGTTATTTCATAGGTTCGTGTTTCAACCGGTACTCCAATGCGATACCACTCACTTTCATTTGGTTTGTTTGTAAAAACATTTTCCGTACAGGTTGCATACGTTTTGGACTGCTCCGGATATTGCGGTGTGCGTCTCGGATATCCGATGGCAGCCGATTTTGTTATGTTTCCAAAATCGTCAATTTCCAGAGTTACCTGGTGAGCCATACGCGGGTCTTCAGGATTACGTTCATAGTGAAAGGACAAACTCTCTTCCTGAGTAGAAAGATAAACGGCATGTTTATTGACTCCCTTGGGTTGAAGTTGTTTTACTAAGTAATTATTTTCCGTTACCAGATAGGGATGCCGATCTTTGCTGCTTCTATCTCTACTGTAAACTTCACTACGGAGCATAGCTCCCCTTAAGGCACGGAAAGCCTCGTGTGGCGTGTCCTCTGTTTCTACGGTATGGTCCTGTAGTCTATACGCCTCCGGGTCACCTTTATAATATTCTTTGCAGTATTTATTCGTCAGTTCACGATAGTCAAAAAAAGATGTTTCATCAGAACCGGTTTTTTCCTCATCAAAGTATATGCCGGTATGAAACCAGGTCCTCGTCTCAATTGGTGGAACATAATATGCTCCATCTTTATTTTCAAAAAGACTTGCATCTCCATGAAGGCCGGATTGTACAAAACCCTCAAATATCTCGGTATCAAACTGGTCTACCCTACCGAAACCTCGAAACTCACGCTCACGGCCGTCATAATAACCGTGATGGTATTTATATTTTGTAGCCAATTTGGTCTTGCTGATGTGATCGATAACTTCTACTTTTTCCACCACCTGTACCGGAAAAGGCAGGTTGGTAACCCAGGGAGTTCCATTCTTTTTGTCTTCAAGGTAATATTTTGTCGAGGAGGCATACTCGATGCGTGTTGTTGCCCCCATGTTATTGCTCATTTCAGTAAGAAGATACGGTTTTATACCACCACACAGGTCGAGCACCTTATAGTTGCTACCGTGCTGAAAATTATAGTCATAGCTCCATACAAGCGTTGCTGTGCCTGTGCCAAAAAAGTCAGCAAATTGTACATTGCCGGAGTCAGCTACATATGGTGTTCCGAAGATAGTCAGCTTGTCGCTCCACCCGTTACCTGATTGATTAAACCAGAAATGAACACTGTTGACGTCCACATACACAAGGTCCGCACAACCTGAGCCATTTATATCCGCGAGAAAAAGGCGCCTCGGATCAAAGTTATATTCAAACCGGGGAGCGTTGGCCATGCTTATGCGTTTTCCGAAACGGCCATACCCCAGGTTGGGCCAGTAGTCAATATGTCCGTCGTGTATCATGACTATATCATTCAGTCCATCACCAGACATATCGGCAAGGCGCACCCTTCCTGATATATCGTCAAAGAATATATCAGGGAATTCATCCTTATCATGGATACGATCAACTTGCTGTGATTCTGCATAACCTTTCTCGCCCAGGCACTCGTACCATAGAAAATGATTATCACGTGTTACAAGAACATCAGAAAGACCATCACCTGTAAGATCTAAAAGCCTTGCGTTTGGATCGGATAGGTTAAGGCTGGGAAAAGTCTCAAAGCGTTTGAAGGGTTTCCATGTGCCAGCAGGAGTAGCCTCAAAAAAGCCTGAAATAGGCGGTGCCTCCACAATCAGATCTATAAGTCCGTCACCTCCCATATCACCAAAAGCTGCTCCTCTAAAAGATTCCGGAAGACCGCTTGGAACAGAAGACTGCAGCCTCCTCCGGTCAAGTTTTGCATTCCCAAGATTCTGCCAGAAGTAATATCCGCTATCATTTATCTGTAAAATATCCGGTATAGCGTCCCCGAATAAATCCACGAGTGCGAAGTTTGGATCTTTGAGACTGTTTGGAGGCACATCCCCTCCCTCAGCCTCAACAGATTTATATCGCTGCTTGTGCGGCTGGAACTCCGAATATGTAAACATTACAGGCGGCATAGATGAGACTCTGTAAGCGTCCACATCTTTGCGGTAACCCGTAATTCTATACGATGTAAGAAAGGAAAGCTTTGTATCTGTGCTGTTTTCATAGAAAAAATCAGAGGATTTGACAAGTGGGGCTCCAGTGAGCTCCTTGAAGTGATGAAGCATTAGTACTCTTCGGCAACGACGCAGGGTACGGATTTCAAATCCCGCTCTGAACATAGAAAAAGGATCATCGCGAACAGGAAAGTCTTCCGGGATTGTCTCTTCGGATGCCGGCAACTCATAAGGAATTTCAGGAAGAAGAGGCAGGTCCCCATAATCAAACAGCACTTCAAAAAGATAATGGCGTTCGATTAACTCAGAACCATTTTGACTCTGTAATGATATTCTCTTTGGGCCTACCCAGGCATCAGGATCAAGGCTCTCAGAAGTATTTCCATAGAGAATACGGCGGATATAACACTGCGTATAGCGCCTATTACTTTCATAAATCTTTTTTCTTTCAAGGTCAGGATCTTCCTGCATATATTCATAAAGAACGTGATTTCCTCTATCGTCAAGTGTTTCCTGAAGCAACCATTGAAATATATGCTGCTCATTATCCGGATCACAGATCCGGGCCCCTTTAGTTCTGCCGTAAATGCTGGTAACATTATCTTTCGTGGTTACTCTCCAGTGGATATCCGCATCACATACCCACTTTTCTATTTTGGCAAACAAACCCTCAGTCCGCGGTCGATAGAGGCTCACTTCATAATCGCCTCTGCTATACGAGATTGGCTCTCCTGTCTCCTCGTCAAGAAAAGATACAAGGTCTTCAGCACCAGACAAGACAAAGACATCTTCATTTGTATATTTTGGCAATCCTTTTTCTGTTTTTCGGGTTATACTGGGGATGGAAAGTTTCCATCCCATACCGAAGGGGCCGTTACCATTACCTGTATCATAGGAAAGTGAAAGTTTGGGATAGAAATCGGAGCGGCCTGGGGTGGTGTAGATTGGAACGCTGAGAGAACCTGTCCCTGTAACGGGATTAACCTGGAATTTTTCACCAATCCCCCGAATAGCTCCACCACCTTTTGGAAGAGATATTTGAGACGCAGAAAATTTCTTTTCTTCCGGCATAGCTCTACCTTAAAAAGAATTGGACTCCATAGATAAAATATGCAATAATAAATATTTCAAGATTCCACTGGTTATACATGTAAGTAGGAATATAGACTATAATTGTTTCCGGGAAAAGATATCCTTATCTCCATCGCTATAAAAAGACAGCGTACGGATTTTTTATAGTTTGTCAAGGGTTTTTTTGTTCTTATATTTCTTGACAATATTTTAACAAATTTTCAACAAAAAATTATAAATTAATAGGACTAACCACAAAAAACATAGAGAAAAAAAGAATACATAGAAAAGGCAAAATTTCGCATAATCATATTTTTTCTTTTTTTTGCTCCAATCCCAAAATCTTAATTTCGCAGACCTTGCCAAAACAATAACCCCTGATATATTGTTGAATATAGTTGAATAAAAATTCATTTTAATGCAAAAGGGGAGGAAGGTAAAAAATGAGTGGAATCGTTGGTATAGTTACAAAAAACGATTGTAAAGAAGATCTTTTTTATGCGACCGACTATCATTCGCATCTGGGGACTTCATTCGGAGGGCTGGCGATATATGATGGTGAAAAAATACACAAAAAAATTCACACAATAGAAAAGGCTCAATTCAAGACAAGATTTGTCGAGGATATCGATTATGACGGTATGCGGGGGCATTCCGGTATTGGGGTCATAAGTGATAGAGATACGCAGCCTCTTATATTAAGACTTAAGTTCGGAGAATATTCTATTTGCGGTACGGGTTTTATAAACAATCAAATTGAGCTTGCCGATGAATTAATATCGGAAGGGGCTATTTTCTCCGAAATGGTAAATGGATGTCCAAATCAGATGGAGCTTGTGGCTCAACTTATTAATAAGGGAAAAGATTTGCTCGACGGAATAGAGTATATGCAATCGAAGATCGATGGTTCTATGTCGTTTCTCCTTCTAGGTAAAGAGGGATTGTTTGCCGTGAGGGATAAGTACGGGAGGACTCCCCTGGTTTTGGGGGAGAGAAAAGGAGCTAAGATTGTAGTTTCGGAGACATGTTCATTTAAGAATTTGGGTTTTAAAACAAAGAAATTTCTCGGCCCCGGAGAAGTAATGCTTTTGAATGAAAACAAAGCTGAAGTATTAAAAGAAGCGGGTAATGATTTGCGTCTATGTACTTTTTTATATGTATATACCGGTTTTCCGGCTTCGGAATACGAAGGGAAAAACGTGGAAGAGTTCAGGGAAGATTCCGGCAAATTGATGGCAAAAAAAGACGATGTAAAAGCTGATCTCGTGACCGGAGTAGCCGATTCGGGTACCGCTTACGCGTTTGGATATTCATGTGAGGCGGGAATTCCTTTAAAAACTCCTTTGCTTAAATATACTCCCGGTTGGGCAAGAAGTTATGTCCCTCCGAGTCAGGAAAGGAGAGATCTGGTTGCGTTAATGAAGCAGGTGACGGCCGATGTTCTTATAAAAAATCAGAGACTTATAATAACCGAGGATTCGATTGTAAGAGGAACCCAATTAAAAAATTATCTGCTGGTTAAATTGTGGAACGCTGGTGCAAAAGAAATACACGTAAGACCCGCGTGCCCCGCTCTTATGTTTCCCTGTAAATTCCTCTTCTCTACAAGAAAGATAGATGAGTTGTTTGCAAGGAGAATAATCAAAAGAATGCACGGAAAACACATCGAGGATTTAGATCCTTATCTTAACCCTGATTCAAAAGAATATTCCCTTATGATTAAAGAAATGGAAAAAGATCTGAACGCGACTTCTTTAAAATATCAGAGGTTGGAAGATATGATTAAAGCCACCGGTCTCGGGAAAGACAATCTTTGTACTTATTGTTGGACGGGTAGAGAAGGTTAAGAGAAAGCCTCTTTTACTTTTTTTAGTAGATCCTGAACCTCATAAGGTTTTTCTAAAAACTTAAATTTCTTTTTGGCGATGCTGGATAGTTCGGCTTTTTCATCTGTATATCCGCTGCTTAAAATGACTTTAAGGTTTTTGTTTTTATTGATAGATTCTTCCGCGAACTGCAGACCGCTGCCGTCGGATAAAACGACATCGCTGAAAAGCATTTGAATTTTTTCTCCTTTTTCCTTCATGTGGCGGGAAGCTTCCTCTATGCTGGTGGCTTGTAATAC
>Ga0307420_1000265_pt1 | contig 25123 bp, 20 predicted proteins | sample SalMarWE160240MG_2_FD_202167 | JGI IMG/M metagenome (GOLD analysis project Ga0307420, IMG submission 202167) | Salt marsh sediment microbial communities from the Plum Island Ecosystem LTER, Massachusetts, United States - WE1602-40 | ecosystem: Environmental > Aquatic > Marine > Intertidal zone >... | reverse complement strand
TCATAATCAATAAACAAACACAATGGACCCACAAACAACAGGTTACTGGAATATTACAAAGGTAAAGCTCAAACAGAAATATCAAATTCTCTCTGATCAAGATGTACAATTCAATGAAGGGAAGGAGAAGGAAATGATTGAAATGATTGGGAGAAAGCTTGGAAAAACCACAAAAGAGCTGTTAAACATTATTATTTCTCTGTAACCTGATTTAATCTTAAAATATTAGTTTAAGTTTAAATCATCATAGCGATACAGTAATATCTGGCTTCTTATCCTTGTTGATATCTGTGAATTATATAAATCTGATGATGAATAGTGTAACAATAATGAAATAGATACAACATACCTTTGACGTTGATTGGTTAACTTATTAATAATTATGCAAATGAAAAAGATCTTAATAACACTTTTAATTGTATTTTGCTCAGCTGCTTTAAGTAATGCCCAGGATTACAGAACAGGTGTCGGCTTACGAGGTGGTTTTCCTAGTGGCCTTACTGTTAAGCATTTCACAGGAGAAAAGTCAGCACTGGAGTTTCTCCTGGCCAGCAGATGGCGCGGGTTTGAGATTACCGGTCTTTATGAAATACACAACCAGGCTTTCAACGTAGAAAGATTTAAGTGGTATTTTGGATTCGGAGGACATGTTGGTTTCTGGAATGGCGATTATACCTATAAATACTGGGGAGATCCTGGAACAAATTATACAGTCGTCGGAATCGATGGCATTCTGGGGCTGGAATATAGTTTTACGGAAGTCCCGATAAACTTAAGTCTCGACTGGAAACCAGCTTTCAATTTTATCGGCTATTCAGGTTTCTGGGTAGATGGAGGTGCACTCTCAATAAGGTACATCTTCTAGAATTCAACTGTAAAGGATTTGAATTGTTGTTGGTCGGGAAGATTCAGGTAGATCAGGATCAATTTTTATAAAAAGAGAGGGTGTCTCAAAATATTTGAGACACCCTCTCTTTAATTTAATATTTGTGGTTAGAACCTGTATCCCAATGATAGTCCGAAACCGGTATTTTTTACTGATAATTTATCACCATAAACTGGTAAAGCCCGGTTATCTTCAGGATTGATTTTGAGCATTCCAAATTGTGTATTCAGCTGGAAAAATAGCCCGCCAGCCATTTCATATCCTGCAAAAATATTGCCGCCTGCATCAAATGCTTTGAAATAAACTACTAATATGGGATCGCCTGACTCCAAAACGCTTTTGAATTCAATATCTGACTCAATGGTTGTAGACTCATTCTCAATTGAAGCCTTGCCCCCTATTCCATAACCTATATAAGGTCCGAATCCAACCATAATATATCCTTTGCCTAATAATGCTTTGTAAACAAAATTCAAAGGCATTTCAATATATGAAAGCTTGTATGTACCTGTTAATGAGCCATAAGTATTTTCTGCTCCTTTCGTGGTAAATAGTAATCCGGGCTGAAAATAGAACTCCGGAGCAACGGGTATCTGAATATTGACACCGGCGTGAAAACCTATGATCATATCATTTTCAAGTTTGTCTCCGTTATTATCTTTCCCGGTCAAATTCTGGAGATTTACACCACCAAGAATGGCAAAGGACATTTTCCCTTTTTCTGTACTTTGAGCTATTGCCAAAGACGCTGAAAGTAAAAGAATTAATGCTATGTAAATTAGTTTTGTTTTCATGAATGTTTTTATTTATTAATTTATTTGTTAATTATTATTTGGTTTGAAGACCGAAGTCCGAAGAATATTATTCCTTACTTCAGCCTTCAGTCTTCTGTCTAATCAGTCGCTGTCTTTGCAGCATCTGACTTCATCTTTTCATTTGCTGTAATCAGAAACTCAACTCTTCTGTTCTGACTGCGTCCTGATTCAGTGTTATTATCATATTTAGGTACAGTTTCACCAAATCCTTTGATAGTCATCCGGCTTAAACTAATTCCTTTTGCTCCAAGATAACCTAATACACTGCCAGCACGTTCTTCAGATAAGTTCTGATTATAAGACATGCTTCCTTTACTGTCTGTATGTCCCTGTAATTCGATGTCAGTATCTCTGTAATCATTCAGAACTGTAACCAGTTTATCAAGGTTGGCTTTTGCATCATTTGAGAGCAACGATTTGTCAAAACCGAAAAGAACATTGCTGCTAAATTCTACAACAATACCTTCACCTACTCGCTCGACCTTTGCATCAGGAACCTTGTTCTGGATCTCTTGGGCCTGTTTATCCATTGTATGACCGATAACAGCACCTGTTGCACCTCCCACTGCTGCTCCGATTATAGCCCCCAGGGCAGTATTTCCTGCAGCTTTGCCGATTACAGCTCCCATTCCGCCGCCTGCAGCAGTCCCGACAACTGCACCTTTTTGTGTTTTGTTCCAGGAGGCACAGCCCTGAAAAATTAATGCCGCACTTAGAAGAACAGCTAAACTCATTTGTAACTTTTTCATAATAATGTAATTAGTTGGTAAACGATTCATGACTTTTTTTACGAAAGGTAGGATCAAAATGGTAGAGAAATGTTACATAACTATGGATAAGAGTTACATCATTCACATATATTTCGAAATATTGGTTTGAAAATATTCGTTCCCGGGACTTGGTCCGGGAATCAGCCCTTCGTTTTTCTTTCACTGTATTTCATAGAGAAACTATTGCAGCATAGTCCTGAATTGTCATTTAAATTTTACCGCCAGGCCGAAATTGATTTTGTTATAAACAGGATTATATAAAAAATTACCGAATTTATTAGTAGGTTTATTCATGAACTTAGCGTAGTTATATTCGCCAAAAATTCCAAGGTGCTTTGACAAGTATACTGCTGCTCCGCCGCCAATACAATGTTCTTCAAAGGTTTTCAATTGCTTTATTGTGATGCCGCCAAGCTTTCCGGTAATATAAAGATCCAACCGGGGATCATCTTTTTTAATCAGATAAGGAAGCAAGTGAAAATTGCAGTTGAGACCATAAAGGTATGCGTCTGTGGTTGTAAACCTTCCGGAATTCGCGGAGGTAAACTCAAACAATTTAATGCTTGAGTAACCACCATAAATTCCTGCCTCAATATTATCAAGAAAACCATAGTTAAGTTCAAAGTTGTATCTCTTGTGCTTAAAAGGATCGAACCTTGTATGATTACCAGTCAATATAATGGAATAACTTGCTTTAATATTCCAGCGATCCTTAATGTTGGAACCATTTGAGACGATTGAAGACGCTCTCTGTAATTCATTGGATTTTTGAAGGGCGATCGCTGTCTCTGATACCTGTCGTGCTTTCCTTGCCACAGGATCAAAATATACTTTATATGATACAGAAGGCATAACAGGAAATAAACTCAACTGGTAAAGTGATAATGGTTTGAAGTCATGACTCCATTGAGGATTGTAAAGATCCATAGATTTATCAGTATTGTAATAGTAGAAAACAGGGTTGTGCCTGTTATAAAGGTTGTATATGGAAAAATTCCAGTCAACTTTATTGTATCTCCGATTATAGTGAGACCAGGTTAATCCGATATCCAGCCTGTGATAATCTTTCATCCTGGCACCATTCCTCTTACCATATATCAATCCCTCATAATAGAAATCCTCACCATTCAAATCATTTGTCACAGATGGGATATACTGTCTGCCGATTGCTTCAGTATATGGCAAACCGGACTGATAAACCCAAACAAGATTAAGGTTGAGATTATTTCTAATCTTGCGATTCAGGTTAACAGAGAGATTATTGGGACGGTTATAATCAAACAGATATTGCTTTCCGCCATTTATATTCGGGAATTGCCGGGTTGTTAATGAATGAACATAACTGATAAATCCTGTCCAGTTTCCGGAATTCTTTTTGACCAGCAACTCAATGCCCGTTGATCTTCCTTTCCCCCCTGTTTCGACCTTCGAAATCCAGTTCTCATCACCCATCAGGCTGGTGTATCCGTCTTTGTAAGTGGAGAGATTGTACATATCTTTATAATAGAGGCTAAGTTCAGAAGAGAACTTTCCACTCATGAACGAACCATTCCATCCTATAGTCAGCTGGTCAGATTTAGCAGGAGGTATCTTTTTGCCAGATGGTATCCAGACTTCATTATTCCATATGTTCCCGGTAGTGAATACAAGATGTGAATACTGTGAAACCTTCATGTAGCTGAAGTTGATGGAATGATTTTTCAAAATTTGCAGGTCAACATTCAGCCTTGGCTCAAAGGAAAAATCTGAAAATCCTCTGGTCAGATGATTACTGATCCTGAAACCAGGGGTAATTGACCATTTATCTTTGAGAATGAATTTGTTGTCAGCATAGATGGCGGATTCGAATGAATTAAAAGGCTTTGTCTGATTCTGAACTGCCTGAGTTGAAACGTATGTTTCATTTGGAATCAAAGAGAGATAGGAACATTGAATTCCAAAATCTGCAAACCAGCTTTCAGACGCGGTATATTTTATGGCTGACCTGAAAGACAGATCTCTGACTGAAGATTTGTAACTTCCCTTATACGTTGTCGAAGTTTCCTGGTCCTGTAAAGTGTACTTCATGAACTCCTTTAACCTGTATCGGGTGAAGGAAATGTTGCTTGATGAAAACAACTTTGGAGATATAATGGTATTATACTTTGCCGAAATCAGCCAGTTTCCCCATATATCCCCCATTCTGTACTTTTCTTCCTTCAAAGACCAGTAATTTAGGTAATCATCTCCCTGATAAAAGTTTAAGCTTAGACTGTTCTTATTATCTGGTTTCCAGGAAAATTTACCGTTGAAATCATGAAAACCGTATGCAATGATATAATCACCTGCTGTATACTGGGAAATTCCGATCAGCGCCATTAAAGGATCAAACAGTGTCTTTCTTGCACCGACTATAAAGCTTGAATTCTTAATTCCTGCGGGTCCTTCAAAATTGAAGGATAAATCTGTTATTCCTGCACTAAACGAACCCTTATAAGTAGAGTAATCACCTTCCTTTTGGGTTATGTCCATTACAGAGGAAAGTTTCCCCCCGTATCTCGAAGGAAATCCACCTTTATAGACATCGATATTGTTTATCATCTCGGGATTGAAAACAGACATGAATCCGCCAAGGTGATTGACATATATGATTGGGACATTATCGAAGAGGTACAGGTTCTGCCCCGGATCACCACCCCTGACAATCATGAGGCTGGATCCTTCCTTTTGTGAACTTATTCCAGGTAAAAGTTGCAGGGTTTTGATGACATCAGGTTTTCCTCCCAATGAAGGGGTTTGCGTCATCTGGACATAATTCAGCGTTGAGATATTGCTATTTAGTTTTCTCTGCGCATTTATTGTTACTTCTGCCAATTGTTCAATATCCTCTGATAACGCAATTTCAAGAATTGTATCATTATCTAAATGCAGATTTAAAACCAAGTCTTTATATCCAATAAATGAGACTTTCAATGAAAGATTATTTTGAACCACCAGGTTAAAATACCCATTGTAATCTGATGTTGTACCATTTGGTGTTCCTGCTTCAGTTATGTGTGCTCCGATCAATCGCTCTCCATTATCCCTGCTTTTTACAAATCCTGAAACATTAATCTTTTGTTGAGCATTCATTGATGAGCTCAGTAATAAAAAGAGGATGGCACTATTTTGAATAAACTTCCGCATCCAATCAGTACTTAGGAAATAATGTATCTGAGACTACCACTGAATATCCTGCAAATATTCCATAGCCGCCGGGAATATTTGAGAATAAGGGAAATGCATTTGTTGAGGCTGCCAGGAATTCAGGATACCTGCCCTTTTCATATAAGTACTTCTGTTTGACGAACCAGTAATAATTATCACTGCAGGATCGCAGTTCTATTATCAATGGGTACAATGAGGTATGGTATGGCTCATCCCCACTAAAGCCTGCTGATCCGGTGAAGTAATTGATTGTCATTGCATAAACCGAATCTCTTATGATCTCATTACTGAAGATGGTCAGAGGAAGCCCTTCGTTCAATAAGACAGGATCGGTTATCTTCTTCAGAGTAGCTGTCCTTTCATATTTGTTTTGCAGCGTCCTTATTACTATTTCAAAATATTGCCTTTCAGTCGGATTTGTTTTAAATGATATGGTTACTGATGGATAAATCATGCCCTCTTCATCTTTCCCGGCATTATTGGTATGGATAATATTGAAGATTGGGGAAGGAGGTGGAAGAATTTCATTACAGGTGATTGTCTTGTAACCAGGTACATTTACTTCCAGCCTGTAGGATCTCAGTGGCTCAACAATCGATGAAGAAAAGTATATACCATTCTCATCAGGGAAAAGGTTTTCTGAATAATTCCCGTCGATATAAAGTGAGATATCTGCATCATTGACCAGAGTCAGCTGGTTTGTATCAAGCTTTTCAGCCAACGATAAATGAACTTTCATAGGTTTTCCGGCAATAAGGATACTATTAACCGTTGGAACGGGAGTAAATCCCGGGAATTCATCAGTTACAATTTCTCTGCAGGAACAATGTGTTAAGAGTATTAGAAGAGTGACAAAAAACAAGCTACGCATTTACAACAGTTTTGACAGACCTGTTAAATATAAAACATTTTAATCAAACATACTGAAATTACTCAATTCATCTAAAAAATACCTACAAAATAGCTTTTCAGACAAAATAAATAGGAGATAACTTATTGATTTGCTTTATCCAAGGAACCTGGGTTCTAATCCATGTGACACTAAAGTTCGTTTTTGTTTATAAGGAAATTCCTCGCTGCATGATCCTTGTCCGGACCAAAAAAATGGAATTGCGGTATTCACTCATATTGACTTTCATTATTAAAAATAAGTCAATTTAGAGTTTTTACAAAATTTATATTTGCACCTAATTTGCACCTACAAAATGAGGAAAGCCCCGATAAATCGAGGCTTTCAGTACCCGGAGCGGGATGCCGACGCCCCGCTTCGCGGGGGTACGGCACTTCGTCCCGATTTACGGGACTCAGCTTGAACTCGTCCCTTATACTGAATTGATCATAGAACTCCACATAAAAAAGAAGCCTCATTATTTCAATGAAGCTTCTCTGTACCCGGAGCGGGACTTGAACCCGCACAGCCGTTATGGCCACAGGATTTTAAGTCCTGCGTGTCTACCATTCCACCATCCGGGCAAACAATAAAAATTGGTGGCAATTTATAATATTTTCTGCTTTTAAAGAACTCTGCCAGAATAATGGGATGGTGGAATGTTCTCCCCTGCAGTCTGGCTGCTTCGCTAAAAACACCCACGGGGTGTTTTTTTACGCTCGCCCCTACCATCCGGGCTGTTTTAACTCATGCAGTCATACCGTCATACTGTTGTCAGTGGAGTGCAAATTTATAACAAATTATCAATTCTTCACAAGTATTGGATTGCCGAAACCAACCTTTACAAGAGGTTTGAGCTGTGTTTTTGCATCACCAACAACTACATAATACATCCTCGAGGGATCAATGTACTTCTGTACGTTTTCATTGACCTGTTCAACCGAAAGACTTCGCAGGTAATCTTCTTCCTTCCTTATATAATCTGCCGACAGACCATAGAATGTCATCGTATTGAGCATACCGAGTTTATCCTCATTGGTTTCAAAACGGAGTGCATTTTGTTTCAACAGGGATTCTTTAGTGAAATCAATATTTTCCTGCGAAACACCTGCACGATACTCTTCCATTAAACTCTTGAAAAGTCCCACTGACTCCAGGGTAGCATCAGAACGTACTGAGGCACTGGCCCTGAAAATGCCATAGTTCTTATAGCCGTTGAAACTTGAATAAGCTCCGTAGGTAAAACCTTTTTCCTCACGAAGAACCATAAAGAAACGGGCCGGCGGTCCTCCGCCAAGCATATAATTTGCTACGACAGCTTTGTAATAATCGGGATCATTACGCTTGAGAGCGATATTACCAATATTTATTATAGACTGTTTGGCATCAGGCACATCTACAAAGAAGATAACCGATTTTTCAGGTTGCGGAGGGAATGACAAGTCGGGCATAGTCACTTCTTTCGCTTTCCAGTGCTCTGTTAATCCGGCCAGAGCCTTTTCCACTCTTGCCTGGTCAACATCCCCGACAATTAGGAAATTAGCTTCTGCAGGAGACAGGTTTTTCTCATAATACTCTTTCAGGTCGTCTATTGCGATACTTTCGACACTTTCAACTGTACCGCTGACATCAGTCGACAGGATATTGTCAGATCCAAGGTTAAGCTTACTGAAAGTGATAGAAGCCAGGTAGTTAGGCTCTCCCATGTTGCGCTTAATGCTGTTTACCGTCCGTGTCTCATTCAGTGAAAACTGTTCCTCATCCCATCGAGGTTCAAGAAGCATCTCTTCGACAAGAGTAAGTGTTTTTTCAAAGTTACGGGCTAGTGATGTTACTGATACTGTAAAGTTTTCATCACCGGCCCTAATGTTTATATTTGCGCCAAGAAGCTGAATCTCCTCCTCTAGTTCCTCGGGGGTCTTATTCTTTGTACCTTCGTTAAGCATTGATGCGGTAAACCTCGCGACCCCCGGTTTTCTAATGTCATCCAATATATGTCCGCCATTAATAACAATTGAATATGTAACAAGTGGTAATTCATCCTGTACAATACCATATATCTTCATCCCGTTGCCGGCTTCTGTTTGCCATACTTTTGGAAGTGTAATTGATGGATCAGGTCCGGATACAGGCGCAACTGAACGATCAAACTTACTGAGCGTCTTTTCAATAATTTCAGGACCAGTAGCAACTACTTCAACCTGGGTTGCTTTTGTAACATCTTCTTCAACGACCTCTGCATTAACTGAGCCTTCGGCAACCAGATCTGTCTGTCCTCTGGGTACAAAACTTGTAGCTACATAGTCTTTATCCTTGATATAACGGTTGTAGACATCCCAGACATCATCCATTGTAACGTCTTTCATCATCTCAAGTTCCTTAATTATAAAATCGGGTGAACCGGCAAACACATCATAAATGGCAATCATGAACGATTTATACATGACACTGCTCATGGTTCTGTAAAAATTGGTTTCCAATCCGGCTTTGATTCTTTCAAGATCCTTTTCAGTGAATTTTTCAGTTTCAAACCTGTTAAATGCTTCAAAAATAGCTTTTTCAACATTATCCAGGCTTGTTGAAGGATTTGCAGTAATATTGATTTCAAATTGTCCGGCAAGCTCCAGAGATTGATTATATGTTCTTACATTTGATGTAAGTTTTTTCTCTTTCACAAGCACTTTATAAAGAGGTGATTTTTTCCCTTCGCCCAGCAGACGGGCAAGTACATCAAGAGAATAGGAGTCCTTTGTGAATTGCTGGCAGACGGGATATACCATTGTAAATTGAGGTGCGCGGGCAAAATTATCCTCATGATATAATTTTTTCGTCTGATCAAGTGTGACATTCATTGGCTCGGGGCTCTTGACCTCCTCACCAGCAGGGATCTCTCCAAAGTATTTTTCTATAAGGGCTTTTACTGTATCAGCATCATAGTCACCTGATACTACAAGCGTTGCATTATTGGGAATATAATATTTTTTGTGGAAAGCTTTAACATCTTCAATTGTAGCATTTGTAAGATCCTCCATTTCGCCTATGACATCCCAGCTATAGGGATGCCCCTGAGGATAAAGGTTTTTCAGAATAACATAATCAGTAAACCCATATGGTCTGTTATCAACCCCTTGTCTTTTTTCATTTTGAACCACATTCTGTTGCAGAGCGAAAGAATGTGATGTAACAGTGTTAATAAGGTACCCCATTCGGTCCGACTCAAGCCACATAGCCAATTCAAGGGCATTCTTCGGTATAACCTCGAAGTAGATCGTCTGGTCAAAGCTTGTTCCTCCATTTAGAGTTCCTCCGGCCCCTTCAATATATTTAAAATACTGATCCTCACCCACATTTTCTGAACGCTGGAACATCATATGTTCAAACAAATGTGCGAAGCCGGTTTTGCCCGGAACTTCCCGGGCTGATCCGACATGGTAAAGTATCACCAGAGAAGTGATAGGGTCTGATTTATCCTCGCTGAGGACAACAGTAAGGCCATTCGGAAGGGTATATTTCTCAAATGGAATAGATAGATCCGTTTCTTTAGTTCCCTTACATGAATAAAGAAAGACTGTGATAATGGCAATAAACAGAAAGAATAATTTTTTCATAGTATCAGCAGTTTAAAGGTTAATGACAGTATTAATATGCTAATTTAATAAAAAATAAAAAACCCCGAAGGTGTCGGGGTATTTTATATGAGCAGGAGACCACTGACGATGTAGCCTACGGCTCCATGTCAGGGCAGGCGGGATTGTTTCGCCTGCGGCTCAACGGACCCGGTTTGGAAATACTTTCAAATAAAACAGCCGCTAATGCGGCTTTTCTTTATTATTTATTCATCCCTCCACCATGTAAACATGTTGTCGGTCTTCATAAATAATAAAGCCGTCCCGATGAATCGTGACGGCTTTATTTGAGCGGGAGACGGGACTCGAACCCGCGACCCTAACCTTGGCAAGGTTATGCTCTACCAACTGAGCTACTTCCGCAGATTGTTGCGCAAAAATAGGATTTTTTTAAGAATTAAATGATATTATTTTTGAATTTCGGATTTTCAGTTTTATCAATCCCAAATCCGCAATCCGCAATCAATTTCTTATCGGTCCCCACTCTGCCAGGAGATCATTCTCAAGATAGAGCCAGGTGTTTTTGAATATCCACTCTTCTTTTATCACGTTACCGCTGATGACCCTGTTGATCTTCTTCGGATTACCCCAGCTGTCTATGATCATCTCTGCCGACATTCCTCTCCATATCTTACCAGCCATCAGCTTTGCTGCCATATTTGAACCGTATTTATTTTCCAGGTAAGTAAATCTGCTGACCTTCCTTTCCTGTACAGGCTGAGCCTGAGGAACAGGCTTCTCTTCCATGATAATGGGCTCGGCTTCAGCCACTTCAGGTTCTGTTGCAACAGGCAGAGGGGCCTCGCTGATAACAGCATGATGTTTATAGATGTAGCCTTCATAATCTTCAATAAAAACATGCAGATATGTGCTGTCAGAATCAAGTATCTCAAGCTCTGTACCGGATGGTAGTACCATTATTACACTGGTAAGATCATATTTGTCACCAAAAAGCCTGGTTGCTGATTTCAGTGTGGCGATCATCATTAAATCCTGGTCCATAGCAGCATCAGATTGTTGTTTTGCGACTGGATTCACAGCCTGATCGTTTTCAAGATCCTGGAGAAGCTCGGTTTTGTTTTCCTGGGCATTTACTGAAATTACGGCAACAATCAGAATTAGGGAGATAAATATTTTTTTCATGGCTATTGTTTTTCTAAATGACTCAAAAATTATACCATAAAGATTAGAAAATATTAAATTTCTGTGTCCTCTGTTAAATCTGTGGTGAAAAATCCTTTGTTTCTAAAAAGCTACACCACAGATACCACAGATTTTCACAGATTAAATATCGGAGATTTTTCTTAATATCATTATTCCATCCCGGATAGGAATAATGATCTTTTCGATATTTTTTTGTTGCCTGATCATCTCATTGAATTCGATAATTCCTCTGGTTTGCGGATCTCTGGTTTCCATGTCGAAAACCTTATCTCCCCATAGCACATTATCAGCCATTATGTAACCTCCTGGCCGTATTTTATCTATAATAATATTATAGTATTCGATATATTCCTTTTTATCCCCGTCAATATAAGCAAGGTCGAAGTTAATCTCCAGTGAAGGCAATATATCCCGGGCACGGCCTGTAAGCGGGACAATTTTGTCTTCAAGTCCCGCACGGATGAAATATGAGCGGCTGAATTCCTGCAGCTCATCGTTTATTTCAATGGTATACAGTTTTCCACCCGGTCTGAGTCCTTTTGCCAGGCAGATTGCTGAATAACCGGTAAAAGTTCCAACCTCAAGTATCATTTCCGGATTAATCATCAGTGAAATAAACTCCAGAAACTTACCCTGAATGTGGCCGGTAACCATATTCGGATTAACAAATCTTATATGTGTCTCCCTGTAAAGCTCAGCCAGCAGGGGATCTTCTGGTGAAGAGTGTTCAGCGAGGTATTTTTCAAGGTTTTTATTCATTTTTATTTATAAATCAGCATTGAGAGTCGTGACGGTTCAAATACTTCATTGGCTATTTCAAGGAGCTGTGAAGATGTTATCTTATCGATTTTACTGCATAGCTCTTCCAGGGTATCGATCCTGTTAAATACCAGCATACTCTTGCCAAGGCTCAGCATAAGGCTTTCATGGTTCTCATAACTTCTTGCAAGATAGCCTTTTATCTGGTTTTTTGCTTTACTGATCTGCATGGTTCCCAGTGTTACATTACGAAGCCTGGCAAGCTCTTTCCCTGTCATTGAAACACATTTTTCGAGGTTTTTACTTTCGGTACCGAAGTAGATTGAAAAAACTCCTGTATCGGAATATGCATTATATCCCGATTCGATATTATAAGCAAGTCCGCTTTTTTCGCGGAGCGACATGTTCAGACGGGAGTTCAGTCCCTGTCCTCCAAGAATGTTGTTGAGAAGAAACATTCCGATCCTTCGCTTGTCTTTGAGGTCATAGGCGATACTCCCTATGATACAGTGATTCTGGTATGTATCCTTGATTTTTGTTACCGATGCAGGTTTGTAATTGATTTTTTCCCTTCTCCTGGTGCCTTTTTTCCCATGAGGTACTGATCCAAAATACTTTTTAAAGATGTGTAGTATTTTTTCGTCGGGTATATTTCCCACGGAGCAGAAAACCATACCTTCCGGATTATATCTTTGCGATACAAACCTGATCAGGGAATCCTGTGTAAAATTTTTAACAGATTCGGGTGTGCCGAGAATATTGCGGCCTATGGGATAGCCCTCAAATACCAGTTCCTCGAATTCATCAAAAATTAACTCAGCCGGATTGTCAAGGTATGAGTTGATCTCTTCGATTATGACATCTTTTTCTTTTTCGATCTCTTTTTCAGGGAAGACTGAATTGAAAACAATGTCGCTGATAATATCGGCAGCTTTTTCAAAGTCCTGGTTAAGTACTGATGCATGAATTGCTGTTTCCTCTTTTGTTGTATAGGCATTCAGTTCTCCCCCCAGGTCATCGAGGCAGCTCAGCACATGATAGGCTTTTCGTCTGGCAGTTCCCTTGAAAAGCATGTGTTCGATAAGGTGGACGATTCCGTGTTCTGATTCTTTTTCATCGCGTGAACCTGTATTGATGATTAGTCCGCAATGTGTTATCATTCCGTTTGTCCTGTAATGGACAAGCCTGATTCCGTTCCTGAGGGTATGATGGAGGAGTTGCATTTTATATTCCGGTAGTATGCAAAGGTATCATAAGGGTGAATGATTCCAAATAGATTTTTTCAGGTTAAAGTTTTGCTTACTCAGATTTGAAATATATATTTGCAGACCGAAAAAAAGGTGCCATAGCTCAGTTGGTAGAGCAATGGACTGAAAATCCATGTGTCCGTGGTTCGATTCCACGTGGCACCACATCCTCCAAATGCAGACCCTTGTAGATCAACGATTTACAAGGGTTTTTAAATTTCCTGTTGATGGAATTGGTGATGGTTTTTTCAACGCACTCGTAGTCAGCGCATTGCAAGTACATATTAGTCGTTTACTAGTCCATTAGTCTTAATGCATTTAATTTCTTTTGTATATGAAATACTTAATTGGAAAATCCGGTCAAACTGAGCACCTGATTCCGGAGAAAAGTGAGCATATAAAACCGGAGCAAAGTGAGCACCCCATTCCGGAGCAAACTGAGCAACCCAATCCGGTCCAAAGTGAGCAATCAAAAATAAAAGATTTACCAGGCTATTGAAGTCATAATTTCGGGCTGATAAATTAAACAGCACGAATTATGGCAAATAAAACAATAGTTATGAGTAAACTAAGAAGATTATTACAGCTTCACTTACAAGGTAAAAGCAAACTGTTCATCAGTAAATATCTTGAGCTATCACGTAATACTGTCGATAAATACATATTACAGTACAAGTTACTGGATCTTCCGGCAGAAGAGATAGAAAAGCTTACAGATAGTGATCTTGACAAGCTTTTCTTTGTCCAGGTCATTGAAGATCTTACTCCCCGGCAAAAGACCATGTATGACTTTTTTCCTTACATGGAGAAAGAGCTTAAAAAGACCGGTGTAACCCGTCAACTGATGTGGGAAGAGTATATATCAAGGTATCCGGAAGGGATCAGGCGCAGCCAGTTTAATGAGCATTATAATAAATGGTGCAGAAAGGTTAATCCTGTAATGCATATCAATCATAAAGCGGGGGACAAAATGTATATTGATTATGCGGGGAAGACACTACCAATGGTCGATAAGGAAAGTGGTGAAGTTATACAAGTCCAGTTCTTTGTGGCAATACTTGGATCGAGCCAGTATACCTATGCAGAAGTAACATTAAGCCAGAGTAAAGAAGATTTTATATCATCCGTTGAAAATGCATTACATTTTTTTGGTGGTGTCCCCGCAGCCATAGTTCCGGATAATTTAAAAAGTGCTGTTATCAAAAGTAACCGCTACGAACCCACACTGAATGAGACGTTCCTTGATTTTGCAGAGCATTATGGGACAACGATCCTCCCGGCGAGGTCATATAAGCCAAGAGATAAATCACTTGTAGAGGGAATGGTTAAAATACTATACACAAGGGTATATAGTGTAATAAGAGACAAAACCTTCTTCAGCCTTAAAGAAATAAACATGGCTATCAGAGAACCCCTTATGGTCCATAACTCCACAAAGCTTACCGGGCCGCCCATATACACGTCTGGATCTGTTTAATGAGGTTGAAAAGCAGGCCTTATCACCTCTGCCGGAAAGGCGTTATGAATTAAAACAACTGTCATTTGCAACAGTAATGCTTAACGGACATGTATTGCTGGGGCAGGATAAACATTATTACAGTGTCCCGTATCAGTTCATTCGCAAGAAGGTTAAATTACTCTACAGCAACAGTCAGGTTGAAGTTTATTACAAGTATAACCGGATCGCATTACATCAAAGAATTAAGAAGCCTTACAGTTACACGACAATAACGGAGCATCTTGCATCCACTCATAAGTTTATCACTGAATGGACACCCCAAAGGTTCATTAACTGGGCAGAGAGCATCGATGGTAATGTAAAAGAATATATCCTCCATATCCTTGATAAGAAGCAACACCCTGAACAGGCATATAAAAGCTGTATGGGGGTTTTATCCCTTGTTAAAAAGGTTGGGGAAGAGCGCCTCACGAATGCCTGTAAAAGAGCCATAGAATATAATATGTACAGCTATAAAACTGTGCAAAACATACTTGAGAGAGGACTGGATCAGGTGGATAAAGATAACCAGCCAGAACACACACTTCCTGAGCACAATAACATAAGAGGAAACAATTATTATAAATAACCTAAAATCAACTTACAATGAATGAAACAACACTAACAAAAATGAGGCAGATGAAGCTCTTCGGGATGTTTGGAGCATTTAAGTCTGCCATTGAGACCGGTAAAACTGATAATTACACCATGGACGAGTTCGTTGCTCATATAACAGAAGCAGAATGGGATGACAGGCAGAACCGCAAGATATCACGAACTATCGGTAATGCCAGGTTCCGGTATAAAGCATCTGCAGAGGGTATTATTTATGACCCTTCAAGGAACATCGATAAGAACAAAATCATTCGTCTGGCCGGGTGTGATTATATAAGTAAAGCAGAGAATGTTTTAATAACAGGCAGCACCGGCGTTGGGAAAAGTTATATTGCCAGTGCCTTAGGACACCAGGCATGTATAGAAGGATACCGTGTTATGTACTTTAACATGGATAAGCTTTTTGCAAAGCTGAAAATGGCAAAAGCTGACGGCTCTTACCTGAAGGAGATGGCAAAGATAGAAAGACAGCATCTGGTAATCCTCGATGATTTTGGGCTTCAGCAGTTGGATAATCAGAACCGGTTAACACTGCTGGAAATCATTGAGGACAGGAACAATAAAAAATCCCTGATTATAACTTCACAACTTCCGGTGGAAGGATGGTATGATATTATCGGAGAAAAAACAGTGGCTGATGCTATAATGGACAGACTTGTTTATCAATCTCATAGGATAGAATTAAAAGGTGAATCCATGAGAAAAAAGAGAGGACAACAATCAACGTTTGATGAAGGAACAATTAATCAGATTATGAACTGAAAAATATTTAATTTTGAATTAAACAAGATAGCCTTAAAAAGTTCTTTGTTTTTGATGAAAATGTCACTGCTCACTTTAGTCCGGAATAGACTGCTCACTTTAAATCGGACAAGGGTGCTCAATATCACCGGATTTTACAATCTCCTCCTTCAAAGAGTATAAGCATTGGCTTTTAAATCCTTGAGAGGCTGAATAGATTTCGTTTCTATTCAGTTGTGGAAACCATGGACTTAAAAACCAATGTGGAACTTGATTATTGAAGTATTTGAGTTGATTTAATGAATCTTTATTATTTTTATTGAGTTTTAATGATCATTGTATTTTAAATAATACCAACTATAAACAAAAAATCATGAAAAAAACTGCTACAATATTATTTACTTTTTTAATTGTATTGCCGGTATTCTTTTCAGCATGTAATAAAGTAACTAAAAATAAAAAACCTAATATTATCTTAATAATGGCAGATGACATGGGTTTTTCAGATATGGGTGCAACGGGCGGAGAAATAAAAACCCCAAATCTGGATGCACTTGCAACCGAAGGAATTCTTTATAAACAATTTTACAACGGAGCAAGATGTTGTCCAACCAGAGCTTCTCTCATGACTGGACTTTATCCTCATCAAACGGGAATGGGATGGATGACGATTAGGAATCTTGGAACAGATAGTTATACCGGAGAATTAAATAATAATTGTGTGACTATTGCAGAAGTTTTAAAGAAAGCTGGTTATAATACATATATGTCGGGCAAATGGCATGTAGTTGCCGACGAAAATATGAATCAAAATAGTAATAAAGATGCATGGCCTGTTCAAAGGGGATTCGATCATTTTTTTGGTACTTTACGTGGCGACGGGAGCTATTATACTCCGGGTGCATTAACGTCACAAAATACAATTATCGAAGCTCCTGAAGATTTTTATTATACAGATGCAATTAGTGATACGGCAGTTAGTATGATTCAGGAAAACAATAAAACAGATACCCCTTTTTTTATGTATGTTTCTTATACTGCACCTCACTGGCCGTTACATGCTTTAAAAGAGGACTTTGAACCTTACATAGATAAATACAAAATTGGTTGGGATTCACTTCGGGCAGAACGCTTTGATCGTCAAAAAAGATTGGGTATTATAAATGAAGACTGGATTTTATCAGAACGCAATCCTGATGCACCGGCATGGAATTCTCTTTCTGATGAAAGAAAGGAAGACATGACACGAAGAATGGCAATTTATGCAGCCCAAATAGAAGTAATGGATCGTGGTATAGGAAGAATTATTGATGAACTTGAAAAAGAAGGAGAACTGGACAATACATTGATTTTCTTTTTGCAGGATAATGGTGGTTGTGCAGAATTTATAAGTGATGGGAGTAGAGATATTGAATTGATGGGCTCTGCTGAATCGTTTGAAAGCTACAGGTTACCCTGGGCAAATGCATCAAATACTCCATTTCGGATGTTTAAGCACTGGACCCACGAGGGTGGAATTGCAACTCCACTAATTATTCATTGGCCGAAAGGAGTTGTTAATCCCGGCAGAACAAGCGAACGCCCCGGACAGTTAATGGATATTATGACAACATGTGTTGAAGTGGCAGGGGTAAAATATCCATCTGAATACAAAGGAAATGAAATTCATGCTTTGGAAGGTGAGTCTTTGGTGCAGTCGATTAAAAACGAAAGTGATGAAAGAAAATCTGATTTGTATTGGGAACATGAGGCAAATAGAGCAATTAGAATTGGAAATTGGAAGTTAGTATTAAAAGCTTCAGAAGTGTTTCCTTTCGATGGGAAATGGGAACTTTATAATTTAGCCAACGATCGCACAGAAATGAATGATCTTACGGATAGCTATCCTGAAAAAGTGGAAGAAATGAAATCAAAATGGGAAGATTGGGCCAAAAGAGTAAATGTGTATCCATTAGATAACCGGCCATGGAATGAACGTTTGCGTAATCCAAAAGCTATTTCCAACTTATATTCGGCAGAAAAAGAATAAAGACATTTAGTTTTCAAGAAAGCTTCCTAAAATAGAAAATAACAAATTGAAGACTTATTAATGAATTCTATCTGTTCTAAAAAATATCTTGTTATATTTAGTTTGGTGTTTGTGTTTTTTTCATGTAAAAACGGAAACATTAATTCTGCTTCTACTGAAAATTCAGATGTTTACTCAGGTTCTGTAAGTTGCCGGGAATGTCATGAGCGGTTTTACGAACTTTGGGCTCCTTCTCATCATGGTCTGGCCATGCAACCAATTACTGCCGACTTCATTGTGAATAAAATTCAACTTACTCAGGATGGAATACTTATAGAAGATGCCCTTTATTTGGCTGTACAAAAAGATACCAATTTAATTTTTCGGGAAATAAATGGAAATAATGTAACCGATTATAAAGTTACATGGGCACTTGGAGGGAAAAATGTATATTATTTTTTAACTTCCCGGGAAAGTGGCCGGTTACAAACACTTCCTCTGGCTTACAATGTAAACTCAAAAATATGGTATAACAATCCACAATCTGCGGTTCGTCATTTTCCAAATACAAGTGGTCAAAATCAGGAAGATGAGGCGTTAAGCTGGAGAGATTTAGAATATACATTTAATACATCCTGTTATAGTTGTCATGTAAGTCAGCTTGCAAACAATTACAATTTAGCAACGAATACTTACCAAACCAACTGGAAAGAGCCTGGCATTAATTGTGAAACCTGTCACGGTCCAAGTGCCGAGCACGTTCGTGTAACAAGGGAAGCCGGCGAAGAAAATATTCCTGAAGATTTAAAAATAATTATAACCAAAAAATTTTCACCTGAACAACACAATGCAAGCTGTGGCTCTTGTCATGCTAAAATGTCCCCTATCTCTTCTTCTTATATGCCGGGAGATAAATTCTTCGACAATTTTGATTTGATTACTTTGGAAAGTAGTGATTTTTATGCTGATGGTCGTGATTTGGGCGAGAACTACACAATGACTGGTTGGGAAATGAATAGTTGTGCACAAAACAGCAATATTCATTGTGTAACTTGTCATACCTCCTCTGGAAGATACCGCTTTAAGAGTGATGATCTGGTTGAAGCAAATAAAGCCTGTACTATTTGTCATGTTGAAAAAGAGACTGGTTATGAACAACACACTCACCATATTAATAATAAAAAGAGTTCGCCCCAATGTACCGACTGCCACATGCCCAAAACCAGTTTTGGAAACATGGTTCGTTCCGATCATTCCTTCCGTCCTCCAATGCCAGCTGCTACAATAAAATTTGGTTCACCAAATGCATGTAACCTTTGTCATCAGGATAAAAATGCAAACTGGGCAGATCAGACTGTGAAGAAATGGAAGTCCAAAGATTATCAGCAGGAGACTTTAGTAATTGGAGGTTTAATAGAAGATGCCAGAGATGGGAATTGGGACAAGCTCGATCAAATGTTAGAAGCCATTCAAACAAACCAATACGGAAAAGTTTTTACTGCCTCTCTAATACGTTTGATAAATTCCTGCGAAAATCTGAAAAAATGGCCGGTTCTTATTCAGGCTTTAAATCTGGAGTCACCCCTTTCCAGAAGTGCTGCAGCCTCTTCTTTGCAGGGCTATATAAATGACGATACTAAAATCGCACTTTTTAAAGCCGCAAACGATGAATATCGATTGGTACGACTGGCTGCAGTCAGGTCATTGGCGGCATTTCCACAACAAAATTTTACAGCAAATCAAATTACCTTATTTCAAAAAGAAAATGCAGAATACGAAAAATCATTGATTTCAAGACCAGATGACTGGAGTGCTCATTACAATCTTGGAAATCATTATCAAAATTTGGGGAATATATCTGAAGCATTAAAATCTTATGAAAATGCTCTTAAAATTTTCCCTGATGCAGTTCTGGCACTTGTTAACAGCAGCCTTTTGTATTCCATTTCGGGAGACAAGATAAAAGCCCAGAATTATTTGGAGAGAGCACTTTTAATTGCCCCTGAAAATGAAGCTGCCAATTTGAATTACGCCCTGTTAATGGCCGAAATGCAAAAACTAAACGAAGCAGAAAAAGCATTCAAAAAAGTATTGGAAATAAATAAAAACAATTCCACAGCAGCATATAATTTAAGTATCATTGTTTCATCGGTTGATTTGGACGAAGCTTGCACTTTAAGTAAACAGGCAATGAATTCCTCACACGATGATCCGAAATATGCATATACTTATGCCTACTTCATGAATCTTAATCATCATCAGGAGGATGCAATTAAACAATTGGAAAAAATTATTGCCCAAAATCCTAATCATATTGCTTCTGTTTATCTTTTAGGAAACATTTATATAGAAAAGAATAACCCGGGAAAAGCAATTCAAATTTATCAGGAAGCCATTCGAAATATAAACGATAATCCACAGGCAGTTAATCAGCTACAAAATGAAATAAAACGCATCCAATCCATGTAAATTTTGTATAAAAGAATATGAAATTTATATAAGACTCTGGGTTAAGCAAATTGATATATTACTAAATAAAAAGTGAAAAATCCGGTCATCAAGGGCACCTCATTCCGGATCAACAGAACAAACGATTCCGGAAATGATTGTGCACTATAAACCGGAATGTAAACAGCACAATATCAGTACATACCAACTGAACAATTTATTTAATTAGGGACTGCTCTCTCTAAACCGGAATAGGGTGCTCACTAACACCGGAACCTCCAATTTATGAGGTCTGTTAAAGTTACAAAAATCTGCCCAAGTTTTAATTTTGTTATTGTAGATCAATAATTTGCAGGGGTTTTTAAATTTCATGTTGAAGCCTGCCTGCCCTGTCTACAGGCAGGCAGGCGGCAGGCAGGGAATTGGTGACGGATTTTGTAACATGTGTCCAATTAAAGAATTTATAGTGTTAATGTTTGTTTTTTTAGATTTAGTTTCAGAATAAATGCTATGAGTTAAGTATTGCCCTGGCTTTATCATCAAGGGCATCAGTCATAAACGGTATACCGGTAATAGACTCAGTTTCACGGTTAGCAGTAATCAGATCATTTCTGCTAAGTTGTGAGATATTAAATTTTCTTACTCCTGCCATAAATTGTTGTAATCCGCAAGTGAGTTTATCTGTATACCCACACAGAGCAATTGCGCCTAACGGGATATTTTTCATTTCGTCTTCACCCACCTTGTTTTTTACATTTTCCCACTGTGCAAATATTTCTTCCGGATATATACCGTATTCAGTTACCGATGGAGGCAGTGTGTCCCAATGTCCGTTAAGCTCGGCTTTCCGTTCTGGATGGAATACTCCTTCAATATTGCTTCCAAGGAAGCCTGCAATCATAGGAGCCCTCCCAAGACATATTAATCTGGCATAAGGAGAAACTAATGAAAGTGCCTTGAATAAATGATCTTCACGTGCAAATCCACCGGCTAAAGAAATGTCAGGCACTTTGATGCCTTTCTTAGCAAGTATGCTGCAATATTCGTAGGTTTTCGCATGTAAAGCCAGTGAAGGGATTCCCCAGTTTTGCATCATATTCCATGGGCTCATTCCCGTTCCTCCACCGGCACCGTCAATAGTAAGTAAATCAAGTTTCGCATCAGCTGAATATCTTATTGACATTGCAAGATTCTCCATTCCATAAGCTCCTGTTTTCATTGTTATTCGCTTAAATCCGATCTTCCTCAAGTGATTAACAAGATCAAAAAATCCTTCGCGTGTCTCCTCGGGAGAATGTTTATCTGTCGCGCCTAAACGGCTATGACGCGCAAATGATATTATTGCCTTGCTTTTATAAGCTTTTATGACTATCGGATCAGTAGGATCCGGATCGACAATATATCCACGTTTTTTTAGGAATTGCGCATACTCAAGATCTGTTACCTGTATCTCTCCTCCAATATCTTTTGCACCCTGACCCCATTTAAGTTCAATAATTACATCATTTCCATATTTTTCGATCAGGTACTCAGCAACACCATTTCTTGTATCTTCTACATTCATCTGAATAATAATGGCTCCATAACCGTCATTATATCTTCTAAAATATTCTATCCTTCTTTCCAACTCCGGAGACTTTGTTGTTTTGCCATTTTTTATAATAGATTCTTTATCTACTCCCACAACATTTTCACCAACCACAATAGGAAAACCTGCCAATGCAGCACCAACTGCAAAAGATGGCCAGTAACGTGCCGCTATGAATGTTGATCCGAGAGCCCCGGTCATTATCGGAATACGGCATTTTGTTTTTACTTCATTACCAAACTCAGTTTCGATATTCACATTCGGGAAAATACAATCATCAGGATCATCTGTAAGATCTTTGCTCAATCCAGAAGAACCATATGCATAACCTTGAATCCGAAGAGCATGATATCCTATTCCATCAGCTGTAACATAATTTCCACCAGCGGTTGAATAGCCGAACTTACGAGGGTATAACATTTTTCTTCCTTCCATACAGGAGAGCCATGTTTCACATTTCCCTTTACAAGCTGAGTCACATAGTGTACATAATCCAGATTCACAAGGTACGCCACGGTTTATCGCTCCAAGGGCATCATTATTCTTCATTGCGTTGAACATAATTCTTAAATTGAATGGTTAATAATTAGAAAATATTTGTTTTTTAATGCAAAAATGTTGTAATATATAACATAAGTTTTAAAAAAAAATAAAAGAATTTTATTTAAAATCACCGAATTGAATATTAAACATGTTCGTCACCGTTTTAATTAATTAACTCTTTATCTGAAAACACATCTTACATAATAAAAAACTTTCAGCCGGACGGTTTTTGATTATACTGAAACTAAATCTCCATGCCTGTTCTGCCTGAAATTCAAGCCGATTCCTTTCTTTTGTATCAAGTTTTTTCAAAGCAGTATGGTTCAAATAGCTTTTTATAAGTCCATCTTTTTAAAGATCTTGTGTGCTATATTGAGCCTTCATTCTCAATTTTCATTAGATATTGGCTTTGCCTTATATAAAAAATATTCATTTCTTTAAGATCTCAATCTGTGATCTTAAATTTTCTTTTAAAGATAAATTTCTAATTAAATTTAGACTGGACGAGCGCAGGTTTCTCAGGTTTTTAATGAGATTATTGTTCTGTTTTATTTACAAAAAATTTATTCATGATTGTTTTGGCTGTTACATGTGTTAAACTAGTTTCAGCCATTTTGTAAGTCTTAATAATCTTCATTTTTTGAGTCCAGCCACAAACAGCCTCTTTCATAGTCAGTGGCCATAGATCATTGTCCTTATACGCAAGTAAAGTCTCCTTTTCATAATTATAAGAGAATTCTTCAAGTTCTGCTACAACAAATTCAGATCCAACAATGTCACAAGGTATTTCATAATGGCTTGAATATATGACATATACTTTATTGTCCGGCATACCAAAATAATAAGCAGGATTTGGTGTAGGAAAATAATGTTCATTACCCTTGGCCTTGTAGATTAGTTTGGGCTCTCCTTTAGGGTATTTCATGATAGTGAGTATTTATGTAATACTATGCAAGGTAATAAAAATCCGGTTCAAAAGGCCGATTTTTTGTTCCAAGTCTCCGATTTGATATTATTTGATATTAATGGTTACACTATTAAGAGAAACGATAGATTTTTATTTTATTCCTACCTTAATGCAAAAGCCGGACGTCTTGACCACACCTGGCCGATTCAATTGCAATTTTCATAAATAATTTAACAACAAGCACTTAATTCCGACAAAGAATGGTCAATTTACTCCGGCCAAAGGTGGTCAGAACCACTGGCTTTTCCAATTAGCTGGTGTACTATTTTAAAAATCCAGGTCGAGAATAATCCTTATGTTTTCCTTTACTTTTTGTTGAATGTCATGCGGTAACTCGCCAACTTTTAAAGTTAGTAGTCTGTTATCAATTGCCCTGATTTGATCAATCATTATATCAGAGTCGCTTTTAAGATTTGCAGTCCCTTTTTTAATATGAACTCGTAAAATATCACTTTCTGGAGCTACATTCGTTGTTACGGGGCAAATAACAGTTGAAGAGTGATCCTTAAGAAGATTTGTCTGGACAATCAGAACAGGTCTGACTTTGCCAGTTTCTGTACCACGTCGTGGTTCAAGATCAGCAATCCAGATATCAAATTGTTTAATTCTCATCTTGCAGGGATTCAAATTCTAAGAGGACAGCTAATGATTCTCTTTTAACTAACCTGGATTCTTTAGCTAATTTTCCGGAAATAAGGTTCCTCTTATTAATTCGGTTGTAGTAATCCACAGCTTCATTTATATATCGGTTTCTTGACTTTTTCACTTTAGTTAAGAGATCTTCGGTTTCGTCGAAGATGCTATCATCGAGTTTAAGTGATAATGTTTTCATGTATATTATATTAGTATATCATAAAGGTATATACTATTTTGCAATTCTCCAATTTTTTATCGTTAAAAAGAGAACCCGGCTACCGAATAGTTTACAATATGCCAGCTAACGGCCCGGCAATAGGGCCGAGCGTTAAAGAGGGTGTCTCAAAAGGCACCACCTCCCCCTAACCTTTCGGTCAGGGTACTCCTCCTCTGAAGAGGAGGAGAAAGTTAAAATATTATAAATCAGCACTTTCCCCTCCCGAGTACTCAGGATTAGCCGGAAAGTCCTGAGCGCAGCGAAGGATCATGGTGCAGAATTTTAATTACGGGCAGATGCGCGAATCCGGGTGCCGGGTTAAGTACTGGTCCATGTAAGTGGCTCAGAGTCATGCCCGCCCGTACGACCCTGCCCGAATGAATTCGTTCAGGCGGGCAAAAAGCATGCTGAACAACTTACCTTTATTGTCCGTGTTATATTTAGGCGGTTTTTTCATTGAGGTTCCGTTTTTAAAATGAAGATATAATTTAGGCTGTTTAAGATTAATAGTTATCAATCG
>Ga0307420_1000262_pt1 | contig 25257 bp, 28 predicted proteins | sample SalMarWE160240MG_2_FD_202167 | JGI IMG/M metagenome (GOLD analysis project Ga0307420, IMG submission 202167) | Salt marsh sediment microbial communities from the Plum Island Ecosystem LTER, Massachusetts, United States - WE1602-40 | ecosystem: Environmental > Aquatic > Marine > Intertidal zone >... | reverse complement strand
GACGCTACGCGCCCGAAACACAGTCCCAGACTTAGGCGGCAAAACCACGACTATAGGCATGGCTGAAGCCATAGCTGCCGAGATTTCAAAAATGAAAAGGTGAATTTGACATGACCGTAAAAAGCTCGGATTACATACGAATTTTTGACACCACCCTACGCGACGGCGAACAAAGCCCAGGTGTTTCCCTGACTTTTGACGACAAAGTCGAGATAGCCAAACAACTGGCTCTACTGGGCGTAGATTCCATTGAAGCTGGGTTTCCCGCGTCTTCAGATGGAGAGAAGAAAGTCGTCAAGGAAATTGTCCGCCAAAAGCTGGACACTGAAATCATTGCTTTATCACGTTGCAACAGAAAAGACATTGAAGCCGCCATCGAAACGGATGTTCCAGCGATTCACGTTTTCATCCCTACCTCGCCTGTGCAGATGAAGTACGCGGTTAACATGACACCTGAACAGGTTGTCGCAGCCGCCGTGGATTCCATCGAATACATCAAAAAACACGGTTTGGTCTGCGAGTTTTCCCCGATGGACGCCACGCGAACTCAGCCAGCCTTCTTGAAGCAGATTTGCCAAGCCGCAGAGAAGGCAGGCATGGACAGGCTGAATGTTCCAGACACCGTCGGCATCATGATTCCTCGAACCATGGGCAAGCTCATCGCTGACCTGACGAAGATTGTGAAGACGACGATTAGCGTTCACTGTCACAACGACTTTGGCATGGCAGTCGCCAACTCTTTGGCTGCGGTGGAAGCAGGCGCCACCCAAGTTCACTCGACCATCAACGGGCTGGGCGAACGTGCAGGAAACGCCTCGCTGGAGGAGGTCGTGATGGCGTTGCACATGCTCTACAAGCTAAAGACGCGAGTGAACACGCGTTTATTGTACAGCACTTCCCGAATGGTCGCCGCGTTGACTGGACTACCGGTGCAGGCAAACAAAGCCATTGTAGGCGAAAACGCCTTCGCACACGAATCAGGCATCCACACGAGAGGAGTAACGGTTAAGCCTTTAACGTTCGAGCCGATAAAACCCGAAACCGTCGGGCGGACAAGGAAGCTGGTGGCGGGGAAACTGGCTGGAACCCACGGTATCAAAGCTGAACTCGAAGAAATCGGCATCCACCCCAGCGACGAGCAGTTAAAGGAGATTGTGCGGAGGGTCAAAGGTCTAGGCGACAAAGGCAAGATGGTGACGGACGCGGACTTGCTGGCTTTAACGTCGGCGGTCATGGGTGAAGTCATCAGCGAAGAAAAAATCGTTGACCTCTGCGACCTAGCGGTCATGACAGGCATCAAAGTCATACCCACAGCCTCGGTTAGGCTAGTCTTGGACGGACAAGAGTACAGTGCAGCTGAAACAGGCGTCGGACCCGTGGACGCAGTGCTGAAAGCCATTCAGAAATTGACGAATAATCTGGAGCAAATCAGGCTGAAAGAATACCGACTCGAAGCCATCACAGGCGGCTCAAACGCCGTCGCCGAAGTCGTCATAAAAGTCGAAGACGAAAAAGGCAACATCGTATCCGCACGTGCAGCCCGAGAGGACATCGTGATGGCAAGCGTTGAAGCAATGATAAACGGCATAAACAAGTGCCTAATAAAAAACCGAAAGCTGGGAAGCAAAAATTGAAAGTAGCCTTCCAAGGAGAGAGAGGCGCCTACAGCGAAAGCGCAGTCTACACCTATTTCGGCGACGAGGCGGAAGTTAAGCCCTGCAGAGACCTCACCGAAGTCTTCGAAAGCGTAGACAAACAAGAAGTGCCAGTCGGCGTCGTCCCCGTAGAAAACAGCTTAGAAGGCAGCGTAAACCAAACCTACGACCTTTTCCTAACGCACAACCTGAAAGTCTCAGGCGAAATCGTCATCAGAATCTCCCACTGTCTCATAGCGAACCCCACCACAAGCTTGGAGGCGGTTAAAACGGTTTACTCGCACCCTCAAGCGTTGGCGCAGTGCCGCAGCTTTCTTGAACGCTTAGGCAGCGACCTGATTCCGACTTACGACACCGCAGGCAGCGTAAAAATGCTCAAGGAAAAAGGATTGAAAGACGCCGCTGCCGTAGCCAGCGAAAAAGCCGCCGAAATCTACGGCATGAAAATCCTCGCCAGAGAAATAGAGGATACCCCAACGAACTATACAAGGTTCTTTGTCATATCCAAAGAAGACGCGGCAAAGACGGGCAAAGACAAGACTTCAATAATTTTCGCCGCCAAGCACAAACCTGGCGCACTTTACCACGCGCTCGAAGAATTCGAGAAGAGAAAAATAAACCTCACAAAAATCGAATCCAGACCGACAAGGCAAAAACCTTGGGAATACAATTTTTACCTGGATTTCGAAGGGCACAGAACAGAAAAAAACTGCACCGAAGCGCTAAAAGCCCTGCAAGAAAAGGCGGCGTTCCTGAAAATTTTGGGCTCATACCCCAGAGCCGAACAGCCGCGCGTTTAAGCCTCAGCAGCCTCTAACATCTTGTACATGGTCTTGTAGGATTTTTCGTAGTCGCGGCTTGCTTTCATCAATTTAGACTTTAAAGTGTCCATCTTGGCAGCAATAGCTTCAGGGTCTTTCTGCTGGATCAGGCGCAGCCAATCACGCGCTTTCTCGATAAACAGGTTTTCGATCTTCTCCATCTCTGGAAGGGTGAATTGGAGGCTAGAGAATAATTCAGGATTTTCCAGCGCCGTGGCTTCAGCCAAAGTGAACAGCATCTGATATGTTGTGCCGGCAACTTTTTTGGTTTCAAGAAAATCAGGCTGTTCCAAGAGTGTTTCGCAGGTGACCAACCCGACGAAGTGCGGCAGTCCCAGCACAATCGACATTAGCTCGTCATGTTTCTTTGGAGACATTATGAAAACGCGTGCGCCCACCTTCTCCAGCCATCCCTTATATTTCTCCGCAAACTCTTGCTCCTTCGCGTTCGTGGGCGTAAGAATGTAGGCTTTGTTTTTGGCGCTTGGGCTGCCTGGACCAAAAACGGGGTGGGTCCCGAGAACCAAAGCCTTCCTGAGATACTGGTGCATGACCTTCACGGGCTGCTCTTTGATAGAACAAATATCGACAACCGTCTGCCCTTCACGAACACATGGCGCGATTTTCTTGACAACTTCCTCAAAGGCATCGATTGACACGCATATGATGACGTTGTCAGCTTTCTTGACTGCATCCGCTAAATCAGCGGTCTCAACGCCAAGCTCTTCGCCTAATTTGGCCAATTTTTCCTTCTTTCTGCTTGAGAGAATAACCTGTTCGCCGTTTTCCTTGCAGAACTTCGCGAACCATACGCCCATTTTTCCCGCGCCGATTATGGCAGTTTTCATTCCACGGCCTCACAAATCTTGTTCAAGGCTATGAGCAGGTCATCGCGGGGCGCAGTTAAAGAAATCCTGAAGTGCTCCCTGTAATCGCCGAACGCTGTCCCTGGAGCCACAGCCACGCCGTTGTCAAGCAGGCTCAACGTGAACCTTTCCGAATCTAATCCGCGTCGTCTTGGGAAGATGTAGAAGGGAGCGCTGGGTTCTGAAAATTCCAGTTTCGACTTGGAAAGTATGTCTGAAGCCAGCTTTGCTCTTTCACGGTAAACATCTCTGATTTTCTCCGTAAGCTCGTTTTGCAGCTCCAACGCTTTCAACGCGGCTTCCTGAATGAAAACTGGAACGTTACTGATTGTCACTTGGTTCAGCCTGCCAAGTTTTTCAATGAACTCGGTGTTGGCGATTACGTAGCCGATTCGCCACCCCGTCATCGTGAACGTCTTGGAAAAACCGGTGACGAGTATGTGGTCGCCGCCGTACTCCAGAATTCTTTTGGTTTTGACGAAGCTTATGTCCGCGTAAACCTCATCAGACAAAATCGTGATGCCTTTCTCGTTGGCTATTTGCACTATGCCATCAAACACTTTATCCTCTATGATGCCGCTCGTGGGATTTTTAGGGTTGTTCAGTATTATCATCCGCGTGTCCTTGTCAATCACGCTTTCAAGCGTGTCCAAGTCTATTTTCCAGTTGGAATCAAGCTCGGTCTTCACGAATCGGGTTTCGGCGCCAATAGTCTTCGCTGCCAACTCGTACGCCGTCCAATAGGGCGTGGGAATCACTACGTTCCCGCCGTCCTTCAGCAGCAGGTACATGGCAGAAAAAATGCCCCATTTTGAGCCTGGCGTGATTACCACGTTATCCGCGTACACCTTGTGGACGCTGGCAAGTTTTTCCCGCAGGTTCTTCTCGCCGTAAGCGGAAGAATACTTGGTTTTTCCCCTTTTCATGGCGTCGTAGGCGGCTTCGACTATTTCGGGCGGCGTCTCCAGGTCAGGGTCGCCTATGTTCAACTTGATTATTTTTTTTCCTTCGCTTTCCAGTTTCAAAGCTTTCTCGTTTATCTCATACAGCATTTTTGTCAAGTCTCCCTTTCGTCTTCATTTCTAACATTTTTTGAATCTTGAACGGCGCTGCACATGCTGACTATCTGGCGGTAAATCGCTTCAACATGCGAAGGGTCGAGACCTAAATCCGCGGCTCTTTCCCTGATGTGCGCGTACACGTCTGTTTCTCTGGGGAAATCCTGAATGGGAATACCATGCTTTTCCTTAAACAAGCCGATGGACTTGCATATCTCTGCCCTCTGGCTTAGTGACCTCAAGATTTGCTCATCTACTTCATCGACTCTTTTTCTTAATTGCTTGATGTTCTCCATTTATTTCTTCTCCTTCAACACATTCGGTATAAGCCCAGCGCGGATCATGTGATCGGCAAGAACCGTCGCCACGGCAGCTTCCACAACTGGCACCGCCTTAGGCACCACACAAGGGTCATGCCGCCCTTTCACGGCTATCGTGGCGTCTTTCATGTTTCGCAGGTTAATGGTGCGCTGCTCTTTCGTGATAGATGGCGTGGGTTTCACAGCCACCCTCACTATAATCGGCATTCCAGAGGACAAGCCGCCCAAAATTCCCCCTGCATTGTTCGTCAGTGCCACAACCTTCCCCTGATGCATTCGGTACGCGTCATTATTCTCGGAGCCCTTCAACTCCGCAGCCGCAAAGCCTAAGCCGAACTCCACGCCTTTCACAGCAGGAACCGACAGCAAAATCTTGGCAATATCAGCATCCAACGCGTCAAACAACGGCTCACCAACGCCCACGGGAACGTTCAAAGCGATGCATTCGATTATGCCGCCTAGGCTGTCGCCGTCTTTTCTCGCTTTTACAATGGCAGCTTCCATCGCTTCGGCGCACGCTGAATCGGGGCATCTGACGGCGGTTTCGTACCGCTCGCGGATTTCCGCAAGACCAACGGGCTTGTCCATTTTCACGTTGCCTATCGCCTTAGTATACGCCAAAACGTCAACATCGAACGCGCTCAGCAGTTTCTTGGCTACGGCACCAGCCATCATCAAGGCTACAGTAACTCTTCCAGAGAACCGCCCTCCACCGCGATAATCATTAAAGCCACCATACTTTTCACGGGCGGGATAATCAGCATGCCCAGGGCGAGGCAAATCTTTAATGGCTTCGTAGGCGCTGGAATCCGCCTCCTTATTTGCTACTAGCATGGCTATAGGTGCGCCTGTGGTAAAGCCGTTAAAAACTCCTGAAAGAATCTGGACCTTGTCTTTTTCAATTCTTCCAGAAACAATCTTCGGCTGCGCCGGAATTCTCCTGTCCAGTTCTGCTTGGATGTCTTTTTCGGAAAGAGGCAGCCCAGCGGGGCAGCCGTCGATGACGACGCCTACACATTTGCCGTGGCTCTCCCCGAAAGACGTAACCACGAATTCTTTACCTATCGAATTCCCCGCCAACCACATCCACTCCTAACAAGCGTAAATCACTGAAGAATCTCGGATAAGACTTTCGAACGCACTCCGCGTCTTGAATCCTTGTCTCGCCGCTAGCGCCCAACGCAGCAACCGCGCAAGCCATCGCAATCCTGTGATCATTGTGCGGATCAATCACCGCGCCGTGCAAAGCGCAAGGACCGTTCACTGTCAAGCTGTCTTCGTCCATGGCGATTTGAGCGCCCATCTTTTTTAGTTCAAGGTAAAGCGACATCAGCCTATCTGACTCCTTGTACCTTAGTCTATGTGCATCGTGTATTTTAGAAGTGCCTTTTGCATAGCACGCGAGAACCGTGCAGACGGGAACAAGGTCAGGAATGTTCCGTGCGTCCATGTCCACGGCTTCAAGCGAGCCGCCGTTTCCCTTTACCTCAACGCTATCGGGGCACACTTTGCCGTTCACGCCCATTCGCTTAAGAATCCCCATAACAGCCTTGTCGCCTTGCTCCGCCGCATAATCAAGATTCTTAACGGTCACATCCGAGCGGGTTATAGCGGCAGCTGCCAAGAGGAACGCGGCAGACGAAAAATCCCCTGAAACACGGTGACTGCAAGGCTGGTATGTTTGGTTTGCGGGTATGCGGATGCGGTCAAAATCTTCTGGAATAGACACGTTTACGCAATGCTCAGCGAGGACGATATGGGTCATTTTAACGTAGCCTTTGGACTCAAGCGGAGCGGTTAAGGTTATTTCCGTGTCCGCCCGTGCCATGGGACAAGCAAACATGAGTCCTGAGATAAACTGAGAGCTTACGTCTCCGCGCATGATGGTTTTTCCTCCTGCAATCCCGCCGCCTTGGACAACAATGGCTGGCTTGCCAGCAAGACGTTGAGAGCGTGCCTCAGCACCTAATTGTTTGAGGCTTTGAAGCAACGGCTCGATAGGTCGCCGTTCCAAAGATTTCCCGAGCACAAAGACCGACTGCTCAAGTGCCAAGGCTGCTACGGGTATTATGAACCGCAGGGTAGCTCCCGACTCGCCGCAGTCTATTGGCTCCTTTGCGCCTCTAAGCGGTTGGGCGCCTTCAACCGTCCAGCAATCTTCTACGGCCTTCACTTTTGCGCCCAAAGCCTTGACCGCACGCAACGCAGCCTCAGTGTCATCTGACAGTAAAGGCCCTGAAATCTTGGAGGTTCCCTGTGCGAGCGCGGCGGCTATCAGCATCCGCTGCGTGTAAGCCTTAGACGGAGGCGCAGAGACTTCACTCTTCAACCTTTCGGCTTTTCTGACTGTAACATCGGTCATTAGCTAAGCATCCTTGCTTTTTCATGATTCAAGCGCGCCTGCAGAACTTCACCCTTATACTGTTGCAACGCTGTTTTCACCGAGTCGATTTTGTCGGTGGAAACCACTGCCGTCACCGCAGGACCTTTTCCGCACAGTCCAGCAGCTAAAGCGCCAGAAGCTAACGCCTCCAAAGCTACTGAAGTGTCATAGCCTAAGGCTGACGAGTAGATTATGCCGTTAAGGGAAAGTGCTTCCCAGAAATTTCCCTTCAAAGCCTCCGCGTAAGCGATTTTAACAAGCGGCTTAACCGTTTGCAGCCGATTCACGTCCGAATCTCCAGTGTACGCCTTTCTGGATGGAACGTGAAACAGAACCGTCAAGTCATCAGGCAACGTAACGCGCTTTAGAAGCTTTCTTTTCAAGTTATCCGTAACCACTGCACCTCCGAAATAAGAGGCACAGGCATCGTCAAATGCGCCTGTTACGGTGACTTTGGCGTCAAAAGCCGCGTCCACACCCAGCTTAACCACCGCTATATCATCCAGCGTTTTGCCTAAAGCGGCGACTGTTGCGAGGGCTACCGCGTTTGCGGCGACGCTGCTGCTTTTCAGACCTCGGGCAATGGGAATGTTCGATGAGGTTTTCACTTTTGCGCCAAAGCGTTTCTCAACGCTGAAATGCTGGAAAACCCGCGACACCGTTCTCTCGATTAAGGCGGTGCTTTCGGCTGGGTCGGAGGTGATTTCTCCCTTGATTACGTTCGGTTCGTCTGTTAACTTGACTTCAGCTTTTGTCCACAGGTCTACTCCGAAAGCCGCACCTTTACCCAGGGCAATCGCGTTTACAATGGTTGCCGCGCCGTGAGCTATTGCCTCAGCTTTCTCGATCACTTGCCTTCACCTGTACCCGAAAGTTTGTTTAATGCCGCTTTCCGCATGACTTCGATGGGCGCAGAGTGCCCCGTCCAGATTTCGAAGGATGCGGCGCCTTGATAAATCAGCATTTCCACACCGCTGATCACTTTGGCGCCTGCTGCTTTGGCGTTTTTCGCCAGTTTGGTTTCGACAGGGTCGTAGACTATGTCCATTACCGTCAGGTCAGACCTCAACAGATGCGGCGGCACTATGCTTTGATTGGCTGCTGGGTTCATGCCTACGCTGGTCGCGTTGATGAGCACGTCTGAATCTTGCAGATTATCCGCTATGGCATCGAGGGTGAGAGCGCTGCCAACAACTTTTTTGCCTAATGTTCTAGTCAGGCGTTCTGCTAACTCCTTTGATTTTCCATCCGCTCGGTTTAAAACAACGAGTTCTCCAACTTCTTTGGCAAGAGTGAAGGCTATGGCTTTAGCAGCGCCACCTGCTCCGAGCAAGAGCAGTTTTTTCTCAGCCAGTTCGATGCCGTTTTCTCTGATGGCGTTCAACGCGCCCACGCCATCGGTGTTAAAGCCTGAAAGCTTGCCCTCCTTGTTCAGAATGGTGTTGGTTGAGCCGAGAAATTTCACGGCTTCGTCCAGCTCGTCCAAGTAAGCCGTTACAGCGTTTTTATGTGGCATGGTTACGTTTAACCCGTGAATGCCTAAACCGCGTATGCCTCGTAACGCGTTTTCCAAGTCTGCGGTTTTTACGCGGAACGCCAAGAAAACGAAATCAAGTCCCAGATGATTGAACGCTGCGTTGTGGATTGTCGGGCTTAGAGTGTGCTCTATGGGATCGCCTATAACGCCGCACACTTGTGTTTTTCCCGAGATAGCCATCAGTTCTACCTCAATAGCCTGTAAGCTGACTTCATCTCTTGAATGGTCATTTGCCCAGAGGCGGTCTCGCTGCCTAGTTCAAGCGAGGCGAAGGTGAAGAAACCGCCGAACAGCGGCGATAAGAGCCTGGAAACCTTTCCGAGTTCGCCCATGCAGAAACACACCAGCTTCGCCTTGCCTGAAGCCGCTGCTATGAAGTTTAGGGCGGTAAGGTTGTCTGTCATCTGCTTCGCGGTTGTCACGATTTTGCAGACCTCTGCGCTGCTGGAGATTTCCCTTTCAAGAACGCTGTTCAACTTGGAAGCGCTTAAAGAGCCATCGAACTTGTGAAAGGACACAATTGGTTTGGCGCCTTGTGCTTTCAGTTCCTTTACCCAGTCCTTAAGCTGCGGTGTGGATAAGGCTACATCAACATATTCAAAGCCGCTCTTGGCTGCGTTTAACAGCACTTGGCGGTGCTCTGTTTGGGTTCGGGATGCCTTGTCCGTGGCGATTTTCGACGTTTTCCCGTGAGCCGCCAAATCTGCTAAGCCACGGTGGTTTTCAAGACAGTCTTCGAGGCGGTCAAGTCGTATCTCTATGAAATCTGGGTGAGCAGCGTCCGCTTTTTCTATTAGCCGAAGAGCTTCTGGCACGGTTTTGGGGAGAATGGACACGCAGATTCTAGCGGTCAACGCTCAATCACCGTTTCGTCAGGCACGGCTACGCCGAAGTGTCTACCAGCACTTGTGGTGACATGGGCTAAAACTTCGTCGCCAGCCTTCAACTCCGTCACTGGCTTCGACCCTTTCGGTGTCACGAGCCTTATTGTTTCGGCGTTTTGCAGTATGGTCTTGAGTTTTTTTCCTTCAGCTTCGGCTTCTATGAGGATTAAAGGTCGAAGCTCAATTTTTACTCTTCCGACGGTTCCAGGCCTCGTTTTTCCGTTTCGGTCAACTATGAGGACTTCGTCGCCTGCTTTCAGCTCGGACAGGTACCGCGTTTTCTGCTGGGACGCCAAAGTGTACATGGATAGTGAACCGGCGTTAACCCTGAAAGGCCGAGATTGCACGTAGGGATTTTCATGCACTTCTGCCTCGACGAGGAATAACCCGGCTGCTTGCACTCCGATGAGCATTCCTTCGCCCGGCACCATGAGGTCGCAGGTGTCCACGCAGACTCTTGCTCCGGTGCTGATTTGCTTGACGGCGGTGATTTTTGCGGGAACCATCTTGATTTTTGGTGTTTGCTTCTTGACGAGGGCAACGGCTTTCATGAGTTCGTCGGCGTTTAATGTTTTGAGCAGGATGCCGTCTGTTCCCAGTTCCAGTGTTTCCAAAACCAGTTTGGCGTCTTCGGCGTTTGAGACTTCTGCGATGAGCTTGGTTTTGCCGCGGGTTCTTGCGATGAGGTTTTCCAGGGGAATTACGCGCCAGTCGAGGCAGTTGATGATTATGTAGTCGACTGAGAGTTCCGCTGCTTTCACGGCGGTGTTCTCGTCTTCTTTTCCGGTTATGGTTATTTTCACTGCTGCTTGTTTGCCTTGGTTTTTTAGCTGCTTGATGGTGTCGGCGTTGAAGCTGGTGAGGACCTGCATTTTGCCTTCGCTTTGGGTGCGTGCTGTTGTTCCCTCAAGCAAGACATCAGCGTGTTCGTTGGCGAGTTTTAGCAACGTGGCTTTTTCCGCAGGCGAAGCTTCTTGCGCTATTTCGACCCAGAGTTCCTTCATGGGGATTCGCCTAGAATTTTTTGCGCTTGCTCAACTGAGACGCCTTTATGCACTATTGCTGAAAGCGCTTGAACCATACGCGCTGGATTTTTGTGTTGGAACACATTGCGTCCGATGGAGAGACCACAGCCACCAGCTTGTATAGACTCGTATGCGGTTTGGAGGATTTCCTGTTCCGTTTTGCATTTTGGGCCGCCTGCAATTATAACTGGCACGGGACAGCCTTCCACGACTGTTTTGAAGGTTCCAATGTCGCCGGTGTAGTTTGTTTTGACGATGTCTGCGCCGAGTTCTGCGCCTAGGCGGGCGGCGTGTGCCACTACGTCAACGTCGTGTTCGCTTTTTATTTTTGGTCCTCGGGGGTACATCATGGCGAGGAGGGGTATGCCGTGGATGTCGCATTTGTCGGCGACTCTGCCGAGTTTTTCGAGCATTTTGTCTTCTTCTGGTGCGCCTACGTTGATGTGGACGGAAACGGCGTCTGCGCCGATGCGGATGGCTTCTTGTACGGTGCATACTTGGACTTTGTTGTTTGCGTTGGGGGTGAGGTTGGAAATGGCTGACAAATGCACGATCAGTCCTGCGTTGTCGAGTTCTACGCGTTTGGCTATGCCTTTGTTGATTACTACGGCGTCAACGCCGCCTTTCAGCAGTTGGTCGATGATGTTTTGCATGTTGGTTATGCCTTTGATGGGTCCCATGCTTACGCCGTGGTCCATGGGAACGATGACGGTTCGGTTGTCTTTTTGCAGGATTCTTTTTAGTCGTCGTTTTTTGCCTTGGTTCATGGTTTTTCATTCCTTTTTTGGTTAGTGTTATTTTCTCGTAGGGAGCTTCGGATTAGCTGTAGGGCTTTTTCGCGTTCGCTCCAGTCTACGAAGAGGAGTATGCTTGATGTGATTGTTAGGATGCCGTAAATGTTTATCTGGTTTACCCGGAGGGTTTCGGAGATTTTTCCGATGATGCCGTGGGTTTCTTCTAGGCCAACGCCGCTGGTTTTCAGGAAGGCAAGGTCTTTCTTGACTGCCATGGCTATGGTTTCGGGGTTGCCAAGTGTTATGGTGTGGATTTGGTTGAAGAGTTTATCTGTGTTTTTCTCTTGGGAAACGTAGAGGATGATGGAGTTTGTGTTCATTGACATTCCCAGCAGTGACGCGTGTGCTTCTGTTTTTTCCATCATGTCCAGTATGACTTTGGGTTTTTCAGAGATGCCTTGTCCAACTACGGTTATTTCAGCCACTGGTGAGGGATGGGCGATTTCCACGTCGAGTTCTGTTGACAAGGCTCCTGTGATTAATGTGCCTTTCTGGCTTAAGTCGCCTTGAGCGTGGTTTATTACTTTGACAGGTATGGCTTGTGGTTTGTACTTGAGGGCTTTGCTGTGGATGAATTTGGCGCCTGAATCCGCTAAGCCTACTAGAGTGGTGACGTCTATTTCAGGAAGCCTTTCAGGGTTTGCCACGATTTTTGGGTCGCCTGACATTATGCCGTCAGCGTTGGTGACGAGGACGACTTCGTCGGCGTTTATGGCTTGGGCTAGGATGAATGCGGTGGTGTCGCTTCCGCCACGTCCTAGGGTGGTGATTTTGCCGTTTAGGGTTCTGCCGATGAAGCCTGCGATTACGGGGACGGTGCCTGTTTCGATGATGGGGAGGATGCGTTCTTGGATTCGTTTTTCGCATTCGGTTAGGAGTGGGTTGGCGTTGGTGAAGTTTGCGTCGGTTATTATGGGCCATCTTTCGTCTAGTGGGTCTAGGTAGCAGGATGGTACGTTGTTGGTTCTGAGTGCGGCTGCGAATATGCGTACGCTTGTGCGTTCGCCCATGGCGAGTATGTCGTCTAGTTCGTGTTTTTCCAGTTTTCCGTTTGCGGTGTTTTTCATGGTGTTCATGAGGAGGTCGGTTGTTTTGCCCATGGCTGAAACCACTACTGCGATTCGTGTGCCTTTGGCGGCTTCGTGTGCCACAGCTGCGACAGCTTTCGCTAGTTTTTCATGGTCGGCTAGGCTGGAACCGCCGAATTTAACCACAATTTTTCTGCAGGAATTTTCATTTTTCATTAATTTAACCATCCCATTCGCCCAGAAGCCTTCAAAAATTTTGTTGGTCTGGGTTTAGTTAAAATAGTAATAAAAGGTATAGCCGAAGCTAGAGAACTGTGAAGACGAGCTTTCTTTTTTTAGCGTTTGTGGCATTGTAGCTTCGAACCTGTTGAATGAGACGTTGCTACGCGAATAAAAGCGTTTCGGAAAACACGCATCAAAAATCCATATCGGAGGTAAATGCTTCAGGGTTTGGCTGGAGCAGGCGTGAACTGGCGTGCGATTTTTTGTCTATACCCCCTTATATATAGATTAAACCAGAGCGTAAACCAGCGCAAAAGTAGCTTGGAAAACACTGTGGTGCCTTTATGTTTTTGAGGAAAAAGATGCTCCAGCCGTGGTGCGGGGGGTGGGAACCCCACCTTATTTTACCAGCAAAAATATGCCTGAAATATGCTTGGCGAGAGTTCGAAACTCTCGGGCTACCTGTAAACCTAGCAAGGGCATTGTTCAGCGCGTCCTTTTTTTATTTGTAAATAAGAATTTAGTTATAGCGTGCGCTTTAGCAACTTCCACAAAAACAGGTTCTTCTCTTACAGTTTGCCTAATTCTCAAGTAGCTAGCTAAACCCAGTGGTGAGTTCTTGAATCAAAGAATTCAATTGGTTCAGATTTATTAGCCATATGTGCAGATGCTAATTAAGGAGAATACAATGAAGCACTCACGGAAATACCATAGAATCCACCGTCATCGCAGAAGGCACGTTGCAACCTGGATAATGTTATGGGCTTTAATGTTCAGTGTATCATTTGGATTGATTTGGGCATTCGCATTGCATTTCCTGGGAGGAACAGCAGCTCAGAATCTATCAAGTTTGGATTGGGCAGGCTACATTATTACTTCTGATTTTGCAAACCCAAAACCGGTGGTAACTAGCGTAAGCGGATCGTGGATTGTACCCGAAATTACTTCTTCGCAACAAGACACTTTCTCTGCTACATGGATTGGAATAGGAGGCCAATCAGACCAGACTCTAATTCAGATAGGGACAGAACAAGACTCTATAGATGGGCAACCTACCTATTCTGCATGGTACGAAGCTTTGCCAGATTACTCAATTGTAATTTCTGAAATGAACATATCAACGGGAGATAGAATTACTGCTTCCATAAGCCTAATTGATTCGGTCAATAGCGTGTGGTTAGTTTCGATTGAGGATGAGTCAACGGGACAGAGGTTTGAGAAGAACATATTCTATGAATCTTCTAAATTGTCAGCTGAGTGGATATTTGAAAGGCCTACTATTAATAATATTGTCGGCAGCCTGGCGCAGTTTAGCAGTGTTACATTTTCGAGTTTGAAGGCTACAGTTAACGGTGTTACTGCGACGGTAAACAATTTTCCGTTTGCACGCGTAGTAATGGTGAACCGCCAAAACATCGAGCTAGCTTCGGTCTCAGCGTTTTCACCCAAAACTCTAAGCTTTTCTGTGGCTTTCCAAGCTTCCAAATAGTCAAACTTTGCTGACGTGTTTCTATCATCTTATCGAAGAGTTTTGGCTTTCTCTATTGAAGAGGCTATGCTCTCATTAGTTATTATACCGATGACTATGTCAGTGTCTTCTCTGTTTACGACTGGCAAGAGGTCTATCTTCTCATGTCTCATAATTTTGTAAGCTTCAAGGACAGACTCATCGTCGAATACTAAGAGTTTCTTCATCGGAAGCTTTCCCACTTGCAGTTCTTCTCTCTGCTCTGGCTTAACCTTCATGATGTCATTCCAAGTTACAACCCCTGTAAAAAGACCGTCTTTTTCAACCAAAACGTCGTGGTACCTTGACTTGAACATTATTTCGAGAGCCTCCGAAACAGTGGTTTCAGGTGCGGCAACCCCTTTCTCTTGATCCATGACGTCTTTCACTCGGACACGAGCAATTGTTGTTGAGACAATTGTGGCTTCTGCCTCTTCACTTGCGCCTATGTAAATGAACACACCTATTATTATCAACCAGAAGTTGAAGATGAACCCCAACACAGCCATTACTATGCCAAGAATCCTGCCTAAATAGGCAGCGTATTTGGTTGCGTCGGCGTGCTTCATATGTTCTGCGAGTATGGCTCTGAAAACTCGCCCACCATCCATTGGGAAAGCTGGAATTAAATTGAATGCCCCCAAAAACAGGTTAAGCATACCCAAAGTGAAAAGAAGACTTCCCGTCACAGCCAATCCAGATATTTCAGGAGTTTCTATCGCAATCACTTGGTTTAAGGCCAAAAGCAAGGCTCCAACTAAAAAGCTTGTGATGGGGCCGGCAATTGCCATTCGCCATTCAATCCGCGGATTGTCAGGTATCTCTTCGATTTCAGAAACCCCACCAATCGGGTAAAGCACAATCTTCCGAACTTTTATGCCGTAACGCCTAGCAACCCAAGAATGAGCCAATTCATGCACAACGACAAAAACAAAAAGAAACAAGACTAGAACGAGTAAATATGTATCAGGAAAAGTGAAGGCAAACACACCTATCATTAACAGAATGAAAGTCAAGTGCACTTCAATTGGAATTCCCCATACCGAACTGATCTTAAAGGAGTATTTCATGATGACAAAATGATACCTAGCCAATTATTAGCCTTTCGAAAGACAAAATCATGAAGCTTGCTGCTAAATCTTCGTAAACATCCCCGCGAAATGGGCAAAAGAGGAAGTAAGATATTCTCCAAGTGAGTAAGAATTTTTCCGACCCATCAAAAACGCGCCCTTTTCCATTCAAGGTCATGGAGGGCTATTAATTGTCAACAACAAGGAGCAAAGCCTTCAGATGGCTAAAAGCGAACAACACGTTTGTTGACCAACACGAGAGTTGCAGAGGACTATGACAACCAGACTGCCTCTTTCCATAACTCCATTCCATTACGCTAGAAGCAGAAGAAATAGATGTCAGGCAAAGCTGTGTAAGAATCCGCTTATCACTTCCTTGGCTGATTGAATAAGAGGATGCTTCACAAGGAAATTCTGCCCGAGTTGCCGCAGTCTCTTCATGTAGTTCTCAGCCGTTATCTCCCTAACATTCTGCAACAAGAAACCATAGATAGTTGTTCTGGAGTGCTTCTCCAGGTGCGGGGGGTGGGACCCCCACCTTATTTTACCGGTAAAAGTATGCTTGACTAGAGTTCGAATCTCTCTTGGACTACATCATACCCGGGTCAGGACGACTTTCAAACACTCGGGCAGATACAGGAACAACCTATTTTTGGGGTCGAGTCCTGTCGAAAAGCCAGTCATGTCTCAGGCTTGCCCGATTCAACTTGCCTCACCCCATAAACAGTTACGTCAACGGAAATCTTCGCCTCAAATAATCCTTTGCGAATTCACGGTCATAAGATAACTCTGTGCTTTTCACGATTTGACCTTCAAGCCTGTCCAAAGCTAACCTGAACGTCTGCTCAGCACCATAACCCTCACCTGAACTGAAAAACGAGCCTTTCCTAGTTCTGAATTGCAAACGACAGTGAATCAACTGGTCACCCTTGAAGTTTGTACCATGCGTCTTCATGTAAACGAACAGCGTACCAGACTCCAATGTCTCTCCGTATCTGCCCGCGAAAGATTCGAAATCGTGCATAATGAAGCCGCGTTGAATTTCATCAATTTCAACATCTTTAACGGAAAACTGCACCATAAGCCTTCGCACCGGCTTTTCCATTAGAGCTAAAGGTTCAAGAAAATCCCGTTTAGTCATAATGCCAACAGGTCTTCCTTTGCTAACAACCACCAAAGAGGAAATGTCGAATTTGTGCATTTGCTCTGAGGCATCTCTCAATTTGGTTTCAGGCAAAACAGTGACCACAGGCATCACCATTATGCCCTTCACTGGAAGGTTCAGAACGGGAACTTTCGCGCCTACTGTTGCGCCAGCTTTTTGTCTCTGTCTCGGCTGAAAGATATTCTCAATAATATCATAAATACTAATAATTCCCACGAGTTTTCCATCTCTAACTATTGGTACGTGTGAGATTCCCTCGCTTCTAAAAAGGCTCAGTATTGTCCCTACCGATTCATTTTCTTCGATGACAAACGGATTCTTAGTCATTATCTCTTCAACACGAGTATTGCCCCATCGCTCCATTACAGTTCCATGGATAACATCCTCATCAGTAATGAACCCCAAGAGTTTCTCTCCACTAGAGACCGGAAGTTGCCTAATCTCGCTCTCAATCATCAACTTAGCGACCTTGCTGAGAGAATCGTGCAGAGTAACAGCAGGCGCTGCCCTCATCAAGGTCTTGACTTTGGTTACAGAAGCAGCAAGACTAGACCGTATTATCCATCTGCGAGAAATTACCCCTTTATACCTGCCTTTACTATCTAAGACCGCTAAAACAGGCGGCATTTCTTCTTTGAAGCGTGATAGACAAGAAGAAAGCGTATCATTCTCATGCACTTCTAAGAACCCCTTTGAAAAAACATCTTTCACGATCTTAACCATGGAAAACACTTCAATACTAATTATTCTCATGGCGTAATTTAAGCATTAAATTTTTATCATTTGCTACTTTTGGCTTTGGGATTAAATTTTAATCCCCAAACGCAAATCTTAAAAACCTCAGACATCTTCTAATTCAACTATAAGAGGCGATATTTTATGGTACACTGTCATGATATGAAAGAAGGTCAAGTTTATGTTTGTGAAGAATGCGGACTCGAACTAAAGGTTGAGAAGAGCTGTACTGTGAATGGTAACCATCCCAAAGGGGTATCTTGTACTCGTTGCATTCATGTTTGTTGCAATAAAGATATGAAATTGAGAGCATAGTTAAGAGGTGATAATATGTGTGAAGATGTTCCGAAGAAAGATGGCTCTGGAAAAGGCAGAGGGCAGCCTGGAAAAGGTTGCGATGGGAATCCACGAAAGAGAAAAGGAAGAAATCAATAAAGTTAGAGCGCGCGCAAGAAATATTTGAAGTCAATACATATTTTAGGTGATAAGATTTTGCTTTTGGTTGGACAGCCAAAAAAGGATTAGACTTCTTTTAGTATTACTGCCATTTCGTAACAGCTTAGCGCGCGCTTTGTATTTAACGATTAAAAAAAAGAGTTGATTGGGTGTTTACTCAGCTTTGCATTCTTTCAAGTTTTTGAATTCTAGAAGGGATTTGTTGAGGGTTATTACGTCACCGACTTCCTTAACTGTTGTGATGGGCAAACAGACTGTTAGCGACCCAAACATAGGCTTTTTGAAATTAAGTTCCTTTGTAGCTTCTTTGGTTAATTCCACATCCAAACTGGTTATTTGCCAAGTTCCTGTGTCAGCATGAGTGCCGTCAATTTCTCCAAGAGTGAAGGCATCGGCAGTGATTACTTTCATTCCATTCATATTGCTAACTTTCAAGGTTGAAAACCTAATGTTAAATAAGTCAAACACGTATTTGAGCTTTTAATGATTAGGAATCATTGAAACATACAGGGAAGGCGTCAACCACGTGTTCATAGCAAACCCCCAACTAAGTCTCAACTGGTCTTAGGTACATGTGAAGCTGCGATTTTGAGACCTTAATGTTTAGTCCCCTGTCTGTCCAGCGAGCAACACCCTTCTCCAACGCTGAAATGGCCAACATGTTATGCACTCCACCTTTCTTTACACCAAGCACAGACTCAGCTATATCCTGTTCCAATACGATTTCAAGGTGAGTTACTTTCCACTCTTCCGGATCTATTTCTATTTCCCTGACTCGACCGATTTTCTCGTCTAACGCAAACACATCTTTATACAAAAACTCTTTGCTTTTCATGCTTATTTATCCCTCCTTTCTACGTCCATGATTTGAGCTACCCTATAAATGGTCATTTGCAAACTTAAGCGTGTGTGACTGTGAGCCAACACCGACATTCTGACGTTTGTGCCTGCACTAATCGGTCCAAGTGCTAGAAAGAAATTGGAACTTGAAACCACAAGAGAAATGAGATTCTCAGGTTAGTTTTCAGCTTTTTTCCAGTCGGATTCAAAACTTGTTCTTAGTATGCCTATAAGGTTGCTGTTGTTAGTCCATAAAGAATGGCTTTCGCTTATTCCGGTTTTTTTGGAGCCGGTAATCAATGCTTCTGTATCATCAGACATTATGAAGTGATTCAACGGTTTACGATGAAACTTGACGTGAACCGAAGCCCCATCGATGAGTTTTTGCACTTTTTCTTTAAGCAAAATGTCGGTGCTGTCCCCTTCAAAGATCAGTCGAATCTGAGCACCGTTCTTTATTGCCTGCTTGCATTCATTTAATAACTGAGACAGAATCAGCATGATTCTTTCCTTGTCTGCAATTAAGGCGACTTCTTTTCTCGAGTCGTTAATCAGTCCTGAAGTCTTAGCCAAAATTGCTTTCTTTTCCGCTATCAGTATGTAGATGCTTTCTTCTTCAGGAAGCGGCTGCTTCCAATCTTTGAGGGACAGCCTTCGGACTGTACTCCTCATATCCGACAACCGTTCATCAAATCTCTTCTTTTCTTCCGCCACCAAGAAGCTTAAGGCATGCGAAATAGGAGTAGCCCGAATCTTAGATGGGTTACCCAGCAATCTTTCAATCAAGCCCATTTTTTCGAGTATCGACAGAATTCTATAGACGTCTTCCCTGCGCACTTTTGAAAACCTCGCTATCTGTCCCGCCGTAGTTTTTTGCAGTTGAAGTATTGCTAGGTAAACCCTTGCCTGATTAAGACTTAAACCCAAACCACGCAGGAGGACCGTGTCTTCGTCGTCGGACATTCCCCATTCACATGAAACCCTTTTTTGTAATAATCTATATTTAAGTTACTGGGTCTATTTCGCAAAATAGGCAAATGTCTTCGCTTTTCCTGTAGTTTAGATGTTGATTCTGAAAGTTTCCAAGTGTGCTAAAAGAGTAAAAATTGCTGCTGAAGCAGCGTGCGCGCGAAGATTAGGCACATTCCAAGTCATAGAATGCTTGTCAGGCAAATGTAGATAATTTAGGAACAACATGCGCGCTGTTTGGTGGCGTGCAACATCGCTCATTTTAGAAATTCATGGCAGGTTCAAGGCGCAGAATTAGAGAGCAACAAAAAAGTTTTCAATCCAAGAGCGCGAGCCAAACTCGAGAGCTTAAAGTGAGGTGTTTATGTTTTCCATGTTTGGAAAGCTGCAGTTTCTTGCAGTTCTTTAAGCTTCTTCACAAATTCAGATCCTTTTGGAGTTGTCAAATAGCTAGTCGCGGAGTGGTGAACTTCTAGTAGCTTTGCGTTTTGCAAGAAGTTTAAATGTCTAACGAGGGACGCGTAACTCAAGTTTGTTTTGTACATTATGGTGGTTTTGTTCCGCGGTGTCTTGCACAAAACAAGTATGTCAGCTAGAATCTGCAGACGATCTCTCTTGCGATTACAATTGAGCAAAATCTCATCTCCTCTTACTACTTCTACATAACCGCAATAAGAACATATGTAGGTGTATGCTCCCAGCTACACTGTTTTATTCTTCTTTGTTTCTAAAAGGATTTTGAGAAGCAGTTGGTATGGCTTTTAAGAAGTCTTCTTTGTCTATTTAGGCTATTACGGATTTACGAACACAAATGCGCTCTAAAGTGCACCTATCTAAATGTGCATCGGAGACTACAGCAATTATCCCTGCGCAAGGGTTTATGAGAATATGAAGCCGATGATGAAGCCTACTACGAGTCCAAGGCCTAGCGGTAGCATGCCCATGAGAAGTGCCCCGTATTGAACTGCTATGGGACCGTATTTGTCTGCTAGGTCTTTCAAAGCGCCAAGACTCAGACCGAAGAAGCCGAGGTAGCTGACCACGACGAGTATGATCGCGGCGATAATGGCGATTTTGAACATTTTTTTGATGAAAAAGCCCACGATTAAACCGATGATGAATGGGATAATCATCACAACAATCGGTGGTATGCCCCCTATGCTTCCAGATGTTATAAACCCAAATATATCCTCTAAGACGCCCAAAATCCGCAACTCCTCTTAAGGTACTGTAGAGGTACAAATGACTATTAAGCATTTGTAGCTGTAGTCCCACAGCAACAGAGCAGCGTGCTATATTCAAAGATGCTATCGGAAAATTCAGGTTCTGACTCAGAGCCCAAAACTGCGAGATTATAGCGGAAAGTGGAGCTTATGAATCAAAAGAGGGATGCCAAAAAGGAATAGCGTCGGTTAAGGAAAATGCGGCTAAAGCAGTAGTAAAAGAATACACAACTTAGAAACTCACACTTTCTCTTTTCTAGCGCGGTAAGTGTCTGTTCTGCCTCGAAAGGCCCAATTCACGTAAGTGTGAAAATCGTATGAAAGCACCAGAGAAGGCTCTACATAACAATGGAGACTGCAGTTTTGGCAGTTTTGTGTTTCTTTCCAATTAAATCCGGAGAGGGCAGTTTTGATGTCGGTTTCAAAAACCGAAACGCTACTCGCGTATTCGTTCCGAACGTAACAGGGCAGGACCAAATGGCCTTCTGGATCTACGTTAACTGATGCCCAAGGTTTGCACGTCCAGTTTTTCTCTTTTGCAATGACTTTAAAATAACTGGGTGAATTTATAAGAGGATAACCCTTCTTTTTCATCTCGGCAAGTTTTCCAGCTAACTCTTTAATTTCGTGACGGGCAGGTGCGGACGCCTTGACATTGCAGTAGTCATGCGCTACAGCCACGGATATTCTCGTATCCAATTCGTTTGCCAACTTCACCAGGTCTTCAATCTCATTGATGTTCTCAGCCATTATCGTCGTGTTGATTGTCACTGAGACCTTCTCTCTGGACGCCATTATACCTCTTACCGCTTTTCTAAAACAACCACTGACGCCTCTAATCTTGTCATGAGTTTTTTCTAGGCCGTCTAACGAAACGTATACGACACCGTTTATGTAAGAGGCTATCTCGTCTATTCTGGTTTCGAGGAGAGTTCCATTAGTGACTAGGCTTGTGTGCAACGGCAGAGATCTAGAAAAAGCAAGAATTTCCGCCAAGTCCTTTCTCAGGAGCGGTTCTCCGCCTTCAAACGCGATCGCACAAACACCTGAATCATAAATCCGCCTTAGAATTGCTTTTTCCTGCTCTATACTAGAATCCTCGCTGGATCTTTTCCAGAAGGGGCACATCTTGCACCGAAGATTGCAGTTATATGTTAGCTTGTGCCCGCAAAACAGCGGGATCCTTCTTCCAAACAAGTTTAAGAATAGCCCACAATAGATCCTCAGCCCCAGCCACAACGTTTCTTGATAGCCGCCCGTGTTTTTTTCTTCACCGAAATAGTTGGAAAACCGCGCCATCCTTAAGATCACTTAAACATACCTTTGCAAAACCACGTTAATAAAAACAAGTTCGTTTCTAAACACCGGAGGTAGCGCGCGTGCACACCAAGAAGGACACACAGTCGCTATCTACGAAAAAGGAAGACTGTTCTATTTCTTTAATGCTTTGCGCATCCGTTTGATTTTTTCTTTGTCCTCCACATTCATTTTTCTCTCGATTTCATTTCTTTCCCCAATTCTCTTGTTATGCTGTTGTGCGTGCTCGTTAGTGGAATTCACGAGTTTTTTTACCAACTCAATTATATCATTGATTTTGTCGGGCGCGCTCAGCACATAAATGCTCATTCCTGCAAAATCGATTTTGGAGTCTAACGGTATCGGATTTTTTCGTAATTCATCATAAAAGAAATCCTGCCAAACAAAATCAGGCACTGTTTCTAATAATAAATTAAACTTGAATGTTTCTTTAGTTCCCGATACCTTCGTTATTTCCAGCTTGTCAGGCTCGATAGGTCTCAGATTCACAACAAAAGTTTTTTTCATCGCTAACCCTCGCTAATTCTGAATAACTATAGTTTTAATTTAAGCCTTTTGAACAACGGAAAAGTCGCTTAGAAATCATGTAGAAGATTATGCTATTTCACTACGCTTGTTAATTCTAGCATGATTGGGCTTCACAATTTCTCCATCCGCAAAAAGCCTTAAGGTAATTTCGTCGTCTTGTTCGCTTTCTTCTTGCGTTTCAACTATTTTCTCAATTGAAGCATTTTCGGAATGTTTCTCATTCATTTAGAATCGCTCGATGCCACGTTAATGAGTTCTTTTGGTTTGCTATTATACTTTTGTAAACTCAAGCAGAACGCAAGTTATATTTAGACACTCATTCAGATTAGCAGTTTGTAGTCAGGTGACTTTTATGCCATTGCTCCCAATAATCTTAATAATAATTATTGTTCTCCTGATGATAATAATTGGTTACTTCTCGATTAGAAGCTTCTTGAGGGAATACACATATGATTTGCCCTCCAAAACACAATCAAAATGCGCGCCATTTTCTGGAGTTTGCGTAACATTATTAGCAGTGAGTATATTGGGCGTTCCCGGTTATTCAATAATGGGTCAAATACTGGATAGCGAGTGAAAGAGGAAATGGATTACATGACCATAATTGGATTGGCAGCAGCTGCACTGGGAGGGATTTCGCTTTTCCCCCAATTACTGAAGGTTTTAAAGACTAAATCCACCAAAGACATTTCTCTTGGAATGATAATAATATTTTCCAGTAGCATATTTTTGTGGCTTGTTTATGGAATTTTGATGGAAAATTCGCCCATCATAATTGCCAATTTTTTTGGTTTTATCCAAGCGCTTATTATCCTATTATTTAAAATAAAATACAAATAAAAAGGGGGCATGCGTTGCGTATAGCGCTCGCAAAGACAGGTCCTTTTGATTTGTGTCTTATAGGCGATTTTGACGTAGTCTTCAAGACGTTTTTCGAGGGATGGCAAGAAAGAACCACTCGTTGTATGAAACAGGAGTAATCTAGTGAGATCCGCATTATATGAAGAAGAGAACATCTCCCGCTCAATAAATTAAAGACATTACTTTCATGGATTCTCGCACTTAATAATGTTTATCAGGAAGTCACTGGATTAATCTTTCCTGAGGAAACAACTTGTCAAAAAGCGTAACACAATCTGAAGAAAGAACAAGGCAGATGATAATCGATAGTTTAAGAGATATTGAATGGGACATAATGCAAGGAAAAACCGATGTTGTGATGACGAAGCTGGAGGAAGCTCAGAAACTTACTCGGGAATGGAAAGGAAGAAAAACATGACATTGCCTTCCTTGGAATGAAAATTAGCAGAAACCAATTCTGATTTGTAGGTCACGTTAAACTATAATACAGAAAACAAGAGTACCTGTTTGAAAGACCCAGCCAACTATCTATATTGGAAAGAGGGGCTAATGGGTTGATTTTTTTGGGTTTTTTTCAGGCTCGAGGTGTTATCAACTTCAGCGTTTTAGATGGGTGGTGGATTGAGGACTCCGTTGAAGGTCTTACGGGTTGGGCGATAGGGCCGTCCCTTGATCAAAGGCTTGATGAACAAGAAACAAGGAAAAGAGACCTATCTGATCTCTACAACAAACTCGAATATCTTATTATCCCGAAGTTCTATCAACAGCGGGATACCTGGATAGACTTGATGAAAAACTCTATAGGCAAAGTCGCATATTACTTCAATACGCATCGGATGATGCGAAGGTACGCCACGGATGCCTATCTCTGACATAGCGTGGAAGAATTAAGGCGCCTATATTTGAGAGACGGACTAAAATATAAACTTGTTTGGAGTAAGAGTTCCCCTGTTTTGCGGGCACAAGCTAACGTACAACTGCAATCTCCGGTGCAAGATGTGCCCCTTCTGGACAAGACCCAGCCAGGATTCGAGCATAGAGCAGGAAAAAGCAATTCTAAGGCAAATTTATGATTCGGGCGTTTGCGCGATCGCGTTTGAAGGCGGAGAACCGCTCCTGAGAAAGGACTTGGCGGAAATTCTTGCTTTTTCTCGGTCACTGCCTTTGCACACAAGCCTCGTCACTAATGGCACTCTCCTCGAATCCAGAATAAACGAGATAGCACAATACATAAACGGCGTAGTCTACGTTTCGTTAGACGGCCTAGAAAAAACTCATGACAAGATCAGAGGCGTGAGTGGTTGCTTTAGAAAAGCGGTAAGAGGCATAATCGCGTCCAGAGAGAAGGTCTCAGTGACAATCAACACGACGATAATGGCTGAGAACATCCATGAGATTGAAGATCTGGTGAAGTTGGCAAACGAATTGGATATAAGGATATCCGTGGCTGTAGCGCATGAGTACTGCAACGCCAAGGCGTCCGCACCTGCCGGTCACGAAGTCAGAGAGTTAGCTGGAAAACTTGCTGAGATGAAGAAGAATGGGTATCCTCTTATAAATTCACCCAGTTATTTTAAAGTCATTGCAAAAGAGAAAAACTGGGCGTGCAAACCTTGGTCGTTAGTTAACGTAGATCCAGCGGGAAACTTGGTCCTGCCCTGTTACGTTCGGAATGAATACGCGAGTAGCGTTTCTGTTTTTGAAACCAGCATCAAAACTGCAATCTCCGGATTCAATTGGACGGAAACACAGAACTGCCAAGAATGCAGTCTCCATTGTTATGTGGAGCCTTCTCTGGTGCTTTCAGGGGATTTTCGGACTTACCTGAATTGGGCGTTTCGAGTTAGCATCTAAAATAGGAATTAAATTCTTTGAAAAAGGGTTACTTGTAGTGGTTGTTAACGCGCTCTAATACTCTGGTGGCATACCGCCGTAGCCGCCGCCTGGCATTCCACCAGGAGGCATAGGCGGAGCTTTCATCCTTCCAGAGGCG
>Ga0307420_1000260_pt1 | contig 25453 bp, 32 predicted proteins | sample SalMarWE160240MG_2_FD_202167 | JGI IMG/M metagenome (GOLD analysis project Ga0307420, IMG submission 202167) | Salt marsh sediment microbial communities from the Plum Island Ecosystem LTER, Massachusetts, United States - WE1602-40 | ecosystem: Environmental > Aquatic > Marine > Intertidal zone >... | reverse complement strand
TATGTTTCTCAGTGGCCATGAATTATCAGATATCCCTCTGATTCACGCATTCCAAGCTCATGTGAGTTAACAATTTCTTTAAGGTAACTGCGATATTCTTCACTAACCATGTTTGCTTTTATGCGCAGATTGTAGCCTTCTTTTTGGCTGTCATAAATGCAGAATTGTGGTTTTTTCTCTGAACCTTTGAAGTCGAAATTTGAAACAACATCAAGAAGCTCCACTGCCTCAAGGAGATTCACAGGATTCAACCTAACCACTCAAACTTAAGGAACGCTGGGATTCATAAAGAGTTGTGACTGCAGATAGCAACAACAAGAGAGAATCTATATTTTAACTACAACTTAGCTTTCTTTTTAGCCATAGTACTTCTTTCAATTCATAAACATTGCAAGAAGCCAAGTGCTACTTTTACAGCACAATAGAGCGTAGTCTATTCTCATAATCTCATTTACTTTTAACACTTCTTGAAGCAGAATCCAAAACCATTATCAAGAATATCTGCTATTATATGGTTAGGTGAAAGAAATGAGTAAGTTTAGTGAGTTAGCTGATAAAGATGTCTTTGTGGAGAATCAGAAGATCGCAAAAGTGAAGGATGTCGTTATTGACACTGATGAATGGAAAGTCACGCATCTTGTACTTGAGTTAACTAAGGAAGCGACTGAAGAGATTCTTGGCGCAACACCTGCTATGACAAGGAGCGTGCTTAACACCTTGGCTATTTCAGCTTTAGAAAAAGGAACAGCTTGTTGCACTCCCACAGGAATAGACTTAAAGGTTTCAAAAGGACAACTTCACATATATCTTCGCCCTGCTTAAACGTAAACATACTCCATGCTTTTCCCTGCAATCCATTTTTTTAAAATATTTTCACTGATCTTTTCTAAAGGAATTATTTTGTACACATATGCTCGATGTCAACAGAAGTGAACTTGACCTTATTGGAAGTAAAAAACAATTGATGAAAAAAGTTGAGAAAGGGTTCTCTTCTATGAGAACCTGGTTTTTGCTTATTTTAAGGTTATTTTTCTTCCCTTTTTCGGGGATTTCTTGGGCAACACTATTTCCAGAACCCCCTCTGAAAGGTCAGCTTTTACGTCATCTGTCTTTATCTCTTCAGGCAACTGCATAATCCTGTAAAACGATTCACAAGCTCTCTCCTTGCAGATGTAACCCTTAGCCTTTTTATCATATTTCCATCCAACTCTACCCGTTATTTCCACTGAGTTTTCCTGCACTTCAATTTCAATTTCATCTTTTTTAAAGCCAGGCATCTCAGCCTTCACCATATAGTCTTCACCGCGATCTTCCAAATCCATCAGTGGAACTCTAGTCTCAGGGATGACGGGGTATGCTCTGGTCCATGGTGAAGGAAAAAGCAGGTCCTCAAAATCCTGTCTGAAGCTTTCAAACATGTCATCAAATGCTCGCCAAAGGTCTGACCCCATAGGTGCAACAAGAAATGGATTTTCCTTCTTTCTGGGAACAATTGACTTTTTCTTCTTTTCAACTGGCACTTCCGTTTTAGAAGTTTCCTCTTTGGTTTCTTTTTTCTTTTTTGGCATTAACTTTTGCCTCCGTAAGTTTTTCAGAATGTTACTTTGTCGGTACATGCCCTTAAAATATTGTGACTGTTAGCAGACAACAACAAAATTCAATCCACTTCTGATTAGTTTCTTCAACTCATCCACGTTTTTCACTTCACAAACATTCCAAGAAAGAAAAGTTTTCTTTAACTTTTTTGTTTCAAACTTGTTAATTCTTCCTATCCTGAACAGGCAATTTGTTTATTTGTTCTAGCCAGCCACATCTAGTGCATTGTGAAGAACCATTTTCTAAGTTGACGAACACTTCATTTTTGCAGTTTGGACATTTCACGGTAAAGTCACGAACAGAAAGAGTGTGAGCTTAGCGTTTATCAATCAACCTTCTGATTCAACAATATATCAGAAGAGTGTTTTATGAAAAACTGATTCTAAGTTCACGGTTTACATCTAAGACAAAATGAATATCTGTAACCTCTCTTTTTGGAAATTTCAATAGCTTTTGAATCTGCTTCTTGGCGTTTGTCTGAATACCAGATTTCCCCAGTCTTGTTCTTTCTCTTGCTGGATGGCTTAACTGCCAGAGAGTTGGCAGGATTGCAGTGCATGCACGTAATTCTGTGTAGTTTTACATTTTGTGTTGGATAATCAATATTCAGTAGGAACCCACTATCGGAGATTAGGTTCTTTAAATGATCATCATCAAAAACCTCAATCAACAATCAGCCATCACCAAGTAATATTATGGTAACATCCTATAACAGTTTTTCACTTTCGCAACATTCAATGAAAAGTAATCTTAGAATTTTCCAAATATGAGGTATATTGGGGTTTGTGTGGGTGGACAGGTAGCTCCATCATGAATGGTAGCTATGCCACCACTAAACCCCATAGCGACTCAGAACTTTTCCTTTTACTTAAGTTTTATGGATCTGTATTTCAGAAACGTGAAAATAAAACAAATTTTGTTAGAGACTTAAAAAAGCAAACGCTCGCTCTTTGATGTTTTCGGTATTTGTATTCTAAGTTTGCTTATTGTTTTTTCGAGTCTGGCTGTTGTCAATCCTCCCTCAGTTAATCTGAGTTTTTTCATGAATTTGCTAATTATTCCTGAGATTCTGTCTGCTTCTTCTTTGGTGTCAACAGTTATGAAGATTTTATTTTTTGGATAACCGATTTGATAACTAGCAATGTACTCTTTCTCCTCAAGAATACTTACGATAATCCGTGCTATCTGTTCATTTCTAGGTTCAAACACTTGATAATCCTTTGGCATATTTATTTACTTCACGTTAAGCTAACTATGCCGTACAAATTTAAGACTTGTTAAGATTTTCTTTTTCTTATTTCTCTGAAGATTGACCACGCAATAGCCAGAAATATGTGCCTAGCAGCTTTACCTTTAATTATCCGAAACAATTCATTTAGACGAAGTGGTCATTGAGCTTTGCAGTTTGGAACATATCTTCTTAAATAACAAAATTTTCTATTCTATGTAATGGAATCAATGGGAAAGATAGAATTTGATTGAGAACCAAAAATCTACCACTTGTTTTGATTGCCCTGAGTTTGATAAGAGTAGAGGCTGTTGCAGGAGAGCCAATGAAGCAAAGCCATGTATCAAAAAAGAACAAAAGAGAAACCTATCTCATCCAGCTTAACTTGTGGATACGCAATCTTTGGAATTAAAAAAATAGTTACCACTTCACAAACATACCACGGCTCAAGTTGCTTGAAAATATAGGCATTATCTGGAGTCATAGGTTAATTAGGGCAGGGGGTGGACCCATGCGTCTGGATTTTGATACCTGACTATTGGAGTATTGTCCTGCTTGGTTGAGTCTTCACCAATAACACTTTTTATTGTAGCTAAGATTTCTCTGTGATGCTCTTCGTCTTTAATAATACTTTCAAAGACGGCTTTGATGTTCTCAAAGTTTATGTTGTAACGCTGGTTTATCATTTTAGCCATGAGCTGTAAGGTCTTCATTTGCACAAAGATATAGTATTCCTCGCCAAGGCTGCTTTCCAAAGCACTAAGTTTTGGTAGAAGCTCGGAGAAATTTATCCAGTCTGTTTTATCTTTTTTGTTCACTTCTTTTAGGTATGTGCTGACTGTTTTCCATATTTCACCAAGGTTTTTTGTGCAGTGTTTAGGATTCTTTTTTGTTTCTGATATGCTGTCAGCTATTCCTTCGAGAAGTGTGGAGTGTTTTGAACTGTCTTTGGAGATGGACAGTAAGAGCGCCTTTAATAGCGGGTTTTCCGTTCTTTCAGAAAGTTTATTGTACAGCATGGAGGTGTTATCTTCCAGGACGCTTAGGCATTGAATATATTTGGCTATACTCTTTGGATCATTCATTTTTGTCATCTTCAGCTCTTTTCTGTTTAAGTCTGGAAGGTTTTGATAAATGAGTTATGAATCCAAAATTCACAATGGCATTTATCTTTAGTCTCGTTTCACAAGCATTCAAAGATAAAGCAATTAAAATTTCAATTGAGATTTACATTCCTAAATCATTTTTTCAGTCATCATCTATGAGGTTTGTTTTATACTGGGCAAAAACTGGGTAGTGATCTGAGATTTCACCAACAAAAGTTTGATTGTTTAATCCGTAAACTTGATCAAAGTAAAAGACCTGTGCAGTGCCAGCGTCATACTCATAGTTAAAAGTTGTGTCCAGAACAACTATCCGGTCATAGGTGTAATCGGTCTTAACCATAGTATCCATGTCATTTGTTATTATCCACTTATATTCTGAAGTCTTAAACGGATTTGAAGTGTCATCTTCATCGAAATATGAGCCGTCAGCATTAAAGTCTCCCATTGCAATTACATCTTTTTCATTTGGGTTTGCTGCCAGAATAGAAGAAACAACTATGCTGAGATTGCCAATTTCATTGTAGGCATCTTCTGGTTTTGTATGTATTCCAACTAGCACAAAATCAAAGTTTCCAGACTTGAAGCTTGCAATGTAGGGTTCTCTCTCAAAAACATCGTTAACATCAGTGTAAACATAATCGGAGCCTTGAATGAACTGAACTGTTTCTGTATTGTAAACGTATGCATAGGCTTCCTTGCTTGAAGTTCTGCCCAGACGTTCACTTCTTATGAAGCTGTAATCAGTACCTTCCATTTGATTGATTTTTTCTACAAAAGAGGGTATTGTTTGCTCACTAGCATCCCTAATCTCCTGTATTAACACAATATCGAATTCTCTCACTATTTTTGTGAGGGCATTCATTACATCTTCTTTTTCACTCTTGGTTTTTCCGAAAATTTGTATGTTGAAAGCAGTATCTTTAGCGTTTCTGTTTGCACAACGTTATCTTGTTCTAATGATATGAAGGCGTAGGCAACAGAAGCTATTATGATAAATATCAAACCAACCCCTATTGCCTGCCCTTTCCTCATTTAATTCGCTCCTTGCTATTTTATTTGATTGGGAGTTAGTTAAGCTATACAATTTTTCACTTCACAAACATTTCAAAGGTTAGCTGTCACTGCCACAATAGAGAATAGCTTACTCTCCTAATCCCATATTTTCTATTTTATTTCAAGTTTTCTCATTAGCGCGCTAATTAATTTGAAGTTGCCTACAAAGGGAAAAATTCTTTTCTATCTGTAGTGTAATTATGAAGTGAGTTGCAAGGTAATATGGCCAGGAGTTTTACTACAAAAACCGTCTAAAATACATAGCTTGAGCTATTTATTGCTTGGGTATTACATTGCCTCTTTGATTCCCTCTATTCAAAGTTTATCTCTCGAACAGAAAATTCTATTTATAGCTACCTTTGGAAGCTTTGTTGGAACGCTACTCTATTATGTTAAGCCAATAGAAAGAGCAATTTCTTTTTATTTCATCCTTTCAAAGAAGAACGAAACAACTCCAGATGAACCATATGGCGATGAACTTAGTTTTATAATTCACAAATCGGAGATATTATACTCAAGCTTTTTACAAGATGAAAGAACAAAAATTAATGGGGCTTTCTTTTTCGCTTTTGGTATCTTAACATCTTACGGACTCTTGCAACAATTAGGGGCATCTCAGTTATACTTATGGATTCAAATATTTACTGCGATGTTATTAGTTATAGGATTTCATGAGATTTATCTGCTGATAAAGAGAAAGATGCCAATTGTCGTTTTTTACTATAATTATTACAATATTAGCAAAAACATTCCACTTTTGGAAGAAGCAATCAAACGAAAAGATTGGGTATTAGCTGATAAGATTCGGGAAAAAGAGCCTGAATTAGTGGACCCTGTATTCTATTATAACTATTTTGGAACTCCTGGGTCTGAAGTGCCAAAAATGGGTATTTGTTTAAAATGTCAGAAAATAATGGAAGGTTCTTATTGCACGGAATGTGGAGAGAAACTAAAAAAGAAATGTCATAAATGTAAAAATAGACTAGTTGAAAATGGTGTAACTATACCTAAATATTGTCGGTATTGTGGAGAAGAAATAGTTACGAATAAGAAGGCATAACCAATCTTTTGGGAAGCGCGCGCTGAGAGTTTCAAAGTCTGTTTGATTTAGTGACAAGCCATCTAGATTATGTGTACAATTTTCAAATTATACCTGAGCTAGGATTAGATTTCCAATCAAGCAAATTTATTGTATACGCTTAACTCCCAAGCCAATATAGTTACATGTTATATTTCTAGTAGCAAACACAATCATAAGTTATATAATCTCTCTAGAAACTTCTGCTCAGTTCCTGCTAGATGTTTTTACTAGACAAAATATCTAGCAAAACACTAGATTTCTGTTATATTGTCAAATTTTCTATCCGATTTCTGGACAATTGCACTTTACATATGGGCAAGGTGCCATATATAAACCTTACTTTTCTCAGCCCTTTGACGATTTAAATTTTCCATGAAAATGCTTGATTTTATGTATATCCTTATTTTTCTAAAGTAAAAGTGACCTAACTACTTTATCCATTGACCAAGGACATTCGCTGTAGTAGCTGATGACCCTCAGTTTTTCCATGAAACACCATTGACCAATCCTTAATGCCTTAATGTTCAAAGTTTCTTTGGAACAAAATTTCCTAATTAAGAAATACACTCACGGCAAAAAATACTAAAGGCAGACAGACACATGGCATAAAGAAGCTTAATTCAGGTTGTATATTTTGTTTTTGCCTCTATTCAAAGGCAATTTAGTGTGTTTTAGTGTGTATTAGGTGAAATAGTTTGTATATGGTGTTTTATTAAGTTTGGATTGGTTGAAAGGCATACTCCTTTATTTTGCCAAAATTATTAGCTTAGGAAGAGCTGTGAATGAATCTAAATCGTTTTAAGTAATGGCTCCTTATTGGAAGAAGAGTAGTTCCATGAATCTAAAATTACAAGTATTCAAAACTGACTATGTAGGAGATTACTGTCATTACTCTCAGGGTCGCCATATTCGGTTTGCAGTTGTTGACTTAGATAGATCAGAAAAATACCCTGCAAACTACATTTGCCTACTGCCAATGGACCCAAAAGCAAATGGAAAAGCCAATAACAATTTTTCAAGGCTGTTTGAGGCTGGTAGCCTAAAATTAGCTAAGCAACTGCTGACCAAGGCTTTGAAAACCGAAAGGGATTCAGAGATTAAAACAGAGATTGAAAGACGCTTAAGTCTGTTTGAGCCTAAACCCACTGTTCAAGTTAGATGCCGGGTTTGTGGTAACTTCTTTGAATCCATCAGATCTGGTAGATTTAAGCATAGAATCTGCCAAGACTGCAAACAAAAAAGAGTATAGGACCAAACATAGAAACATGAGGGCACTTCATAGTTCATGGCATTTAAAACCGTTTGTATGGCATAATTATCCGATTCACTGACTAAAATAAGGTATTTTAAAGTACATCAATGCTTGAAAAGGCATATACAATTTTTAGACTCAGAAAGTTCAAATAACATCGCGCCAATGCACAATGAGTTGTTTTATCCAAAGGTTCAGTTAACGGTGACTGGAGGTGAAGGATGTGTCTGAAGAAATTAATGTGCCTGAGCGGCTTCAGGAAATTGGTAAGAAGATAAGCGAATACAAAGATGTGATTGTGACCGAGTTTAAGGATATGGAAGTGGATGTTAGGAACTGGAACTTTGCAGTTGGAAAAACAGAAGAGGAATACTCTTTAGAGGTTAATCTGAAGCTGGCAATAAAACCCAAAAAGAAGCAGTAACAAACTCCGTGAGTCTGTGCTAGTTTAGTGATGAAAATTAGACTAAACTCGTATCTTAATCTCAACCATTATTTTTTTTTGTGAAGTTTTCTCTACGCTCCATAACTGTTCTTTAATGGTCATTAAATACTTCAAGTGCTCCAAGAGCAGTGCCTAAACATAAGCAGCAAGGTGAAACAAGATGAAAATAAAATGCATAAAGATTCAGTGCCTAATATGTGGAAGTGCAGGCTCATGTCAAATATTCCTTAATAAACAGAATGAAGTCAGATACGCAAGGATTAGGCACTATAAAGGACTGAATGAAAACAATAAGCCACGATTTGACTATCACAAAGTGGAGGATTTAAAAGCCCTGAGAACTTTATTGAAAACTAAGATTGTTTCACCTTCTTTTGACCAAAGCAAGTCTGGTCAAGTGGTTGTTGTTGACCGTAAACTTAAAGAATCAAATCATATTTTTAGAAACAGAAGGGCCGGTAGTCTAGCTCGGTTAGGACATCTGCTTGACGTGCAGAAGGTCACCGGTTCAAATCCGGTCCGGCCCACCAAAACATTTTTCGCACAATTATTACGCTAAGGCAGAACGTTTGTAGCTACGTGGTCTTTTTCCATTTATCACGATTAACCAAACCAATGATGAGGTATATCAGACCCAAGGCGACAAGAGGCAGGCCGATTTCAAACGGTAATTCCGTCAGAAAGTACGCCAGCATCATAGCAATTCCAGTAGGCAAAAAAGCTGCGCCCATGATGAAGAAGGCTCTGTAGTTGGTTTCTCCTTTTTTCGCCTCTTTTTTATTTTTCCGCAGAAACACTACCATTAGTAACGTAACCAAGATGCCTATGCCGAGAATCAGGCTCATAACGGTCGTTGTGTCATTCATTTGTCCATCTCTTTAGCAATTAGAATTGTGTGGTTCACCTAAAAAGCTTGAGGCTCAACACTTCGATTGTCATTTGCCAAGTTTAATTCGCAGAGGAAGCCAGCTTCTTGCTATCATAACAAACGGAAAAATTGGTCGCGAAATCGGCAAGTTGCCACTTTCGAGCCGCAAGGTTTAAGGGTTGAAGTTTTGTTAGGTTTCGCGTACTCGATTACTAGGAGTTTGTGCTTTGAAGTTCAAAGGAGAAACAATTGAGGAACGCAAGGCTGAGGTTCTAATAAAACTCAGAAAATACAAACTGATAAAAAAAGAAACACATGAAGGCGCTTACGCCTACATAGTTAACATTCCTAAAGATAAAGAGAAAGCTTTAGTCTGGTGCATTCTTAACGAGGTAACTGTGGGCATTGCGTTGATGAACTCTTTGTACAAATTGTTGAAAGAGAAGAAGCTGGAACGTGCCATCGTAATTACGGAAGGGCGATTCACGCACGCGGCTAAGCAAGGTGCTAAAAAAAGAAAGGTGGAGCTTCTGCCTAAGTCTTTTCCTGTGTTCGAAATTTTTGAGCACGCGTTGGTTCCGAAGCATGAGATTCTAACTGAAAAGGAAAAAAGCCAGGTTCTCGCCCAGTACAAGATTCAGCCGTATCAGATGCCGCAGATAAAAGCAACCGACCCAGCCGTGAAAGCTATAGGTGCCAGACCTGGTGACCTGCTGAGAGTAATTAGGAAGAGTGCAACCGCGGGCGAGCATATTGCTTACCGTTATGTGGTGGAGTAAAAAAAGGGAAAACCTCAGGCTACTTGGATATCATAACTTCTGTTGATTTGATGACGGCGTTTACTTCGTCGCCTACTTTTATGCCTAAGTCTTCAACGGCTTCTTTCGTTATTACTGCCGTGACCACTGCAGGCGCTTTTATTTCAACTTTGACTTTTGCGGTTATCCCGTCTTTTTCAATGGAAACTACTTTCCCTTTCAGTTGATTTCGTGCGCTGATTTTCAGTCCTAACACCTCCCAATACTCTTGGTCTGCAAGAACCTCACTCATGAAGCCCGCCACACGCTGGTACTCCTCTATCAAGCTTTGCCCCAGCGCGGTTAGTTTTGCGCCGCCACCTCCAGTTTTGCCGCCTTTGTATGTTTCGACGACGGGTGCTTCGATGGTTTTTTGAATTTTCTGCAGGTAGTTCCATACGTAGCGATAAGACATGTTGAGCGTTTTGGAAGCTTTTGAGATGGATTGCTCTTTTGCTATTGCTTTTAGAATTTCGGCGCCGCCTTTGCCCAGGACAGGTGTTCCTTTGTATTCTATCCATACTTTGCAGGAGGGCTTGTGCTCTTTGTGAGTTAGCATTCCATTTAGGTTTTATCGCGACAAAGTTTATAAGGGTAGTGATATGAATGACAAAACATAACGGTGTTTGAAAAATGAAAGCATGGCAAAAACTGCTTATAGTGGCAGTGTTAGCAACAATAATAGTGGTCGCAGGAACGCTTGTTTACTTCAATTACTTCTCGAAACGCAGACTCTTCATATCTACAACCACAAGTCTATACGACACAGGATTACTGACCGCCATCGAGAAAGACTACGAATCAAGTCACCCAGTAGACCTGCAAATAACAGCTGTGGGAACAGGTGTAGCCATCCAACAAGCTGAAAGTGGTGACGCCGACGTCGTTCTTGTTCATGCGCCTTCAACGGAACTAAAGTTTCTTGAAGGCGGTTATGGCGTGAATAGGAAAATCATAGCCTACAACTTCTTCACAATTGTTGGACCAGCAGACGACCCAGCGCAAATTTCAGGGAAAAACGCAACCGACGCCTTAAAAAGCATAGTCACTTACGGGCAAAACATGGCTGACCAGTCAGGGGCAACGCAAATCTGGATTTCTCGAGGCGACAACTCGGGCACAAACTCCAAAGAGAAAAGCCTTTGGACCGCAGCTGGCTACGACTATGCAGAACTTTCAAATGAAGTCTGGTTCGCAAGCACTGGTCAAGGCATGGGAGCCACCTTAACCGTGGCTAACCAAAAGGAGGCTTACACGCTCTCGGACATAGGCACTTACCTGAAATTCAGTACAGACGGCTCGATAGACTTAGATGCGCTCATAGTTGAGGAGCAGTCCCTGCTCAACGTTTACAGTGTAATGGCTGTGAACTCAGAAACGGTGCAAGCAAACCAGACACTCCATGAAAGTATAAACTTTAACGACGCTATGGACTTCATAGAGTACTTGATTTCACCCGCAACCCAGCAGCTGATAAATGACTTTGGTAAAGACACGTACGACCAACCTCTCTTCTACGAAGCTGTTCAACCGCTAAAAGACAACGCGCCTCAGCCCATAGTAAGCTGGATACAGAGCTACGCATTCTTTGACGGCTCCGAATGTCCACCGCAATACAGAAATGGCTACGCAAGCCTTTACAGTTAGAGGAACACAATCGTGGCTGATATACTCAGCGACACACTACAAGCATTCCAGCTTATACTTTCTGGCGACCCAACAATCTACGGGATTGTTTCCCGTTCCCTCTTTTTTTCCGGAACAGCCATCATTTTAGCGATTCTCTGGGGCACGCCACTATCCATGTTAATTGCCATGAAAGAATTTCGAGGCAAAACCATAATCAAAACGTTTTTTAACACTTTAATCGGCTTGCCAACAGTAGTTTTGGGTTTAATTCTTTTTCTCAGCTTTTCAAGAGGTGGACCCTTAGGCTTTCTGGGGTTGCTTTACACGCCAGGGGCTATAATGATTGGACAAGCCATACTTATAACGCCAATTCTTGTCAGCATCGGGGTTTCAGCTATTGAATCAGTTGACCCTGATATAATGAATTTGGCTCAAACTCTGGGCGCTTCGGAGTCTCAGGCACAAATAGCTGTTTTGAAGGAAGCAATCAACGGAATACTTCTATCCTATCTCGGCAGCTTCAATCGTGCAATAGGAGAGTTGGGTGTAGTGCTGATGGTTGGCGGCAACATCGAAGGCGGTGGTCTTCAGACTGCCGTGATGACTACGTCTATTGCGCGTGATGTTCAAATAAGCGAATTCGGTCTTGCCATAGCTCTAGGAATTTTATTAGTGATAATACTTTTCACCATTAACATGATAGTGGTTCTATTGAAGCGGGTAAACTACTTGGTCGAATTGGCTAAAGGTCCGTATGCGAAACTTAAACGTTCCAGAGAGACTAAAAGATGACAGTGACTGCTGAATTAAAAGATGTAATGAAAGCCTACGGCAACAAAATAGTTTTAGACGCAATAAACTTGAAAATTCACGAAGGCGAAATACTTGCGCTTCTTGGACCTAACGGCTCAGGAAAAACAACAATATTAAAAATCTTGGCGTTCATTGAAAATCCCTCAAGCGGCGAAGTGACATTCCAAGGTGAAGAAATCAACTTCAAAAACACCGAAAAGGTGCGGCTTCAAAGCACTCTTGTGTTCCAAAAAACAACCGTGTTTGGCACTTCAGTCTACAACAACATCGCGTACGGCTTGAAATTAAGGAAAGTGCGGAAGGAAACTCGAGAAAAAGAAGTGAAAAAGGCTCTGAAACTAGTGAAATTGGAGGGCTTCGAGAAGCGCAACGCAAGAAAGCTTTCTGGCGGGGAGCAGCAGCGTGTGGCGATAGCCAGAGCCTTAGTGCTGAAAACGAAGCTGCTGCTTTTGGATGAGCCCACGGCGAATTTGGACCCGAAAAACGCCGGAATACTTGAAGAGGTTATTGATACCGTGAACCGCGAAAACAAAACCACCATAGTGATGGCGACGCACAACATGTTTCAGGCTAAAAAGTTGCCTCACCGCATTGCGTTAATGGATGAAGGCAAAATCACCGAGGTTGGCACGCCCGAAGAGATTTTCGGCAAACTCTCCAAAAACTTGGCAAGTTTCGCTGCGGTGGACAACACTTTCACCGGCACCGCCAAACCAACCGCAGCGGGCACGTCAATAGTGGACGTTGGCAACCGCGTACAGATTGAGATAACCACGCGAAGACAGGGTGCTACCGTAGTTTTCATAAATCCACGGGACATAATCGTGTCCAAGACTGCGGTGGAATCCAGCGCTAGAAATATGTTTAAGGGTAAAATTACGGAAATTACTGACTTGGATTCGCTTGTGAAACTCACGGTTAATGTTGGCAAGCCTTTCTCGGTTCAGGTTACAAAACGATCTTTTAATGAGATGGGACTTTGCTTGAACGCTGAGGTTTTCATAGCTTTTAAGGCTTCAAGCGTCCAGGTGATTTAGACAGGGGTTTTCCTTTCCTCCGCCAACTCATAAAGTATAACAACGGCTTCGCCGAGAGGCATGTTCAGCCTGTTCGCCAGTTCCAAGGCGGTTATGTCAGGCTTTTCGCGTAGTACATCGTCTCGTGTGTACGCTTTGTGGCTTGGGTACATCACCGAGGCGTGAACAGTCTCGACAAGGATGGGCCACAGTTTTTCCTTCATGTACTCTTCTAGGCTCATGCAGCATCACAGAGTTCATTGTGCCCCGTGGTTATTCAGCTTTGCCGCAAAAACCCGCATCAACTTTGAAATCCGAGCAAGGCAACTTTAAATTACCTCAAACTGCCAAAAGTACAGGGTGAACAAAAGTTGATTAAAACAGCTTTAATCGTTTACTGGTCAAAAACAGGTAACACCCAGAAGGTAGCTAACGCCATCAAACAAGGCTTGGAAGAGGCAAAAGTCCAAGTTGCCCTGAAAAAGCAGGAAGAGGCGGAAAACGTTGACTATTTCGACTATGATCTCGTCTGCGTGGGGGCTCCTTCATATTCTTGGCATCCACCGGAACCGATGGCTAACTTCCTCAAGAGTAAGTTTGTTGCTTACCGCAAAGAAGGCAAAATCAAACTTGGCGCACCAAAAATTCCAGGCAAAAACGCGTTGATTTTCGTCACTTACTCAGGGCCTCACACGGGCATAGATGAAGCGACACCTACGGGCAAGTACATGCGGCAGTTCTTTGAGCACTTAGGCTTCAAGGTCTTAGATGAATGGTACATCCTAAGCGAGTTCCATGGTTCGCTGGAGAACAGCACACAGGGCAGGATGGGTGACATAAGAGGAAAGCCTACTGCTGAAGAATTGGCAAAAATCAAGGAAGCCGCGGAACAAATAGCCAAAAATAGTTGATGTGCTCTCGGAGACTACCCCCTCCCTTTTAAATAGATTCAACTTCAATCGTACTCTTGTTTTTGCTGGGCGCAAAGTTAATAGTTCCATAGCCATTGAGTTATTTGGAGGAGAAAATTTTTGAAAGCTGCTGTTTACAGGGGTCCACGTAACATTAAGGTTGAAGAGGTTCCGGAGCCGTGTGTTTCAGGCAGAAAGGTGCTGGTGAAGTTTAAGGCGGGAGGCATATGCGGTACTGACATGCACTTTTACAGGGGCGAATGGAAATGGATGAGACGCGGACGAATAATCGGTCACGGCGCGTGCGGAGTGAGGGCGGACACTGGCGAACGAGTGGTTATGGTGCCTATCGATTACTGCGGCAAATGCTACTACTGCCTCAGAGGACTGCCCACCTACTGCACAAGAGGCAAGTTCATGGGCTTAACCAGAGACGGTTTTTTCGCCGAAAACATTGCGTCAAGCCCTAGAAACCTTGTTCCCGTGCCGGACAGCGTCAGCGACGAAGAAGCCGCAGTTGTTGAGCCTGTGGCGTTGGCGCTTCGCGTATTCAATGCGTTGAAGCCTGATGTGGGTGATTGGGTTACCATTATCGGGCAAGGCGCCATAGGCTTGTTGATGACTCAGGTGGCGCGGTTGAAAGGTTGCAGGGTCATAGCCATCGATTTGGAAGATTACCGGTTGCAGCTTGCCGAGAAGTACGGTGCGGAGTTTTGCGTCAACGCGAAAAGGGACGATGCGGTTAAGCGGGTTAGGGAAATTACGAAACGTGGCTCTGACGTGGTGGTTGAAGCTGCTGGAACTATTGGGACGGTGGAGCAGACGCCGTTTATGGTGCGGAAAGCTGGCAAAGTTGTTTTGATCGGTGAGTCCAAAGGTTATCTGAACTTGGAAGATGCGGATGAAGCCGTGTTTTTTACGATGTACATTTCTCCTGTGGAGTATCCCTTAGCCGTGGAGTTAATCGCCGAAAAAACCGTGGACGTTAAAGGCTTGGTCACGCACAGGTTCAGGCTTGCAGATTTTGAGAAGGCACTTCGAACGGTTGATAACCCTGCGGCGAAAGCGTTGAAAGTTGTCATAACCGAATAAGGTCAATTAGGATTATCGTACCGTAAAGTATATTATTCATAGGGAAATTGGTGTACCCGCTTCACTTTAGCCAGAACGAGAGTGTGAATCCAATTAGCATCAAAGCTGTGATATTTGATCTTGACGGAACCATTGCCAGTTTCAAACTGGACTACAAGGCTGTCCGAGGAGATGTTAGAAGTTATCTGCTGCGAGTAGGCGTTCCTGCATCACTGTTGTCTGCAAACGAAACCATTTTTGAAATGCTTAAAAAAACCAAGATTTTCGTGAAAAACTCTGGAAAACCCGCTGAGGCGATGGAGGAGATCCGTAATGAAGCCTTGGCTATAGCAGAAAAATACGAGTTGGACGCTGCCAGAGACACAAGTTTACTGCCAGGGGCAAGTGAAACGTTGAAGGCTTTGAAGCAGAAGGGTTTGAAAATCGGCTTATTCACGTTAAGCGGCGATAAAGCCGTAAGTTACATTTTACAGCGCTTCAAACTTAGCGACTTCTTCGGCGTTATTGTTCCCCGAAACAAGGTTAATTATGTGAAGCCGAATCCTGAACACCTCGAAATGGCGCTTAAGGTTTTAGGTGTAGCGCCTGAAGAGACAGTGGTTGTTGGAGACGGAACCGTCGACATGGAGAGCGCTAGAGAGCTGAAAGCCACTGCTGTCGGCTTGCCCACTGGCACATCCACAATCGAGCAGTTGACTGTTCACGGCGCAAATTATATTATAACTTCGATAACGGATTTGACTGTTTTAATCGATAAAATGAACAAGACCCAAACAGCTTAACGGTCTTTGTGCCATTCTTTCAGCGATTTTTTCCTAACGCAGTTCTGCTTCTTCCGCGAAAGCGGATTCAATTACCGAGATTGCAGGCTCTTTTCTTTTTGAAAGGTACGTTCCTTTAAGTTTACGGACAAATATTGAAAATGCCATAGGTAATCTTCCTGACGTGTGCATGCCCAATTTGGCACATAACTTCTCGACGATTGCTTCCTCCAAGATTGGAGCTGAGCCTAGAATTTGACCTTTCCCATCACCTAAGAGCTTTCTAAGTTCCTCGGAGAATCTGTCCAGGTTGGCGGGAATCTCTGACTTTGGAAAACAGTTTCTTTCCAAATAGTTATAGATGACCTGTGTGCCAACATCTCCTAGAGTGTACCGGAAGTATCTCATCTACAGTGCTAAGCAGTGTTTCGTCAAATTCGTCCAACTTTAAAGATCCCTTTTTTGGTGGCACACAGTGTTATAATCAAAGAACATTACTGATTTAAAAGGTTACGAAATTAAAATCCTAATTGAAGTTGTCCATTTGAAATTATACCCACAACATTTTAAACCTGAAAACTTTAAGAATCAAACCTTTTCAAACAGAAACACGTTTTCAGGGTTATTTTAACGCAAAGTGCACGTACGAACCAAAAACTATTGTTTTCATGATTTAAGCATGATGAGGCGGGAATATTTGCTCGCCACACGTCATTGTAAGGAAATTATATAGAAAAAATTTTATAAACTTACAGTTTGAATAAAGGGGTTGCGGAGTGTGAAACATCGTGAAATTTAGCGAGTTAATAGGCAAAGAAGTATACTGCGAAGGTTTAAAAGTGGGTAAAATAACGGATGTGCTTGTCGATGGCGAAGAGTGGAAAGTCACCCATTTTGAAATTGAATTGAAGCGGGAAGCAGCTTATGAGTTGTTGGGCGTTAAATCCACTTTTAAGAACGTGTTAGCCATTTCGGCTGTTGGTCCAGCGTCTCAATCCATTACCAAGGACAGCGGGTTAGACCTTCAGGTTTCAAGAGGGCAACTTCGCATCTATCTGAGACCGCCTTAATTTCGCTTGGAGACTCTATACTCTCAAAGTTCTTTCCTTTTTACCAGCTTGAAGCCTGTTGGGTTTCCACCTCTACACGTTAGCTAAGTCTCATCAGAACATGCTCGTAGACTTGAATAGACGCGAAAACAAGGCTTAAAACTTTTAAAAATCAAGCGGTCGCTTTGTTGTTGCCTAACAACCACAATCATTTAAGAACCTTGTTTTCTATCGTTTTCAAATGACAGGAGTCCTTTTACTGTGGACCTCACTCAAGTGATCGAACTGCAAAACGCTGTTACAGCATTTCATAGAAAAACACAAGTGGAAACCCCAAAATTATGTATCTATGAAACTCAAAAAGAAGGCTATGTTCTCTACGTCAAGGCAAGTTCAGTTAACACTGAATACCAAAATTTTCTAAACAATCTTGTCAACTCTCGAAATTTCAGAATCAGAAAATCCGAAAACTACATAGAAATCCATGGCTATTGACAAGCCACATTACATCTTTCAAGCGCCGCTAGCAAATCACCCAGACTTTTTATCGTCTGGTCTGGGCATATGCTTTCTTTTTGCGGACGCCTTTCGATGTATATGGATTTCATTCCAGCGCTTTTGGCGCCTTCAACGTCTGCGTCAACCGTGTCGCCTACGAAAACTGCGTTTTCCGCGGTAACGTCCAGCTTCGACAGCGCTTTTTCGAAGATTTCGGGGCTGGGTTTTCGTTTGTTGACTGTGGCTGACACTATAACTACGTCAAATAACTTGTATAAGCCGTGTTTTTTCAGTAGTTTATCTACGCATTCGGGTAGTGCAAAGTTCGAAACTATCCCCAGTTTGTATTTTCCATGTAGCGTTTCCAAGGTATTTTTGGCGTTGTCGTCGATGCGTACGTAATCCATGAATCCTTCGCAGAAAGCGTTTGTTGCCTTAGTCACAATGTCGCTGTTAACACCGAAGTGGTAGCCTAAATTTTCCAGTGCGTTGGCGATGCGCAGGTTGAAGTGGGGTTCCTCCAACCTTGCATCTGCTTCAACGTACAATTCGTCACGTGCTTTGATGTATGCGTCGCGGAAAACTGCAAACTTTACGTTTACGCCGTTGTCTACGAGAACTTTGTGTGTTTTCTTCAATGAATAGGCGTAGAATTCGTGGTTTTTTTCAATGATCATCAGTGTGTCGAACATGTCAAACAGTACTGCTTGGATAGCCATCAGTTTTTACCCACAGTCCAAACCGTGTCAATCCTTAAAACGCTTTTGCAAACATCCTTGTGTTTAGTTATGCCATTTGCCGTTGTTCCCTGTCAAATAGTTTAGCAGGCTTCGGGAGCGTGCAAGCACGTTAATAAACCACAATAGAGGATACAGCGGCGTGTAAAGTAGCAAAGCGTTGTGCCTGTAACTGCCATAGGCAAACCGTAATGCGACTGCTTGGCTTACAACACCGAGTAACAAACCATACGGGACAAACACCAGCAAGTTAAGCCCGAACAGCACGGCGTCAGGTGCAAACCACCATAAAAATGGAAGGGCTACCACGGCGGCTAAATCTACAATAGCACCAGCGTATTCAAATACGTAACAGTACCAGAGTAGCGCTGTAAGCCACGAGCGTTTTGTCATCAAGTCTCGGTGAATTCCCAGCGTGTTATGCAGCCATCCTGTGAACCATCGTAACCGTTGTCGCCACAACGCGGTTAAGCCTATTGGAACGACGGTTGCGCTTTGCACGGAGCTTACGTAACCGACTTTTGCGCCTTTCTTGTGCATTTCGAGGGTTATCTCTAAGTCTTCTGTTACTGACCGTATGTTTCGTTCTGCGAGAATTTCACGTAGCAGGTCTGCGTCGTAAACGCCTACGGCGCCGGAAACAACCAGTACGTTGTTGCCTAAGCCTTGTGCGCAGCGTCCTATGCTTAAGCCTTGGCTGTATTCCAGCCGTTGGAGGCGAACGATTAATTTTCCTTCTGAGCCTTCACCGTTTGGGTGTGCGTAGCCTGTTACCGCTCGTTTTCCGTTGGATAGTTTGTAATCCACAAGCTCAACTAGTGTGTTTGGTGACCATTCTGAATCGGCGTCCACGATTGCCACTAAGCCACCTAACGTGCTGTTTATACCAGTTTTTAGGGCTTCGATTTTGCCTAAATTTGAGGAGTGTCGCACAACTTTGCTTCGTACTCGTGGTTGTGTGTGGTGGTTGAGTTGCGCTGCTGACCAGGCTACTTCGTAAGTGTAATCGTTGCTGCCGTCGTCAACTACTATGATTTCGCAGTTGCCTTGGTATTTTTCTGCACATTTGAATAGGCTGGTGACGCAACGTGCAACGTTTTTTTCTTGATTGTAAGCGGGAACAATGAAGCTGACCATGGGATAAAAATCCGTTTTTGCCTGTGCATGTTGTTTTCTTGCGAAAACGGCTGCTATGATCCAAACGCCTGCGATGCCTATGGCTACAAAAGTGTACCATGTGTAAAAGAAACGGATTGTTCCTGCCCAGAATGGATTCGCGGCTTGTTCTGCTGATGCGTAGCCGAACACGTTGGTTATTATCCATCGAGCTGCGGCTGGAAAGTACAGCCACGAAAGAAAAGCTAGGGCAAACGGTGCAAGAAATGCTATGTATTTTACCTTGAAGCGTTTAGGATAGTTCATCCGCGAATCGCCTGGAAGCTTCTCCTTTTCTCAGGTGACATGAGGTGTTTGGCTAATAAAGCGTGTATTCCCGCAGAGGTAATATTCCGACGGTTGTTTGAGGCTGGATGAAATGTTTTAGGGTTTGGTTTCATAGTGGGTATTCTGGTTTAGGAAAAAGGTTTAAATATTGTATCTGCAGTCATAAGATTTCAGCTGTTAGGATAGTGAGGCGTATGGCGAACCACCTCAACAAAGAAGAAATACGTTGGCAAGTTGTAAAAGCAATGCTTGACGAATTCCCAACGTTGAGGCGAAAAGTTAGAAACTACGTGACAGCAGAAAATTAATTAAACTCGAAATTTTTCAAAACTTCGTTTTGTCTTTCGCCGCTGTTTTTCAAACGATGAAATTTTAAAAAACGTTAATTCTTTTTAAGAAGGTTGTGGGGGGGAATTTTGACGCCGTTTTTGCCGTTTTCGTTTTCCTGCAGCAATTCCGTCAATTCGAAGTGCCGTTGGAGAAATTCCAGGCCTTTTTCGGTTGCCTCGTAAACGTCTTTCCCGTTGGCACGGAACTTGTTTATCAAACCGGTTTTTAACATGAACTTGACGTAGTCGTTTAGTTGGGCGAAGCTCAGGTTTGCCCTGTACATTATTTGGGTTTTTAAGGTTCCGTCTTTTGCGATTTCCAAGATTTCAGCGATTATGCTGAGTTTGTCTCGGCGTTTGGTTGTTGTGTCTGTTTTCCATGAGTTCATTTCTGTTTTCCTCTTTTAGAAGTATCTTCTGTAACTGAGTTTGGCGGGGGGTATTTTAAGTCGTGTTTCGTAAGTCTGCATATTCCTGTTTTGGAATATGCGGCAACGCCTGTCCACATCCAAACAGAAAACATTTATTCCCTCAACGAGAAAAACAAACAGGTGAAACCTGATGCTTATAGGCATAATTTCTGACACCCACGACAACCTGCCAATGATTGAAAAAGCCGTAAAAAAACTTAACGAAGAACATGTGGAGCTGGTTCTTCACGCAGGAGACTACGTTGCGCCTTTTGTCATCCCAAAATTCAAAGCGTTAAACGCGAAGCTTATCGGCGTTTTCGGCAACAACGACGGAGACCATGAATTCCTAAAAAAACGGTTCAGCGAATGTCCTAACTGTGAAGTACGGGAGAGATTCGCCGAGATAGACGCTGATGGCTTCAAGATAGCGTTGCTTCACGGAGACCAAACCGAACTCCTGAACGCGCTGATCAACTGCGGAGGCTTCGACGCTGTGGTTCACGGTCATTCTCACGCAAAGGTGTCTCGCATGAACGGAAAAACTCTGGTTGTGAATCCAGGAGAAGTCTGCGGGTACTTGACGGGTAAGTCCACCATGGCGCTGTTGGACACGGTTAAACGCGAAGCAAGGATACTTGAACTGTGAAAGTTTGCGGCACTATTGCTCGGTGCAGTCTATACCCCCCTTATAAAGGCTGAACTGCATAGAAAACCGCATAACGCCAGCCCTGATAGCCCCTTTAGGGTTATGCGTCTACCTGAGCACATTAGCCTAAGACTAGAGTTATTAAGTGCGAACTTTAGGTAAACTCTCAAACTTGAAAAGGAAAAATGCGCATGCCCAAACTTAAGATTGGTCTCTCCATGCTTCATTGCCTAAGCGAACCATACGCCAAGATGATCAAACAATTAAACAAGGTTGAAACCCAATATGTTGAGGTTCTCGATGAAGGTCTCCATGCGCTCAGCAAGAAACGGGTTGCCACGTTAAATCAAATCGCCAAATCACGAGGCTTCCGATATACTGTGCATGCGCCTTTTGCAGACATAAACATAGCTTCGCCGTCAAAACCCATACTTACCGCGTCGGTGAAGCGGTTGAAAGAGTCCATGGGTTATGCTCATGCCTTGAACGCTAAGCTTTGGGTTTTCCATCCGGGCAACAGAACTGGCATCAGCATGTTTTATCCTGGAGAAGATTGGCGACAAAACATCAAAAGCGTCCGTGAACTGCATAAAACTGCAGAAGAGTACGGATTGAACATCGCCTTAGAAAACTTGCCTGAAAAATACGGTTTCCTCATGAGAAACCCTGAAGACTTCATTAGGTTCTATAAGGAAACGGGTTTACCTGACGTAGGTATTGTCTTAGATGTTGGACACGCCAACCTTGAGGGTCAAACAGAACATTTCTTGAAAAAGCTGCCGGACAAAATTGTTCACATACACGTCAGCGACAACGCTGGAGAAAACGATCAGCATCTTGGAATAGGTTACGGCAAGATTAACTGGATACGGTTCGCAGAAACCCTGCGTGAAATAGCCTACGGCGAAATCGTGATGATTGAGTCTGTGGAACACGTGGAAGAAAGCCTGCGAAAACTACGGCAACTGCTCGCTTAACTGTCTGGAAGCGGCAACTCTAACACCATAAAATCCTCGGCTACCGTTGTATTCTCGAAAACTTTCTGCGCCTGCTCCAAAAGCAGCCCTGCGTCAGGGTATCTGGCGCTGATGTGCGTTAAAATTAGCTTTTTTGCTTTCGCTTTTTTGGCTTGTTGCCCTGCTTGACTGGGGGTTGAATGCCCATCGACCTCGGCTTTTTCGCTAAGCGTATCATCTAACGTTGAGTCATGTATAACTAGGTCTGCGCCAGCGGCGAATTTCGCAAAACCCTCGAAAGGTCTCGTATCACCTGTATAAACGATTTTTCGCCCTTGCCTCGGTGAACCCATCACGTCGGCAGGACAGATAACTCGACCGTTTGACAGCTTAACCGTGTCGCCCTGCTGAAGTTTGGACCATAACTCGCCTTCAGGAACACCTTGCGCTCGGGCTTTTTCAGGGTAAAATTTTCCCGGTCGAGGCTTTTCCACGAATGCATAGGCGAAACTTGGAATCACATGATTTGACTTTGCGGCTTCCACAACGTAGTCTTTCTCGTCACATACAACGCCTATGTCGTAAATCTCGTGGATTTCAACGGGAAACGTCAAGCCGAACTGCAAGGTTTCTCGGACGCACTCTAAAAACTGTTTTATGCCTTCTGGCCCGTAAATCCCAAGTTTTTTTTGTCTATTCATCAAAGCCATCGTCTGCAGTAATCCCGGGAGACCGAGAACGTGGTCTCCGTGCATGTGTGAAATGAAAATTTTTGTTTCTTTGTGGAAGCCCACTTTGGCTTTTACCATTTGCCTTTGGACGCCTTCTCCGCAGTCAAACATTAACTGCTCGTTTTGGCGTTTTATGAGCACAGCTGGCAAGCTTCTTGCTTGAGTGGGGACGCTGCCGGCTGTTCCCAGAAAGGTTACACGTATGCTCATGTTTTTTTACACCTTATGTTTTTTTGAACACGATTATCTCTCGCGTTAGAGTTCCGTGGACGTAAGCGAAATGGGACTCTAAGTGGCTGTAGCCTAATGCTGTGCCTATCTGCGCGATGTGTAATGTTTTTGGTGAAGCCATACAAATCAGTTGCCCTTTGCTGAGCAGAGGCTTTGCTGAGCTGAGTACGCCTTTCACAATCTGCTTGGTGGTGGACTTCATGGTTGTCGCGGACTTTCCGTAAGGCGGGTCAGTGACGACATGGTCGATTCGCGTCAAAGGCATTTTCCTCGAGTCGGCAATCACCAAGCCTTCAGGTTCTACACGGAAATGCTTGAGGTTTCTTCGGGTGCCTTCTGCCATGCGGCGCTGAACATCGAAGCCTAAAACTTGGCAGCCCACGAATGCGGCTTCAATCATGACGCTTCCGGTGCCGCAGAAGGGGTCCAGCACCAGCTCGCCACGTTTTGCACGCGCCAAGTTTACCATGCACCGCGCAAGCTTTGAAGGCATGGCGGAGGGGTGGAAGAACGGTTTTTTTCGTGGTCGGCGTTCGCTGAAGGTTTTAGGTGTTATTTCTGTGAGTTTTATGCCGAAGACGAGTTTGTTGCTTGTTAGGACGCCGAAGAAGGTTTTGTCGGGTTTTTTCAGGTTGACCTTTGTTTTTGTTGTGTTGTTGAGTATGTGTTTGCCGAGTTTTCTTTCGAGGTTCATGGTGTCGCTTTTCGGGGAGTATTCTTTGACGCGTTTGATGCGGACTGCGAAGTTTTCTCCTTCATTTATAACGTTGTTGAAATCGGTGGCGTCTGCTGCTTTTTTGATTTCGGCTTCTTGGGCTTTGCAACTGAAGAGTTCCAGAACGCTTGCCATCGTGTAGGCTGACCTGCGCTGTACGGTGTTTACGGTGTTTGGGTCTGCTTCCAGCCTCACAACCTGATCGAGATTTTCAATAATTCTGTAGGCGTATCCTTCAGCTTCTAGAATTGCGTTTAACTCGGCAGCAGGCAGGGTTTCGTTTTCGCCCGACAGCAGAAAAAGGAGATTAGCCAATTTCCTGCGCCTTCAAAGCCTCAGCAATTAACGGTGCGAGGGAAACCTTGCTGACGCGGCTGGCGACACTATCGGTGCCCACGATTTCTTCTACTCCTGCGTCAAGAATGCGTTTTTCAGCGTTGCCTATCAGAAGTGGGTGAACGCAAGCGGTGAAGATTTTTGCTGCGCCAAGTTCTCGCAAGATTTTTGCTGCGCCGACGATTGTTCCGCCTGAACTGATGATGTCATCGAAGATTACGACCGTTTGACCCTTCACATTTAAGTTCTTGCCCGTTTGGCTTGTCTGCCCAGTATAGCGGTCACGGTGTTTCTCGAGGTGCCCTGCTTCGCCGCCTAAGATTTTCTGCGCTTGTTCTGCGATGTACATTGCGCCTTTGTCTGGAGCCAGTGCGAATGCTTTTTTGAAGCCTTTCTGGACGAAGTATTCGGCTAGTAGTGGGATGGCGCTGAGGGTTTTGGCTGGAAACGGGAACTTTTTCAGCGTGTTTTCCGAGTGGATGTTCACGGTGAGTAAAGCGTCAACTCCTGCTGCTTGGAGCATGCGTGCGATGGTTTCGATGCTTATGTTTTCGCCTTGCAGGAAGATTTTGTCTTGACGTGCGTAAGCGAGGTAAGGCACAACTGCGGTGACTTTGTGGGCTCCGTTTCGTTTTGCGGCGTCAGCCAGGAACGATAGTTGCATGAGCTGTGTGTCCTGTGCTGCGCTTGTGGTTTGCACGATTACTGCGTGTTCGTTTTGCACGTTGCCTTCTAGGCGAATGTAGCTTTCGCCGTCTGGGAATGTCTTGTGAGCGACTGGCACTTTTTCTTGGTTAGTTAGTTGCGCGATTTTTTCGGCGAGTGCGGTTGAAGCAGGTCCGAGAATGATTTTCATTTTTTCTGTTGCCTCTTTTGCGTTTTGATGTGAGTTTTTGGGTTTTAGTTTTAGATGGTGAACGCTTTTTAACCTTGTCATGCGTGTTGGAACGTGGCTGCTTTTTCGGTTGGTTTGGAAAGACTTTTATTTAATCTTGGCGTTCCATGTGGCATTGTTTAGATGAATAAAGAAACGGGGTATTGTTATGGAGTTTTGCCCAGAATGCGATTCCATTCTTAAGCCGGAGAAAGTTGAATCTGATGAAGGAGTTACGGTGATGCTTGTGTGCTCCAAATGCGGGTTCCAGAAGCCAGTGTCAAGCAGGAAAATCAAGCCGAGAGCTAGCAGTGTCATCAAACACGACATCAAACAACGAGTGACAGTTATCGGCAAAGAGGAACAGAAAATTAACACGTTGCCAACGCTTAAGGTGGAGTGCCCAAAATGCGGGAACAACCTGGCGTACGTGTGGCAGGTGCAAACTCGGGGCGGCGATGAATCTTCAACTCAATTCTTCCGCTGCACGAAATGCAACCACACGTTCAGGGAATACACGTAAACCGCGTTGCACTATGTCGCCAGCCATTGCGAATGGCATTCAATCAAGCGTCCGTACGGTAATCTTTAGCGCTCGGTGCAGTCTATACCCCCTCTATATATACTGAACTGCATCGTTTTCTGCGCCAATACGGATAGACCCCCTACTGGTTTCTGCAACGAACCACTATTAGGATCCAAATAGGCTGCAAATATGAGGTTGGTCTATGCCGCGGTTAAGTTGGCTTGTTTTTGTTCAGGTATTTCCTGAGGAAGCGTCCTTGGTTCTCCAGCCGCATCGACAGGGACATAGCGGTTCCCGCGGGTTCACACCGCCCAGCTGTTA
>Ga0307420_1000259_pt1 | contig 25487 bp, 29 predicted proteins | sample SalMarWE160240MG_2_FD_202167 | JGI IMG/M metagenome (GOLD analysis project Ga0307420, IMG submission 202167) | Salt marsh sediment microbial communities from the Plum Island Ecosystem LTER, Massachusetts, United States - WE1602-40 | ecosystem: Environmental > Aquatic > Marine > Intertidal zone >... | reverse complement strand
CGGGGTGGTTAAATGTTACCCTGCTACCATTGATAATAAGGTTAAGGGTGCTTTGATTTTGGCTTTGCGAAGTCACTATGACGTTTCAGTGGTGGAGATAATTGCGCCTGTTTGCCTTAGAAAGCATCTTAATTTGAAGGATGGGCACAAGGTGAAGGTGGAGGTTTTCACTCTTCCGTAACGCTATGGAAAGGGCGAGTACGAGTAGCGTATTGTGTAGCGGGTTTCTGGTTTGCGTCTTGTAGCTAGTATGTAGCCTATCAGCAATCCTGTACCGAGTCCACCTAAATGCGCGAAAATGTTTACGTCTGGTCCTGAACTGAGGAGTAACAGAAAGAACGCGTATACCAAAGCACCAATTATCGATTGGCTGACGCTGCGTCTAGCGTAAACTGCGGCTCCACCGAAAAGGGCGAATATGGCTCCTGATGCACCAACTGAGGGCGTTAGAGGTGGCAGGAGAAACAGTGATAATATGTTTCCTGTTAGTCCTCCTAGGAGGTAGATGGCTAGGTATTCGGGTAGGGAAAACATTTCTTCGCTTCTTAGTCCGAATATGAGGAGGAAGAGCATGTTGCCTCCGATGTGTGCTATGTTGGCGTGGACAAACATGGATGTTAAAAGTTGATAGTAATAGCCATAGTGGAGTACTAGCTCGTTAACTTGACCATAAGTTGCTATCATGTTAATGTTGGTTTCCAGAAAATTTCCGCCGACAACAGAAGTGTAAATGTAAAATGCGATGTTCAACGCGATGAGAACAAGCGTGGGCTTAAATTTCTGGCTGTTAGGCATGACTTTTTACCTGGCGAAGTTTTCTATGATTTTCTGCCGTATCTTTGATGAGCTGTCTAGTGCGTTTTCTTCGAATTTGCCGATTCTAACGACCTTCACGTGTAACTTGTGCTTGTTCACGTACGCTTGAACGTTTTTCTCCATATCTACTTGGTCGTAGCCCAAAGCGATTATGTCGGGTTTGACGCGTTCAATGACATCTCCGATGTCGAATTCTTCAAATCCCAGCACAGCGGCGTCAACCACTTTTAGGGATTCCACTAAAGCGCGTCGTTGATTTTCGGACATTATGGGTTTTCGGCCTTTTGTTTTTTCCACTGTGCTGTCTCTTGCGATGATGACTATGAGTGCCGCGTTTTTGCCGCCGGTTTTCTTGGCTTCCTCCAAGAATTTAACATGTCCCAGGTGCAGCAGGTCGAATACGCCTGAAGCTAGGACTCTTTTTTCCTTTTCGTGTTCGTGGGCCATTCGAATTTTACCGCTCCTAACAGTTTTAAGGCGTCTAATAATCCTTCGCAGTACGCTATTGAGGTTAGGCTTGTTTCAAAGTTTTTCTGAGCCTTATAATACTTTGCGTCTTCCAGATAATTGGTGACGTAGCTGAGAATGTCGTTGACGCTTTTAGGGGTTACCGTTACAGCGCTTTTGGTACGCTGCAGTTCCTTCAGAACTTTTTCCGCGGAAGCTATGTATTTTCCTGTTAACGCTTCTAAGCTCATTTGGCTTTTCTCCTCAGGGTTTCAGGGGCATCTGCGAGTGTTATTAACGCTTCAGTTTCCATGAAGTGGAGTTCACCGGGGAAAATCAGGCTTTGTGGTGGGTCTCCGAAATCGTGTTTTGACATGTTTTTTATGTAGTCAGCTTTTACGGTTGGGGTGTTGCTTCCGGCTCTTGCCACACCTACTGCGACTGTGGTTGGAGTAATTATTTCCTGTTTTCTTTTTTGTTCGATCTCGGAGAGCAACGTTAAGGCTTTGTTGATGGTTAGGAAGCGTTTTTCGGCGATTTTCAGGTCCAGCAGGCAGAGCGTGTGCAATCCGAGTTTTTTGTTTTGGGCGATGACGTTGTAGGGGGTTTCGGAGAAGTTTTCGGGGAAGGGTACGGTAACGGTTTTTCCGAATTTGTAGTTGTGCAATCCTGAAAGGCCGATTATGGCGGAGATTATGCTTGCGCCGTGAACTATGCGGGTTTTGACTCCGCGTTTTTCCGCTTCAATGCGCAACGTCACATGAGTCGTGGCAATCAAAGGGTCACCGGGAACAAGGAAAACCGTTTTGCCCTTTTCCGCGGCGTTCAGCAGGAGTGCACCATTCTCTTCTTCGAGGTTGTGTCTCTGGAGGAGATGAACCTTTTTACCCACAATCGCCTCGAAGCGTTCAACCGAGAAACCTGGAAGCAGATTCGTGTAAAGCTCCATGAAAACTGCGTCCGCGGTTTTGGCTTCTTCGATGCCGTTGAGGCTTATGCCTTTTTCATCATGCAACCCTAAGCCAACGAAGACAAGTTCCTTCAACAATCTGTCCCTCGAAATTACATTCAAACATCCAAACTTAAAGGTTCGTTCCCGCGGCGTTGTGACTGTCGTGTGATTTTTTGTCTATACCCCCTTATTTAAAGGCGGAAAGCGCCTGTGCGGACCTACCCCTCTATAGGTTTCTGCATACATCTGCTATTAGGATCCTAATAGGCTCCAAATATGATGTTCAGAGTTTAGGCAACATTATGTTGGCTGTGTAAAAGCTAAATCAACAAAACTGCTGGCTTGTCCATGTAATTTACGCTGAACTAAAACCGAAATTAAAAACGAAATAAAAAGGTGTGTGTTAAGAGCGTTTTACTCTTTTTTTGGTTGTTTTGGGCGTAGTGAGCGGACGGTTTTTCCTGCACGCCACATTTCGCTGTTACCCATCTCTTTGAGTTCGTCGGCGAGTTTCTGGCGGTAGTCTGGTGCTTTGCTTTTTTCGAGTACGATGCGTGTTTCTTCGCCTGCTGCGACTAGTTCGTAGAGGCTGTCGAACACGGGCTGTGTTGCGCTGCGGAAGCGTTCTTTCCAGCGGAGTGCGCCGATGCGTGCGGTTTCGCTGCAGTTGCAGTACATCCAGTCCATGCCGTTCTCGTCCACCAAGCGTATGAGGCTTTGGGTGAGTTCTTCGACGGTTTCATTGAAGGCTTCGCTGGGGCTGTGACCGTGTTCGCGGAGAGTATTATACTGTGCCTCTAGTATGCCGGCTAATGCACCCATTAATGTGCCGCGTTCGCCTGTTAGGTCGCTGTAGACTTCTTTTTCGAAGGTTGTTGGGAAAAGGTATCCTGCGCCGATGGCGATGCCCATGGCTTTTGCGCGGTTTTCTGCTTTGCCTGTTGCGTCTTGGTGCACTGCGAAGCTGCAGTTTATGCCGCTTCCGTCAACAAAGTTTCTGCGGACGCTGGTTCCTGAGCCTTTTGGCGCCACCAAAATCACGTCGATGTCATTTGGTGGGATGACGCCTGTTTGCTCTTTGTAGACTATGCTGAATCCGTGGCTGAAGTAGAGTGCATCACCCTTTTTTAGGGTGGCTTTGACTTTTGGCCATACTGCTTTTTGTCCTGCGTCGGTGAGTAGGAACATTTTGATGGTTCCTTTTTTGGCTGCTTCTTCCAAGGGGAAGAGGTTTTCGCCTGGTTTCCATCCGTCTGCTACTGCTTTGTCCCATTCTTTTTTGAATATGCCTTCTTTTTCTTGTCCGATTATGACTTTTACGCCGTTGTCTCGCATGTTTAATGATTGAGCTTGACCTTGGATGCCGTATCCAAGTGAGACTATGACTTCGTCTTTCAGTGTTTTTTGGGCTTTTTCCACTGTGAACTCTTGTCTTGTGATGACGTTCTCTTTCACGCCACCGAAATCTAATTCCACCATATTTAATTCCTCAAATCACTGCTATGTGATGCTAACGCGGTAATTTAAGAATTACCTTGCGAAGCGAGGAGCGATTTAAGGCGTAAGGCTCTTGGTAAGAGGGTATTTGCGCCTAACCTGCTCATTTTTTAGATGAAAGAAACTAGTTATGCGGTGGCTGCGTAAACGAACCTGTTGCCTTTAACGGTCTGAAACGCTATTTTGTATGTTGCTCCTGGAACGAACGTGTTTGCTACTCGGAGGACGGCTGATTCTCCTTTGTTTATTTGGTTTGACCCAGCGATGTAGACTACTGTGGCAGGTTGAGAGTTTACTGTGACGCTTTTTAACCTCACACTTTGCGTTCCATTGTTGCATATGGTAACGTCAACGTATGCGTGGTTTGGTCCCCATTGATGGTTTATTGCTTGCAGGTCCTCGGTGTACATGTTCGAGGTGGGCAACCCGTTTATCCAAGCTGCAGTGGCTAAAGAAACTGCGGTTGCAATGCATAGCAACACGCTGATCATCAGTGGAGTTAGAGCTTTTCTTGCGTTGCGTGGAGGCATAGCGGAGCTTTAGGTGAAATTAATGGATATTATTTATGAATTCAAAATCAAAATTGCACGTTAGCAACGCTTCAGAAAAATGCTGACAGCTGAGCAAGCGTTATGCGAATGATTCGTTACTATGCAGAAAACACCAAGGTTCTATTCACGTAATAACTACTTGGGAATGAAAAGAATAGCTTCATGAGCTAAATGTCACTAAAATCTTATATGTAAATTTCCAGAAATCGTATTTAATGCCAAATTCTAGGAAAATTATTCTATTGCAAAGCCTGAACGTTCTAGCGTTCGCAGTAACCGTTGTAGTTAATGGGTTGGCGAGTTCTCTTGCGTTGAACGGCAGAACCACAGCTGAGGTTTCAGACCTGTATTTTACTTTGGTGACTCCTGCAGGCTACGTTTTCGCGATATGGGGCGTGATTTACGCGTTGTTGCTTGTTTTCGTGGTTTTCCAAGCGCTGCCAAACCAGAGGGAAAAACCGTTTCTCACGCAGATCAGCGTTCTTTTCATTTTAAGCTCAGTTTTAAACGTGGTGTGGCTTTTCCTTTGGCACTACGACCAGATTGTGCTGTCTGTAGCGTTGATGTTTGCGTTGTTGACAACGTTAATTGTGGTTTACTTCCGGCTTGGCATAGGCAAATCGTCTGTTTCGCTTAAAGAGAGGGTGTTTGTGCGTTTGCCCTTTAGCGTTTACTTGGGCTGGATTACGGTGGCGTCAATTGCCAACGTTGCTTCCGCGTTGGTTGCAGTTAAATGGGACGGGTTTGGCTTGGCGAATGACGTTTGGGCTGTGATTGTGATTGCGGTGGCGTTGCTGATTACGCTTGGGGTTATCGCTACGAGGAAAGATGTGGCTTACAGCCTTGTGATAGTTTGGGCGTTGGTCGGCATAGCGGTTAATCAGAGTGCATATCAAAACATTGTGTTGGCAGCCACGGTAAGCGTGGTTAGTATAGTAGCTGCGTTGGTTGCGGTTCTTGCTGTTTCCAGGTTGAGGAAATGAGGCGTTTGCTAACGTGGCGGACGCTTGCTGGACTGACGTGCGATTTTTTTCTATAACCCCCTTATATAAAGCAGGCTGCATGAAAGTTATCTGCGGTAACTTTTTAGGGGCGCCAGTGGTATGGTAAAGGTTTCTGTGACGCCTTCTATTAAGCGGATTTTGTCTCCTACGAAATGTAGGGCGTTCGCGTTGGTGTCTGCTTGAAAGAGAACGGCGAAATCCCATTCGCCGAAGACCTGGTACGCTTCTTCAAGCTTCACGCCTTTCATGGGAGTTTCGTTGTATTCCATCAGTGGCTCATAGAGTTTTGCAGCCATGTTGGGGCTGAGTTTAATCATCAACAAGTATTTCTGAACAGATTTCTCCATGATAAACATCCAAGAACGACATGTCGTTTCATACTAAAAAACGTGACGCTTGCCTCTTCTCGCTAAGTGGCTTCTGGATTCATTATTGATGTTAGATTGAAAACAAGTAATGTTGTTTGCCTTGAAAGAAATATGTAAAAAAATACTTAGCAGTCACATAGCTAAGCTGTGGAAAGAAAAATGAAAGAATTGTTGGTTTGTTGTTGTCCTGTTATGTTTCTACGCTGGTTTTTTCCTGCGATGATACGGCAGTGGATATTTCTGGGAGCTGCTCCCTGAGTTTCTGTTCCGCGGCTGTTTCTGCTTCTGACAGTATTTTTTCTGCTTCTAGGCTTGCGGTTCCGATGTTCACTGGCATGCCTGTGTCTTGGTGGGTTGTGGAAACTATGTCAGTCAGCAAGCATCCGATGTTTTCGAGTTCGCGGCCTGCCTCTGGAAAAACACCTGTCATTCCGTTGCGGATATTGTTGAGTACGCCTGCTGCCGGTGCTATAACTGTGACTATGTCACCTAACTCTGAAACCGTGTTAAGTCGCAAGGAAACGCTTTCCAAAGCCAGCGAGGCGTGCATCAGCATCTTCTCGACTTTGCGTATCTCAGCCAACTCGCCAGCCAAAACGTTCGCACGCATGTTGTCTCTTTCCGAAAGTGCTTTAACCGTGCGCCTGAACAATGTATCGTCCCGCTTTTCAAAACGGCTCTGCGCATTATTCAACTTGTTTTTTTGAACTTCAATCCGCTGAAGAACCGTGCTAATCTGCTTCTTTAAACCTACAGAAGGCTTGCCCACATCCTTAATCTTCGACAAAAACGAAGGCTGCTGCGGCTTTTCCTTCCATTTATCAACGAAACCATCAACCAAAATCAATTACACTCCTATGTTTCACTTGCCTTCCTTAGGCGATGACCGCATAAAAAACTGTTTGAACCAGCAAGCTAAAATCTTCGACACCGCATAACAAGTTTTAAACCGTTTATTTGAAAAAGCCGAAAGCAACCACCCAAGTTTCACGGTTACTTATTAAAGGCATAATGAAAAAGGCTGAAACCTGCTTTTATATCGAACCGCAGCCCATGCTTATTTTTTAACTAAATAACTAAAAAACCAACGATTACTAAAGATAAATTTACATTTATCTTTAAGTGAACCACGCAAGCCTTTCACCCTAAAAGCACCTATCAAGAAATTCGTTCAGTTCAGCTTCTTCACTTCAAAAGCAAGAATCTTATGACAGTTAATGCATCTTGTCAAAACTAGCTCAAACCCGTTCAGTATGTCGAAACGCGTCTGCGTGTACCATCTCTGCTTTCCATGGTCACAGGTGACTTGACTGATAGAAACCAGCCTGTCCTCTTCCATTCTCCCTTCCCGCAATTCAATCTTTGCTCTAAGTAGGTACATAACTCTTATGAAAGAATCTTCTATTCAAGAAAACCTTCCAGTCACCGTCAGAACCGCATCACGTACACAATCAGGCTTGCCTGCACCATGTACCCGAAAAAGTTTTTATCCGCTATAGGTCTAAGCGCCTACAAATGATCAAAATAGAGAGCAGTTACATTTCTAATGTGACTTTGTTTTCGATTTGCCTTTCTATCTTTGGGCGGCGTTATTTTCTGTGAATTCTTGCTTGTTATGAAAACTGACCCGCCACTTGCCAAATGTTCTTGCACTCTGGCGAAATCTACCTGTTCTGCTTCCTCAACTTCAACGTCCTGACCAGAATCGTTATCTAACAGGAGCACCTGAAAAGTCTGAACTTTTTCTTTTTTGACTGCAATTAAACTCTTCAACATTGTTTTTTCATCTTCCTATTCATTTAGAACAGTACTGAGTGTGTAGCTGAAAATTTTTAAATATATGTGACTGTCGCGCCACAACAACACTGCAGAGGTCTCAACCAAAAACGAAATTGGTGATTTCCTTTTTTTCCGTTAAAGAATCCACTATCAAATCCGGGCCTGCTTTTTCAAGCATCTCTTTAGAATGCACGCCGGTGAGAACCGCGATACACTTCATCTTGGCTGTTTTGGCGGCTTCAACCCCGAAAACCGAGTCCTCAACAACCACACACCTTTCTGGACTGCTCTTAAGTTCGCCTGCGCACTTCAAGAAGATTTCAGGATCAGGCTTTGAGCGGGCAACATCGTCTGCCGTAACAACCACGGAGAAAAACCTCTTCACGCTCATCACTTTAAGCAGGTGTTCAATGACTGCACGGTCGTTCATAGAAGCCAACCCTAACTTGATTTTTCCCTGCAAAGATTGCAGAAGCTGCAACGCCCCGTCAAACAGGATTATGCCGCGGCTCATTTCAACTTCGTTCCTAACCTTCAACGCCACCAAGCGCTTTATCAACGCTTCATCGAAGGTTGTCTTGGAAGAACGCAGAATCTCCCTGAAAGTTTCGGCTGAGCCTATTCCTATCCGCTGCTCAATGAACGTGTCACTTATTTCGCAGTCCACTTCGCTGAGGGCTTTTTGAAACGAAGCCACAACTACCCTTCGCGAGTCCGCAAGCGTTCCATCCCAGTCGAATACCACAGCGTCAAACATTTCAGAAGCTCATACGCCTTGGCTACTCCGCGTTGAAGCCAAGTTGCTCACGGATGAGCTGGCTTTTCTTAGCGGCTTCCCCGACGGCGCGCATAAGCGACTGCCTGATCTGGCTGCCTTCAAGCTCGTAGATGGCTTCAATGGTTGTTCCGCCAGGCGTTGTCACCATATCCTTTATCTTGGCGGGGTGCTCCTGCAACTCAATGACCAGTTTGCCCGTTCCCAAAACGGTTTGGGCTGCGCTCGTCAACGCGATGTTCCTGGGTAAACCCACCTTCAAACCTGCATACATGAGCGCCTCAATTATAATTGAAAGGTACCCGGGTCCGCTACCGCTTAACGCGGTTATAGCGTCCATGTACTTCTCATCAACCTCCTCACATATGCCCATCATGTTCAGCAACGTCTTAACCTTCTCCTTGTCCTCTTGCGTCACATTTTCGTCGCAGCAGTACGCCGTGTAAGACGCCTGCACCAAAGCGCCCACGTTCGGCATGATGCGCACGGTTTTGGCGTTGGGGATGAATTTTTTAACGAATTTCAGGGGAACAGTAGCGGCCACAGAAATCACCAGTTTCCCTTTGACTTCATCCTTGACTTCTGACAGAACTTTTTTCACGTCGCCCGGCTTGACAACTATGAAAAGTATGTTGGCGTCAGCCGCGGCTTTGCGGTTGTCAGTGCTTGTGGATGCGCCCAGTTTTTCTTGCTCTTGAAGTCTTTCGGGACGGATGTCAACGGCGGTTATCTTGCCTTGGTAACCACTTTTAAGAAGACTTTTCACGATAGCGCCGCCCATCATTCCTGCGCCTATCACGGTGATTTTGTCGTTCATGATATAATCACTCTTTGCTTTAACTACATGGCTTCCGCTCTTAAGCTTTTATTGTCCAATCCCGCCTAGTTTTCACTTGAACTTGGCTTAAGCAGAAACCGCTTCCCGTAGCAAGTTTTTAATGGCGAATGCGGGCGCGTTCGTCTTTACGCCTCTGGAATTAAAATGGGTCGGAACCGCCTGAAAACCATTATCGCACAGAACCCGTAACATGGTAGCCACGGAAGGTACGGACAAAGACAATTTGTTGCTGATTTTGTCAAGAACGTAGTAGGTCGGTGGCGCCTCAGCCTCATCGCTGGCTACGGAAAGCAGGTGGTCGATTTTTCCGCTGTTCCGCAGTGCCACATGACCGTTTTCCTCTGTCATCAACTCGCAGAACCGCTTGTCAAAGATTTTTCCCAGCCACAGCGGTCCAGCCCAATCCATTTTGAAGCCGCATTCGGGGCATTTCTCTATGTGAAGGTCGAAGGGACGCTGCGTGGTTTCTCGGTGAAGACAATTGAAGCAGTGCAGTACGTACCCGAGCGTTTTAACGCTGGCATCCGCTTTTTGTGCGCCGTAGCCTATTTCCACGTAAACCCGTATGTAGTGGTCAGTGGCGTGACTGAAAAGCACGTGGACGCCGATGTCCTGTTTCGCCGCCGTCGCCGCCACACAGCCAGCCAAAAGCCGAACCGCCAACTCTTGGCAGTACTCGGTACGCAAGGGTTTTCCACCATACTTTCGGACGCAAGCTTTGGCGTGCACTCCACACAACGGCGCAAGGTCAGTTGCGGTTGCGGCTAAGACGCCGCGGTTGCGGAGGGCGCGGACTGCCGAGTCCAAGTAAGGCACAGGAGAGCCGAACGGGTCCACATCCACCACATCGAACCTTTTACGCGGCGCACCGTAACAGCTTAACAGGCAATTCGCGTCCTTATGCTTCACTTCTACGCATGCTTCAAGCCCGTTAACGTGCACGTTATGCTCCGCCAGCTGAAAGGCTCGTGTGTTAATGTCGCTCGCCACAACCTGTGTTATGCCTGAGATTTCGGAGACGAGGCGAACGGCTCTGATTCCCGTGCTTGTTAAGGGTTCGCAGACCTTTATGTTCCTGTTCACCTTGTGTTGGTAAGCCCGATAAGCCAAGACGGCCAAGTCTCGGTTCAGCTCCATGACTGGATTATAGAACACGGGCGCTTTGGATGGCGCGTAGTCGGAAGGCTGCTTTTTGAAGGCACTCAGTTTTGGAACTAAGACGTGTACCTTGCCTTCCATTATGATTTCAGTTGGATAATCAACGGTGAATTCGGGGGCGGTCATGGTTTCGTGCCTTGCCGTATGAGAAGAAATTTATCTGCATATTAGACTTCTGGTCTATAGGGTGCAGTGGGCTTTGCGAAAGCGTGTGATACTTCTGACAGGGAATCCCGGAGTGGGAAAAACCACGGTGTTAACAAAGACAGTTAACGCGTTAAAACAAAAAGGGTACTGTGTCGGCGGCATGATAAGCCGCGAAGTACGGGAAGGCGGAACCCGGGTGGGTTTTGAGCTTTTAGACCTTAGCGGTGGCAGGCGCGGATGGCTCGCACGCATAAACCAAGAGCATGGTCCGCAAGTAGGCAAATATCGCGTGAACATGGAAGACCTCAACGCTATCGGTGCTGAGGCGATTGCTGAAGCCGCAGAAAAATGCGACATTATCGCAATTGACGAGATTGGACCCATGGAACTGTTCTCAGAAAAGTTCAAGCAAGCCACGCGGAAAGCGCTGGAAAGCCGCAATCCCGTTTTAGCCGCTGTCCACTGGAAAGCCAGAGACAGGCTGATAAACGAAGCCAAAAACCGCCAGGACGCGGAAATATTCACGGTCACGCACGAAAACAGAGATAGATTGCCTGAAGCAATAGTTGAAAAAGCAGTGTCCTAATTGAAACCGCGTCATTTAAGCAGTGAAGTCAGAAGTTTTTATCTCTTGAATTTTATGTCGCCGTGATCTAGCACTTTGTAGAAACGCACTTTTACAAAATCTATAACCAGGAAAACCGATAAGGCTTCAGCCCAGACAAGACCTGCCAACGCCCAGCCCATAGCAGGTAACAAAACGCCGTAAACGGTGATTAACGTTGCCGTAAGCTGAGTCAGTATGACCGCTAAAAGCAGCTGTTTTGCCGGCCTCACCGTCCAGAAGTGGCCTTTCGTTCGCGCCATAAACACCGTAAGATGCCCAGCTACAGAAAGCTTCAGGTACATGAAGGATTGAAGAACCTCAGGGGTTAAGTCCAGCACACGGTAGCCCACGTAGAACAGGCCAAACGATTCTATAACTCCAAGTATTCCAAGCAAGGAGGCGATGCCTATTATGACGCGCATGTTCCACCTTTCAGGGAAATTGGAATACTTGACGTGGTCGTAGGCAATTGTAATTATTGGCAGATCATTCAGAATCGCAAGCAGAACAATCATGAGCGCCGTAACAGGGTAAAGCCTGAAAACCAGGATGGTTGTGGTTATGAAGAACAGCACCCGGAAAGTTTCCGCAATACGGTAAATCGAGTAGTTGTTCATTCTTTGAAATATCTGTCGGCTCTGCTTTATGGCGTCGATTATAACCGACAAGCCAGGCTTCGTCAGAACAATATCTGCCGCAGATTTTGCCGCATCAGTGGCTCCGGCAACGGCAATACCGGCATCCGCCTCCTTAAGCGCCGGTGCATCGTTAACGCCGTCACCCGTCATTCCGACAATATGCCCCTTGTTTTGAAGCATTTTAACTATTCGAAACTTGTGTTCGGGAAAAACTTGGGCGAAACCGTCGGCTTTTTCGATGATGGGTTGGGCTTCGCTGTCGGGTTTTCCAATGAAGGAGTCGGCGGGCATTATATTGCTGCCTAAACCTACTTCATGCGCGATTTCTCTGCCTATCGCCACGTGGTCGCCGGTAACCATCTTGACGTTCATGCCCATGGATTCAGCGGTCTTTATGGTCTCTGCTGAGTCTTCACGAGGCGGGTCGTAAAGGGCGATTAAGCCCACATACGCCCATTTGCCTTTCTTGTCGCTTTTGGCAACCCCCAACGCACGGTACCCCGTTGATGCGAATTCTTCAACCTGCGCGTTGATTTTATCGGCGATTTTGGCTTTGTCTTCTGCCAGCGACAGAATCACTTGAGGCGCTCCTTTAGCTACCTTGAAGCTGTTCCCATGAGTATCTTTTATTTCGGCTTCTGTCCGCTTTGACACAGGATCAAACGGTTTAAATTTACCAACCTGATAATCGGAAAGAGTTTTGGCGATTTCATCTATGGTTTTGGTTTTGCCGATGATGGCGTTGTCTATGGGGTCTTGATCTTCTTCCCTGGACGCTATGGTACCGAACAGCATGACATCGTTTTCCGTGAAATCTCCGAGAGTTTGAACTTTGCCAATTGTCAGTTCATTTTTGGTTATGGTGCCTGTTTTGTCTGCGCATAAAACGTCTACGCCAGCCATTTCTTCGATTGCCACCAGTTTGCTGACGATGGCTTCTTTTTTAGCCAATGCGATGGCGCCTAACGCCATGGTGACTGAAAGAACGGCGGGCAGCGCGGCAGGTATAGCAGCCACGGTTAGAACCAGTGCAAACTGTATGGTGGCGACTATGCTTTCCATGCGGAAAATCGCCACGACAATAATTATCAGCACCAATATGCCTGCTAGGGCGATGAGGTAGTCGCCTATTTTGGTGACAGCCTTCTGGAAGTGGCTTTGAGTGCCGGCTTCCTCAACCAGCTTGGTGGTTCTTCCGAAGTACGTGTTCATTCCAGTGGTGACCACCAGCGCGTCCATTTCTCCTTGGCGGGCGATGGAGCCTGAGTAAGCGACGTCTTCCGCGTGTTTTTCCACGGGCAAGGATTCTCCTGTTAACGCGGATTCGTCCGCTTCCAAGTAATCGCCGTTCACGAGTTTTATGTCAGCGGGAACTACGTCTCCTAGGCGAACGCGCACAACGTCTCCTGGCACTAGCTCTTTGGCGGGTTTTTGAAGCCATTTGCCGTCGCGCAACAGTCTTGCTGTGGGTGCTAACCGCTGTTTCAGTAATTCGATGGCGTTATCTGCTTTGTTTTCTTGCCAGAACCCCACGATAGCATTTAGCATCAGAAGCATTAGGATGATTCCAAAGTCAGACCAGTGTTGGAGTATGGCAGACATCACCACCGCTGCTTCAATCATCAAGGGAATCGGACCCCAAAAATAACCTAAGAATTTGATTAGAGGACTGACCTTTTCTTCTATGATTTCGTTGGGTCCGAGCTGTTGAAGCCGCTGCTGAGCTTCAGTGGAAGAAAGCCCTTTCTGGCTTGAATCCAGCTTTTTGAATAACTCTGCCGCTGAAGTTTTTTTTGCTTCCTCAGTAGTTATATTTTGCATACCCAACCATCACAAAATTGCCCTTAGTTATGCCTAACACTTAAGATTTCAAGTGAGAGTTTTTCGTGAACCTGCCTTTCGGCAAGTTTATTTGAAATCCCGCAATTACCCTTTTTGAGTTTAAGATTAAAAAGGCTTGTGACTGCGTTAAGACAACCACAACCTGATGCTCTAAGGCTTCCAGGTTGTCGAGGCGGAGTTACGCGAAAAGTCTATGAACTGGAGCAGAACATTATTTGTGAATGAGGGTTAACAGTTGATCAAAAAAGTTTTGGTGGCGGTTGATGGCTCGGAAAATTCGTTTAGGGCGCTGAGTTTTGCACTGGATTTAGCTGAGACGTACGCTGCGTCTGTTTTAATCATGAACGTTTTGCAGCTGCCGGCCATGTATACGAGTCCAGATGATCAGATTGTGTATTCAAGCAGTCGTGCGGCGTTCATCAAAGACCTGCGAAGGATTCATGAGGAAACTTTAGCTAAAGCTGTTGATGAGGCTAAGCTGTTAAAGCCGGGTTTGGAGGTTGTTACGGAGTTGAAGGAGGGTGAACCAGCGGCGCAGATAGTTGACGCTGCCGATAAAGGCGGTTTTGACGTTGTCGTTGTTGGGCATCGAGGCTTAGGTAGGCTAAGCGAGGTTTTGTTGGGCGGTGTAAGTGAGAGAGTGGCTCACTTGGCCAAGTGTGCGGTGGTTATAGTAAAATAGCCGTGTAAGGGAACGTACCACAAGGCTTTTTGATATGCACTACTACCTCTTTCCTGTTTACAAGTCCGCGGTGATATTATCGGATGAGTGAAGCTGAGAAGCGTAAGAAAAAACGGAAGAAACGGCAAGTTCTTGTTTTGGAAGAGCAAACTGAGGAAAGCCCGGCTCTTGCCGAGTTGGTTAAGGTGTTGGAGGAGCTGGAGAAAGAGGGAAAACTTGTTGAAGTGCAGATTTGTCCGAAGTGCAAGAGCCCACGAGTGCATAGAGTGAAAACGATGCAGGGTGACCTGTGGAGTCATGTTGGGTGGACTCCGCCGAAGTTTGAGTGTGAAGAGTGCGGGTGGAGGGCGCATCTTGTTTTGAAGGCAACCAACAAGCGGTTAAGCGTTAAGGACGTTGAGATAATCGCAGAAGCGACGGAAGCCAGTGATCAGCCATAAAAGTTGAAATGCTCTGTCCAAAACCAAGCTAATTCGGTCTTTACAAAGGGGCGGAGGGTAGTATTTCTGAGCATATCAGCGCCTTTAGGTTTATGATTAAAACTTGTTCGTGTAGGGTAAAAGCATATATTTTGTTGTTTGTCTTTTACCTGCTTACACTTAAGGCGAAAATATGAACATAACTGAGAAAATTGAAGCCCTGAAGAAAGAGAAGAAAGCGGTGATTCTTGCCCATAATTATCAGCGTCCTGAGATTCAGGATGTTGCGGATTATGTGGGCGACAGTATCGAGTTAAGCCGTAAAGCCATGTCAGAGCATGAAGCAGAAATTCTCGTTTTTGCGGCTGTTGATTTCATGGCGGAATCCGCGGCGATTCTGAACCCTGCGAAGAAAGTGTTGCTGCCTTGTTTGGGTGCGCGCTGTCCAATGGCGCAGATGCTCACAGCGGACGAGATTAAACGTGCCAAAGTGCATTATCCGCATGCACCTGTGGTGCTTTACGTTAACACGCTTGCATCGTCTAAGGCTTACTGTGATGTTTGCTGCACCAGCGCTAACGCGGTGGAAGTGATTAACTCGCTTGACGCTGATACGGTGCTTTTTGGTCCAGACCGCAACTTGGCGGAGTACGTGATGGAAAAAACCGGGAAAACTTTGGTTCCGATTCCTGAGTGGGGTTTCTGTCCCACACATGTGCTTTTTCAGCCTGAAGACGTGATTATACTTAAGCAGCAGCATCCAAACGCCGTTGTCATGGTTCATCCGGAATGCAGCGCGGACATGCGCAAGGTAGCTGATTTTGTGGGCAGCACCTCAAAGATGTGCCGTTACGCGCGGGAAACTCCGGCGAAAACGATTATTGTCGGCACGGAGGAAGGGCTTTTGCATCGTTTGCGCAAGGAGAACCCTGAAAAAAGGTTTGTTATCGCGTATAAAGACGCGGTTTGCCCGAACATGAAATTGACTACGCTTGATAGGCTTTACACTTCGCTGAAAGAGGAAAAACACGTGGTTAAGATTCCTAAGCCTGTGGCTGAAAAAGCACATGCGGCTTTGGAACGTATGTTTCAGGTGAAGTAGCCGCTACACGGAAACTATCATGGGCTTGAGGATTTTTACGCCTCTTTTCGTGGCCAATTCATCGCTTAAGTGTCTAATCTCAGACGTTTTGCCTTTCACCGCTATGGCTTCTAAGCAGTCGCGGTCGCCAAGGTGAATGTGCATGGTGGCGGAGACCAGTGCGGAGTGGTGGTGCTGCGTCTCTGTTAGGTCGCTTTCGAGTCCTCTGACTTCGTGGTCGTAAACCATCAGCAGCACGCCTGTTTGATCGGCTTTTTCTTCTTTGAGCCATTTTCTTTCGGAAACGAAGAGTCTTACGGCGTCTTGTATGGCTTTGCTGCGGCTTTCGTAGCCCATGTTTTTGGTGATTTCGTCGAATTCTTTGAGGAGTTCAGGTGGGAAGGTTACGCCTACGCGTGTGATTTTTGTCATGCTGGTTCACATGGTGTAATGTTGGTTGTTTGACCTAAAAGCTTTTATATGTACGGTAACACTATTTTACTAAAACGTGTTACTGAGGCTGATTGAATGCACATCCCAGACGGACTAATCGCCACAAACGAACCCTCAAGCGTGGCAATCGCCATACTCATGTGGATAGTGTCCATAGCGTTTCTAGCGTGGTCATGGAAAAAAGCCAAAACCACCTACAACCGCAGCATAACCGCGTTGCTGGCGATTTCCAGCGCCTTCGTCTTCGCGGCGCAGATGATAAATTTCCCGGTAGCGTTTGGCACAAGTGGGCATCTGGTGGGCGGCACTTTCCTGGCGGTGCTTCTGGGACCTTACGCTGCAATGCTAAGCATGACTATTGTCTTGTTGATGCAGGCGTTCTTTTTTGCTGATGGGGGCATAATGGCGTTTGGCATGAACGCGTTTAACATGGCAGTTATTGGCGGGTTAAGCTTCTTCCTGATAAAGTTGTTCACGAGAGGTCAAGCTAACAGCAGGCGTTTCATACCAAGCGTTTTCGCCGCGTCTTGGATTTCGGTGATGGCTGGCGCTTTGGTTGCGGCTTTGGAGGTTAGTCCCGCTTTCGCTGGCGGCGTGATGGTTACGGTGCCTTCGATGCTGCTTTACCACTCTTTAATCGGGTTGGGTGAAGGCGCGATAACTGCGGTGCTTATCTCTTCGATTCAGCGGATGCAGCCTGCGATAATGGGTGGTTTATCGATGTTGAAGGAGAGGACACGATTATGAACAAGCAGTTTGCGGTGGTAGCGGCTATCCTTGTTTTTCTGGCGGTTTTCATTCCGCTTGCTTCAAGCAGTCCTGATGGGCTTGAGCGTGTTGTTGAAAACTTCGGGGTGGCAGAGCAAGCGCCGGTGTGGAATGGGGTAATGTCTGACTACGCGGTCGCGGCGGTCGGAAACCCGTACGTTTCCACTTTGCTGGCAGGAGTCTTCGGCACCTTAATGGTTTTGATAGCTGGCTTTGTGCTTGGAAAAGCCATAGCGCCGAAAAACACCAAAGTTCCAGAATAACCAATTCGCCACGTTTGCCAGAAACCCAACGCGCTAATATGTGTGGAACAGTCTATACCCCCTCTATATATACTGAACTGCATAGAATTCCGCGATACTGGTTTCTGCATGCCATTGGTTGCCGAAAACGCCAATACTGACCTCCCCCTATAGGTTTCTGCATACATCTGCTATTAGGATCCAAATATGCGGATGTTCTTGTGTGTTGTAGGTCTGAGATTAGCAGCTTAGCTTCGCTACTGGAGTGAACGAAATTTGTATGGCGAAGTGTTTTGTTTGTTGGGTGAAAAGGTATTTGCGTGCCTCGATAGCTCAGCCAGGTAGAGCGGCTGCCTTGTAAATGGATTTTTCAGGGTTTATGCGCTTGATTGTAGTTGGAGGTTTCACGTAATCCTTAATAACCACTGGAAACATCTACTTCCATATGGAAGGAAAATCTGCCAATTATTTCAAAATACTATCACTATTCAGAACCGACTACCCAACAAGCCTCCACGTAAGAGCCATGGCAAGCCGCCTCAACGTCAGCCACATGACCTTGCTCCCACACCTGAAGCAACTGGAAAACCTCAAAGTCCTCCGGTCCTCAAAAAAGGGCAGAAACAAGAACTACAGCTTAAACCAAAACAACATCCTAACCAAATACTACCTGACAACAACCGAAGAAATAGTCACCATAGAATACTTAGAAAAAAACCAGTTAATAAAGAAACTCGCAGAACACCTCACCAGCCTCAACACGTCAAACCCGCTGATTCTCTTCGGCAGCTACGCCGACAACTCCGCCACCGAAGAAAGCGACATAGACCTGTTCACCATAGGCACACACACCAAAGCCCAAACAATGCACATCAAAAAATTCCAAGCAACATACGGCAAAAAAATAAACATCAAAACAGCCACAACCGAAAACTTCAACAAAGCCCTCAGGACAGGCGACATCCTAATAAAGGAAATAATCAAAAAACACATAATCCTCAGAAACCCCGACCCCTTCACAACAATGCTGTGGCGAAACTATGTTGAAAGATAACGCATTAATCTGGTGCCTCAAACAGAAACGAGGCATACGCATAACAGAACCAAACCAGAACCTCACAAAAGCATACCTAAAAAAAGCCACAAGCGCATTAAACACCATGACCGCAACCCTCCAAATCAACGAAGCCGACTGGACAGCAACCACAGCCTACTACGCAAGATACTTCGCACTCTACGCCTTACTCATGAAAATAGGCGTCAAATCCGAAATCCACGAATGCACCATCACCATGGCACAACTGCTCGCAAACCACAGAATCATACACCAAAGCATAGTCAACGAAATCTCAGAAGCAAACAAGAACGAATCGACACGCAATACTACGTAACAACAGAACAGAATCCAAAAGAAACCAGAAAAAACGCAGAAAAAGCCAGAAAATTCGTCCTCGAAATCGAACAAACAACAGAGAACATAACACCCAAACAAATAGACATCATACGAACCCTACTAAAAGAAGCACGCAAAGAAACGAAAAAATAAAAAGAAAAACCTACAACCGAGACAGGAAGTGGTGAAGGTTTTTATTTGTTGGGTGAAAAGGTATTTGCGTGCCTCGATAGCTCAGCCAGGTAGAGCGGCTGCCTTGTAAGCAGCAGGCCGCGGGATCAAGGCCCGCTCGAGGCTCCTTTTCCAGTAAAAGCAGATTCTACGGTGTTATCGTGATGTAGTATAGCTCGGTGATGGTGCTGCCGCGGGTCTTTATCACCCCGACATTCAAGCCCGAACTGTCCGTCCACTCATAAACAGTGTTCGCAACGCTTCCAGACCCATACGCGCTAAGGAAGCTCGCCACATCAGCAACCGTCTGGTTCAAGCCCGTAGCGCCAAGCGACACCTGGCTGGTTTGAATCCACACCGTCGGGTTAACCGATGTCGCGTCAACAATCGTGTAGTTCATCGAAGACGCTAAAGACGCAATCCCGTTGATGAGCGCCACCGTATTGTTACTCGGCGTCACGGTGCGGTTAACTCCGATCAAGTTGTAGTACGCCGCAGCGGCATCCGCGCCCACACTCACGTTTCCTGTAGTCGGGTTTATCGCCGTCATAAAAGGCAACTGTGTCACCACTCCCGAAGTCCCAGGATTGGTGTACACCGCCACAAAATAATCCAGGCTCCCCGCAACAGAGTACAGCAGATACGACCCAAACCTGTAGTTAGGCAAAAGCGTAAGCTGCGTCCTCACCTCCTGATTAGTCGTAAGCGCGTTCTCCGCAGCCGCGGGACCAATAAACGTGGTCGAAAGCGAAGGATTCTCAAACAAGTCAATCTGACCCAGCCGGTCCCCACCGTAAGCTATGTACACCCCCGCCAAGTTCTTACTGGAAGCACTCTTGAAGTGAGCCAGCTGCATCCCAACAAGATAAGTATTCTCGCCTATAGCCCAAGGAATATAATGCACAAGGGTACCTGACGGACGCTCATAGAACTCTGACCCCGACCTCCACACAAACGGATCACTAACATGGTAGTAAAAGTCGTAGTCCAGTTGTCCCTGAACCGTAGGCGTGCCAAGTAGCGTCTCAGGATACCTTAACTGAGACTCCAGCCAGCCTGGCGCCTTCTGCCAACTGCTATAGTATCTGCTGTAGTATTCGGTCAGGAAGTCTGTGCTGTTTGAGCCAATCAAGTCAGAAACGGTGTAGCCCTGCAGGGTTCCATCATACACGTTTACCAAAACCACACCGAAAAACCGAAGGTAAGGGCTGGCTGAGAAACCAGACTGAAGGGGATAATCCGCGTAAAGCTGAACCGTGTAATAGATGTTTTTTCCATCAGACATCAGATACGCATCTGGATCCATGGAGAGACCGGGAATGAGGATGCTGTCTACTCTGTTGAAGATGTCCCTGTTCCACAACATGTCAATCGGATAGCCAGAGAAGGCAAAACCAAACTGCCCCTCAGAGAAGATGAACCACATGGCCTTCTGCCACCCAGTCAACGTGTAATCCGATGCGCCGCTGTAGGACACGTTTTGCACCTCGTCGTAGCCGGGGATGTGCACGTAAACGTCGCCGTTGAAACCGCCTACACCGGCGGTTGTGGGTTCACCGTAGTAAATTAAAGGTTCAGAGTTGACGCTGAAGGCTTCTTGCGTAGGCACTTCTGCGCCCGTGTGCGTGTTAATCACCATGACCCTCGCCGCGTGAGTGTATATCAGGTGCTCGCTTATCCAGTCTGTGGATGGGAAGGTGGGGGTGGTGGGGGAAACCCAGTACTCCGTGTTGTTCAAAAACACTATCTGAGAGCTGGCTAGGCCCATCCAGTTGTATGCGCCTATCTCCTTAGTCATGGTGACTGAGGCGGCTTGCTGATCCCACTGCCGCACCAAACCCAGAATAGTAGACGTGTTACTTGTAGGCAGACTCAAAACCGACCCAACCTTGATGCCGTCCAATCCCGCTGCCCACCGAGTCACAGTAATCTCCTTTTGAGTTTGAGGATACCACTCATACGGCAAGTAATTATTATTCCAGTTCAAAGAGAAAAAGGCAACAGCGCCAAACTGAACAATCAAAATTCCACCAAGCAGAACCGCCAAAACCTTGAACAGTAGACTTCTCGAACCTCGCCGCTCAAGGGCTCTTAAACCAAAAACTCTGAAGTAAACCCAAGCAAACGCAAAAACAAAAAACAAAGTCCACACTGCACCGTACACGTAGGGTGTTGTGATGTTCATAAGCCAGTACGGCGCACCAATTATAACACCCAAAACAATAATCATCAAAATTACCAGAATTTCACGTATCCACACCACAACGGTGTTGGCGCTGAAGTTCGCAAGCAACCTCAACACCAACCTCACCACAATAACCGCCAAAAACGTTATCAGCACAATCTGCAGCAGACGGTACTCCGCCTCCATAGACGGCATAAGAGCCACAAATCCCGCTCCGGACGCGGGAGACAACGGAAGGACAAAAATTCTGCCAATGTTCGACCAGCTGCCAATTCCCATCGCCGTCATCATTAAAGGATTCATCACATCGCCAATGAACAAGAGGTTCCCTCGAAGGGCGATGAAGAAAACGAATCCGCCCGCCCATTTGATGAGTTGCCATAGAAACCACCTCAGTTTCCCAATCGTTAACCGCGAATTTTGAATCGGCACCGTGACCTGGCCTGACCGTTCAGTTGAAGGATAAAAAGCCCTTTGAAAAGAGTTAAAGAACCGCCAAAGGTCGCTGTGCCCTACCAGCGGGTTGACCAGCAGAAGCGAGAACAGGGCGGCGGCTATGAAGACGTAGTTGTGGTAGAAGATTATTCCAAACCAGTCTAAACCCGCTTTTTGCTGATAAACACTTATGGATATAGACCACTGAAGGTCTATCCAAAGCAGGCTCAAAGCAACGATAAGTGCTATGATTACAACGAGAAAAATCTGAAAAAGCCGTTTTGACGTGAATATTCTCTGTCTCGTACTAGTATCTTCCAAGAAACTTGCATCCCGATTCAATGACTTTGAGTTGATCCTTGACTCCTTTCGCATAAACGGGTTGATTTTGCTTGATTTGACTGTTTTAACGTTTAATACGAAGACGATTTCTATTAGGGCGACTGAGCTTTTTAAACTTGTGTGACTGTAGCTGAACAGCAACAACGGCGATGCTGCTTATGGAGGAAAGTTGAGCAGAGTTGCCAAGCTGACTTTAGAAAAAACGGGCGGACCTAACTGTCTCTCGTGGGTTCACATGTCCTGTTCGGAGACCTTTTGATTTCCTGATGAACCGCTGAACCCGGCAACGCATAGTAACTGGCTGTCATGAGGCGTTCTTAAGTTTGTATTTGCGGGCGCTTGTTTCCACAAGCTCGTTTTCGAAAAGTTTGCGGAGAGACTTGAAAACCTTCTTGGATGTTTCGCCTGTTTGGTCGGCGATTTCCTGGAGAGTTAATTCTTTGCCGTCTTTCAGGGCGTCCAAAACGAGTTTATCGGTTTTGTTCAGCTTCATGGCATTTCCTCTTTTGGTTTGCTGTGTTATGGTTTCTCGGGTTTTTCAATTTTGCGGTACACAAACACGAAAAAAATGCAGGCTGCTCGGTTAACTCTTCGAGTTCTTAGGAAGTTCCACGATGAACTTTGTTCCTTTGCCTTCCTCGGTTTCAAACGTTACCGTACCATTTAACGCTTCAGTTAACCGCTTAACCACGGGTAAACCGAACCCTTGACCTTTAGCCTTGGTCGTGAACAACGGCTTGAAAATCCTGCTCTTAGCCTCTTTAGACATTCCTTCTCCCGTGTCCTCCACGCTTACAAAAGCCTTGTCGCCTGTGCAGCACAAGTTTATGGTTATTTTTCCTCCGTTAGGCATGGCTTGCCGCGCGTTGGCTATGAGGTTCGTCAGAATACGCTTCATGTAAGAGGCATCAATGATAAGCTTCGGGAAACCTTTTTCCGCAAAATAAGATACTTCTACGGTTTCGGGAATATCCATGGTTGAAAGCACAGACTCCACAATCTGCTCAACATCGTTTTCTTCAAGGCACGGCGCCAACGGCTTGGCATAATCCTGCAGGTCAGTAACAATCTTGTTTATGTAAACCGCCTGCTCCTCGATGACACGCATGCTGTCTGCCAACTCCTGTTTAGCTTCGCTTTCAGGTATAGAATGTAAACTGTCCTTTGAAAGGTAAAGCTCGCCAATTATCGCCTGCAACGGGTTTCGGATGTCATGCCCAATCATGCCCGCGGTCTCGCCAATAGCCGCTAACCGCTCCGCATCCCGCAACAGCCTCGTCTTTTCCTCAACCAACTTCTCCAAATGCTTGCTGTAATCCTCCAGTTTATCCTGCATCACCTTACGTTCAGTGATGTCGATAAACGCCGCCACTGAGCCTCTGGGCTGCCGCTCTGCATCGTAAAGAGGACATGCGTTACCCAACAAATGCCGAACAGTTCCCTCCGTAAATTCAATGGCAAACTCGAAATCCCGCAAGACCTCGCCTTTCGCGGCTAACTGAACCGGCATCTCTTCAGGTTTCAACTCACGCCCCTCCTTAAGCACGCGATAGTTAACTGGGCGTTCGCCATCCGGCGCGCTCATTGAAGCGTTCGCGCCTTTAGGCAATCGGAGAAGCTCATAAGATGGACGATTACCAACAATCCAGCGGCTTTCAGGGTCGTTCGCAATCCAGACAACGGCTGGAACAGCATCCAATATGGTTCTCAACTCTTCAGCTCGGCCTCGTTCTTTCTCCTCGCTTTTCCTTAACTCTTCTTCCGCTTTTATGCGGTCAGTAATATCCCTGCTGAACACTGAAATCCCGTCTTTAGTGGGGTAAGCGTGTATTTCAAAGAAAACCGTGCGGTTGCCTATTGGGTATTCGTTCACAAAAAGCTGCGGCTTTTTAGTTTTGACCACTTTCCTGTAGATTGTTGCTGCTTTTCGTGTTGGTTTGTTGTTCCCGAAGGTATCAAAGATGTGTTTCCCGATGGCTTCTTCAGCTTTAATTCCAGTCAGCGTCTCGGATGCTTTGTTCCAGTAAGTGTACCTTAAAGTCGAGTCCATCACAAAAAAAGGGTCAGTGATACTGTCAGTAAGCTCCCTGTAACGCACTTCACTTTGCTTGATAGCTTCTTCGTTTCGCTTACGTCTCGTGATGTCATGTGAGAAAGCGAATATTCTTCCGTCCTCGTCACCCATGTATTTGACGACCACTTCAACGTCTACAATCTGCCCGTTTTTGCGTCGGTGGCGCGTTTCAAAGCGGTCACGCCCTCGCTTCTTAATTTTCCCAATATGTTGTAACACCTTTTTCGCGGACTCTTGGGCTTCCACATCCTGAATGCGCATCTTGAGCAGTTCGCCACGACTGTAACCTATGAGCTTACAGTAAGCAGCGTTAACATCAAGAAAGTGACCTTCAGCGTCTATAATCCAAAAGCTGTCAATGGAGGTTTGAATAACATTTCGGTAAAGCTCCTCAGCTTTTCTTCTCTCACTAACATCACGCTTAACCGCAACTGCCCGCGTAGACTTTCCTTCTTGATCTCTAATCAAAGACGCATTCCCCATGGAACATCACCCACAAAATCTACACCGAACTTCCGCAGCGTGTCAGATTCGACAAACTGTGTCATAAAAACTACCGAAGTTAAATATGCTGGATACACAAAATAAGCTTTTCCAGCCTTGCGTTTCACTAAAAATCAAAAGCAACATTAATAGGAGTCTCTTATGCAGTGTTTAAGGTAACTATGATACCTTTACTGAACGTTAACTGGCAAGATCTTCCTCCACAGTATTCTCTCAGCGAACGCGACACCGACGTCCTGTCCATCATAGACGAAGAAGACCTGACCACATTCACATTCGACGGGTTAAAACGAAGACTAGGTTTGCACCCTGAAACGCTCTCGCGCATACTCAGCCGACTCGAAGACGAAGGCATCGTGAAAAAAACACCTGAAGGCTACAAGGTCACCCCGAAACTCACCCGTCTTAAACTGCACGCCCCACGCCACGAAACACAAAGTGTCTCTCTGCTGCAGACTTACTTGCCATCCAACATGCTCACCCAACAATTAATCTCAACGCTGAAAGGAAAATGGTTCGGCATTCTCCGCTGGCTTGGAATATCAGAAAACAGCGAAGGCCTCACCCTCAAATGGGTCACCGAAGACGGCGGCATCCAAATCGCCGCAAACATATCTGGAAACTCGCTCAACATAGGCGCCAAGTTCCTACGCGACAACAACCTTGACTTAGCCCTGAAAGCCGCGTATCAGCTTATGGCGCACATAGGTAAACTCTACTCGGGCACGAAGCTGGCGAGGCACGTAGCCTACTACGGCGGCGACGACCTCTACCTGATGCCAGCATAAACATGTGACCGACTTTCGCCATTCCTTAGTCAACAAATAGCGTCGTGCCCCATTCTTTCTATGTGATAAAAACATGAGTCAATTAGTAAATCCCTTAGAAGTTTTAAAATCAATCTCAGACGCCACAACCGCACTTGTCCAGAAACTCTCCAAATCCATAGTCAGCGTAAACTCGCGAATGTCAAGAGGCACAGGTGTAGTCCTAAACAAAGACGGCTACATCATCACGTGCAACCACGCCATCGCCGGATGCAACAACGTCAAAATAGGTCAAGGACAAAAAACCTACAATGCCCACATAGTAGGCACCGACCCCTACAATGATATAGCGCTGCTTAAAACCGAAAAAAACCTGGATTTCCAACCTATCGAACTCGGCGATTCCTCCACGCTAAACACCGGCCGATTCGTCTTAGCACTCGCTAACCCGTTCAACAGGCAGCAACCAACCGCCACCACAGGCATAGTAACGAATCCAGACGGCACACTCCGCGGCTTACGCGGAACAGCCATGGAAAACATCATCGCCAC
>Ga0307420_1000258_pt1 | contig 25605 bp, 23 predicted proteins | sample SalMarWE160240MG_2_FD_202167 | JGI IMG/M metagenome (GOLD analysis project Ga0307420, IMG submission 202167) | Salt marsh sediment microbial communities from the Plum Island Ecosystem LTER, Massachusetts, United States - WE1602-40 | ecosystem: Environmental > Aquatic > Marine > Intertidal zone >... | reverse complement strand
AATAGCTATCGGCAGAAGCCCACGAACCTGCTGGAGGAGTTTCTTCGCCGTTAAAAGGTGGAAACCACCAACTCACCTGAAACCAATCGCGGATCTTGGGTCCTTCTTAGCCCTTGACACTCGGTCATCTTTTCCCTATATTCCATCTCTTAACAAGAAGGCTTACCATACCATGTCTTCTGTCTGAACGTACCAGGGGCATCCGGGAAAAATGCTTACTATTAGATGGCCTGGATGACACAGAAAGGCAAAACACTCTTCTGGGCGCTACGATGAAGACCGGCAGAGTCAACCCGAACAGGAAGTGACGCTGAAAAAGCACCGACTCCAAGTTGGGTTCGGGAAAAATACGCCTGCCCATTATCGGGGCTAAGGCAAAACCATGGGTATCTAAACGAATGTTGTAGGCCAAACGCGAGTTTGGGCACAGCGTTAGAAAGAAGGTGAAAAAATGCATCAAATTACTCCCAGCGTTTTTGTGAATACCGAGTTTACCCTTCCACTCCCAAGCCGTGGATCTAACAATAGCTTTGTCGTTACATCGGAAGGGGTAGTGATGATCGACACCCCCATGCTACCGACCTACGCTATTAGGTGGCGAGATGAGATTGGCAAAAGGGGTGAGGTCCGATACATCATCAATACCGAGCATCACACCGATCACACCGCCGGCAACTACTTTTTCCCCGGTACCATTATTGCCCAAGAGGGCGTAAGGGAGATGTTTTCCGCTCCCATAGAACAGGTATCCTCTCATGAAAGAAGCCAGAAGGCTGTCAGCGAATCGATGGATATGCGGGATTATATCCTCTGGAGGTGGCGTGACATGGATCCCGAGGGACTCGCTTTGGCACCGAACTTTCAGCCCAGGCCGCCCAGTATCACCTTTTCCGACCAACTTACGCTTTACTCAGGAGAACATGTCTTTGAGTTAATGCATCTCCCCGGTCATACCCTTTACGAAGCTGCCGTCTATCTTCCCCAAGAGAAGGTTGTTTTTACCGGTGACAATTTCACCAACAAGTGGCAAGCCAGCATGACGCATTGCTACCCCCTTGAGTGGCTTGATTCACTGAAGAAGATTGAAGCACTTGATGTGGATTTTGTGGTTCCCGGGCATGGTGAAATAGGTGATAAGAAAGACCTCCGAGAATTCATTTCATTTGTGGAAGGCGCTGTGAATACGGTAAAAAAGGCGATCGATCAAGGGATGAGCAAAGAGGAAGCGGTTGCCACCATATCATTTGAGGATCAGCTCCCAGCGCGTCACCCTGGTCCTATACAACAGCAAATGAACGTCGTACGGCTCTATGATATGCTCTCCAAAAAGCCATAGGGAGAGAAATTAGCCAACCGTCGTCAATGCCCGTTCTTAACATGCATAAGAGATGAAAAATCGCGTATCCGGGTAGGGCTTTCTCTCGACTTTTTGTGAAGCAGACACCTTCAAAGCCCCGCCTTTTGCCGACTGTGCCTGGAGGAGGCATGCATCCTCTATGATACGTGATGGACAGCCTATCTGCGCTGAATCAGTCTTTCGGAAGCACGATCACTCAATCAGTTTCTGGATCTCAATGAACCTCTACTCGTGAAGTGGGCATAAAACAAGATTATCTTGGCGGGTTTTATCACCCTCTCCCTCAGTTCCGGGCTCATCTGGTACGGCTTCAGCATTCTCAATAAGCCTATTTCAGATGAATTCGGCTGGGGCCGTGGCGAACTCACCACTGGTTCCTTTTCGTTTGTAATCGCCATTGCCTGTTTCTCGCCGGTAGTAGGCCGATTTGTCGACAGAATTGGACCACGACGGATTTTTCTTGTCGGAGCAATCATACTTGCATCATCACTGCTTATGCTGAACAAGGTATCATCGCTGTGGAGCTTTTGTCTGCTCCACCTCGCGCTTTGTATCGGTGCAGCCGTTTTTTCATAATAACCACTGATTAGCAAATTATATCATGAGCCAATGTATGTATTCAACAGTGCGCAGAGACTATAGGCCAAACTAGACCCAAATCTCGGGTGGATGAAATGTTTGAAGTGGGCTGTCTGGCCCCATGAAGGAGGAGCAACCTATAATGGGGAAACACCGGCTTTTTTTACGGTATAATCTCAGAACGACGTTTGATAAGAAAGATTCAGGTTGATGTGGTTGTGGGCACAGGGTATGGGCTACAGGTTGACAGGTACTAAAGTTAGTAGTAACTTATAAATGCTGAAACATGATAGGAATACACAGTGATGAAACAAAGCCACAGGGACCGCTAGATGATACGGTGGTGGCTGGTACCTGTTCAAATTAAGTTTGGAATTTGTGAAATTGACAAACAAAAGAGGCGATACCGATACTAAACTGGACCTGGCTCATTAGCTTGCAGGCGGTGGGGGTTAGCTCGTTAGCCTTTAACAGCCCGATAAGTTTAAATAAATAAAAGAAGGGGAGATGTATGGCTAATCATAGGAAACTTTCAGGGGAATTGGCCATTGTGACCGGGGCGGCGGCAGGAATCGGTGAAGTCACTGCTAAAACTCTGGCGCGTGAAGGGGCATCAGTTGCTATAGCCGATATCAATCTTAAGGAAGCTAAACGAGTGGCTTCTGAGATCGAAGAGCTAGGAGGAACATCCTTAGCCATTCAGGTTGATGTCACCCAGTCTCAAGACGTAGCAAAAATGGTAGAGAGTGTTCTTGATCGCTGGGGAGCCATCGATATCTTGGTAAACAACGCCGGGGGGTTTAATAAGTTCACCTCCCTCCTTGATATCACCGGAGATGACTGGGATCAGGCCATTACTTTAAACTTAAAGAGTGTATTCCTTTGCTGCCAGGCAGTGGCTAATAATATGATGGAAAGGCAAAAGGGGAGGATTATCAATATGGCCTCACGTGGCGCACTAGCTCCTAACCCCGGTGGCCCCGACTATCTTCCTTATGCTTCAGCCAAAGCCGGAGTCATAGGGTTTACCAGGCTCTTGGCAAAAGTACTGGGGCCTTATAGCATCACCGTGAATTCAGTGGCTCCAGGTACGACATTGACCCAACGCGTTATAAAGCTGAGAGATCCCGCAAGCTTAAAGAGGATCGCTGAAGCAGCTCCGTTGGGACGTCTCTCAGAGCCCCAAGACATTGCAGAGACAGTTCTCTTTCTGGCTTCAGAGGGTGCTCGGTGTATCACAGGAGTTAACCTAAATGTTAATGCCGGACTCCTGATGATTTAGAAAAGATAATTAAAAGCGGTGAAAAACCGGGATGGTTTTCCTCAAGCTTATTAGCAATATTTACTGGCGGGCTCCGTTGCCCCAGTAATTAATGAGCACATAGACACAGTAATAATAAAAATTGATTTTGGGAGAATAAAAAAATGGATTTTGCAGTGGACTGGACGAAAAGGATAGATTTTGACTTATTGCGGAGTGAAAGAACAAAAAGCCTTGATGAGCAGATTAGAAAACATGATTTAGAAGCCCTACTATGTTTTAAAGCTGAGAATATACGCTATATGACTGGGTACCGCCCATTATGGTGGCCTATTTCTTTCCTTACCAGAAACGCATGTATTAAGGTGGCTGATAAAGAGCCTATCCTTTTCCCTACGAGCGGATGCTACGAAAGGTGCAGGGACACCATGTATTGGATGAGCAAGCAAAACATTCGCCCCTTAGCAACGATGGAGGATCCCGGAATTGTTGAAAATGAAGTGAAGAAAAAGATTAAACCCGCCTTCGAAGAATTAGGGATCACCGAGGGGAAAATCGGGATTGACCACGTTTCGATGTTAGTTTTAATGAAGCTCGAGGAGGCTTTCCCCAAGGCTACATTCGTTAATGGAGACCACTGTGTTCTCGATGCCCAAGTAATAAAAAACAGCGAAGAAATTAAATGCATGCGTATATCGAGTCAATTGGCAACCTTTGCCATGGATAAGGCTATGAAAAAGATTGATGCCGGTGTCCGGGAATGCGAAATTCTGGCGGAAGCAATGCATTCGCTTTACTCAAATGGCATGGAAGTGCCCCAATGTAATCTTATCGTGACCTCAGGGGATGGTACAGCCCCATTGAGACGATTTGCCTCGGATAAAAAAATTAATTGGGGTGAGCTAGTATTTCTCGACCTTGGGGGATGTTTTAACGGGTATTTCTCAGATTTTACACGCACCGTCATCTTCGGCAAGCCTAACGAACAGCAAAAGAATATCTATCAAGCCGTTCATGGAATGATGATGGAGATACAAAGGACTATGAAACCTGGAAAAACCAATATGGAAGTGAATGAAGCGGCAAGGAAAGTCGTGGTTGATTGTGGTTTTAAAGGTTATGATTATTTAGGCCTGCTAGGACACAGCATCGGTGTTACGGGACTAACTTATCCTATTGTGGGAGAAGTTGCGGCTACTGGCAGCGAAAATGTAACAGAACTGAAGCCAGGCATGATTTTTAGCATGGAGCCAGGGATTTTTATACCCGGTACCCCAGGAGGTGGAGGCGTTCGCTTGGAAGATACTATCTTGATTACTGAAGATGGCAACGAAGTGCTTACCAAAATCCCGTATGATGAGGCGCTTTTATCCTGAAGGACATGAAATTCTATTAAAGAAGGGGGGACGAGCTACTATAGAATTTATAAGTATAGAAAACCTTCCGACCTTGTTACCGGCTAATCACTACGACCTGTTAACCCGAAGAATTGCCAATGCTTCCATTGGAGCCAAAACTATGGAAGTCTCTTTGGTACTTATGGAACCAAAGGGAAGGGCAGACCCGCACACACACGAGGATGCCGAGCAGCTCTTTATTGTATTGAAGGGTGAGATGGCTATAAAGACTGACCGGGAAGAGGTTCGATTGAAACAAGGTGAAGCAGCCTTTATTTATCCGGGAGAAGCTCACCAGAATTATAATGTGATAGATAGGGAAACAGAATATCTTATCATCACCGGTCGCCTCACCCATTTATAAAGCTGATTTTACCAACCCGCTTCAGAAGGAGAGAACAATTATGAAAGCAGCCCGTGTCTACGAACCGGGTAAAATTGTTATTGAAGAGGTGCCTCTTCCCGAGTTAGGAGAAAATGACGTTCTCATTAAAGTACATCGGGCTGGAATTTGTGGGACTGATGTCGGAGTATTACATGGTTATGTGCCAGCCAAATTTCCGGTAACTCTCGGCCATGAATTTTCAGGCACTGTAGCCAAGTTAGGGAGTCCTTCGTTAATAAGTAGATTTAAGGAGGGAGACCCGGTCAGTGCTGCCGGCGGATGGGGATGCAAAGAGTGTGATTTTTGCCGACAGGGAATGGTTCGATTTTGTAAGCAAAGATATGGACTGGGGAGAACAGTGGATGGCTGTATGGCTGAGTTTGTGAAGATGGATTCTCGGGTTGTTTTTAGATTACCGCCAAGTGTCCCGTTTGATGAAAGCCAGAATTTTCTCAATATTGCCTGCGTTTTTCGAGCCTTTAAGAAAGCGCCTCTGCAACCGGGTGATAAAGTGGTTATCTTCGGGCCGGGGAATATTGGTCTTATCATGCTGCAGCTTATCAAGCTGGCTGGGGCATCTCAGGTTATCATGGTCGGTACCAGGGATTTTCGACTTGAGATGGCTAAGAAATTTGGCGCAACGCATGTAGTCAATGTGACACAAGAAAATCCAGTTAAGACAATATTAGAATTGTTCCCCAACGGTGCTGACGTGGTTATGGAAGCCACTGGTAATCCCTTATCATTTCCAGATGCGTGTGCTGTGATTAAACCGGGGGGTGCACTGGTAAGTATGGGGTTGTTCTCTGGTAAGGTAAAGGAGGTTGACCTTTCTTTTCTTTATAAAACAGAAGCTGTCATATATGGCAGCAACGGAGGAGAGGAAGGATACCAGGAAGCCCTTCGACTGCTGGCGGAGAAGAGACTGGAAATTATACCGATGATCACGCATCGGTTTCCGCTCGAAGACACTGCTAGAGGTTTTGAAACCTTTGAGGATAAGGGTGCGAATGCCTTACGCATCATAATCGAACCTGCCGCTTAGAGAAATTTTGAGTACCTGCATAAACGGAGTTTTTTGTGATATCCTCAGAGTCTATAAGAGCCTGAAAATCCTAGAAAAGGAGAGTATATGACTTTCAAAGTTCTTTCAATCTCACCCACGTTTGGGTATTATGCTTCCGAACCCGTGGAGTATTTGAAAAACCATGGCTGTGAAGTGAAACTTGCTCCTCAAGGAAAAAAAATGTCTGAGGAGGAACTTGCTGAGAGTGTCAGAGATTGTGATGCGATGATCGTAGGAGTAGAAAAGATCACTGAGCCGGTCATTCAAGCTTCGGGAAAGTTGAAAATCATTGCTAAACATGGAGCAGGGGTTGATAATATAGATGTCAAAGCAGCTTCAGGCCGGGGAATAGTGGTTATCAATGCCGCGGGTGCCAACGGCGATGCAGTAGCTGACCTCACCATCGGTCTCTTCCTGTCTCTGGCCAGAAGTATCCCTTCTGCCGACCGTTCGGTTAAGGAAGGTGGCTGGCCTCGAACTGTGGGAGTTCAATTCAATGGAAAAGTCCTCGGTATCATTGGCCTTGGTGAAATCGGCAAAAAGGTAGCCAAACGTGCTTTTGGGTTTGATATGAAAGTTCTTGCCTACGATATTACAAAAGACGAGGCTTTTGCCCAAAAGCGGGGGATTACTTATTTATCTTTAGATGAACTTCTTGCCGAGTCCGATTTTATCTCCATCCATATTCCCTTCACTCCCTCGACTCGCCGATTAATCAGCGAAAGGGAACTGCGGCTTATGAAAAAGGAAGCGGTTTTGCTTAACATATCTCGTGGTGATATCGTTGATGAAGAAGCTCTTTATCGGGTTTTAGAGGAAGGAAGAATCAGAGGGGCTGCCTTAGATGTATTTTCCAACGAGCCACCCAGAGAAAATCCTTTACTTAAGCTGGATAATGTGATTCTAACCCCCCATATGGGCGGATATACCTTTGAGGCTTTAAGAGAGACCGGAATGATATGTGCTCGAGGTATAGTCGACGTCCTGGAAGGCAGGCGACCGCAGTTTGTAACAAATCCAGAGATACTGAAGAAATAACCGAAAGGAGAAAATGAAGCAATGTTAATCAAAATTTTGAGTGTGTTGCTCAGCATGCGTATTGACCTTGTAACGAAGTCCACAGAATTAAGAGAAATTCCTATATCTCAGAATGTAAGGAGGAACTTATGAAAGAAGATCAACTTTGGTGCTTGAGTGAATTCAATCAGTACCCGGAGGTCCTTGGTGAAGGCCATTTCCCAAAGAAACTAAAGTTCTACGATACGACCCTCAGGGACGGAGAGCAGACCATCGGAGTCTCCTTCTCTAAAGAAGAAAAGTTGCAAATCGCCAAAATGCTTGACGAGTTGGGAGTCGAACGGATTGAAGCAGGAATGCCCGTTGTATCGAAAGAGGATAAGGAAGCGGTTGAGCTTATCGTCAGGGCCGGTCTTAAGGCTGAAATCTGGGGCTTTTGCCGGGCCGTTAGAGGGGATATCGATGCCTGTCTTGACGTAGGAGTGAAACATATTATCTGCGAGATTGCCACCAGTCCCTACAAAATGAAGGCGTACAATTATACTCCTGAGTGGGTTTTGAAGACAGCTATGGATGCCCTCCAATATGCTAAAAGCTGTGGCCTTTACACAGCCTTCTTTGCTGTTGACGCTTCTCGAGCCAATCTGGAATTTCTGGAATCCATCTACAGGATGGCAGTTGAAGAAGGAAAGGCTGATGAGGTAGTAATCGTGGATACAGTTGGTGCTGCCACACCGGAGACCATGTTCTATCTCACCAAAAAACTGAGGGAATGGGTAAGTGTCCCTATCATGACTCATTGTCATAATAATTTCGGGATGGCTACGGCGTGCACTCTCTTTTCGGTGAAGGGAGGGGCTGATTGTGCCCATGTTACGATAAACGGCTTGGGAGAGATAACGGGTAACGCTGATGTGGCAGAACTGTCTGCTGCATTAAAGCTATACGGGATTGACGTTAATATTGATATGAAGAAGCTTTACAAAGCTTCAAAACTTATAGAGAAGATAACAAAGATTCCTATTTCACCGTTGAAACCGGTGGTGGGAGAATATATATACAAAAGAGAAAGCGGTGTTACTGCTGCACAACTCATCTCTTACCCTCCTGCAGTGGAACCCTACTCACCTGAATTGTTTGGACTAGAACGCGATGTTCTCATAAGTAAAAAAAGTGGGAAGAGATCCGTAGAATATAAATTGGAAAAGTTGAATTTCAAAGCCGAACCAGAACAGGTGAACGAGGTAATGATAAAGGTGAAGGAACTGGGGGTTAAAAAGAAGGGGCTTATCACCGATGATGAGTTTATAAGCATTGCCAAAGAGGTCCTTAACAAATAAAACTGGAACGATAGAGGTACCTAACTATGAAAGCGATGGTTTTAGAGAAGTTTGGCGAACCAATGGTCCTTAAGGATGTGCCTGAGCCCCAGATTGGACCAGAGGACATTCTTCTCAGGTCAAGGGCCAGCGGACTCTGTGGCACAGACATTAAAATTTATGATGGCCAGGTGACATCAGTTAAGCTTCCCTGCATCATGGGTCATGAGACAGCCGGTGAGGTAGCTAAACTAGGCACTGATGTCAAGGGATGGGAAATAGGAGACCACGGAGTGATCCATATTTACATCCCCTGCGGCAATTGCTATCAATGCCGCAAAGGACGTGAAAATGACTGCACAACCAAGCTTGAGCGCATCGGGTTTGGGGATGATGGCGGGTTTGGTGAATATGTCCGTGTTCCCGCCCGCAACCTCTGTAGAATCGCCCGGGACATTCCACTGGAGCAAGCCTGTATCCTGTCCGGGTCGATAGCTACACCCTTGCATGGCATCCGAACCCAGGCCAGACTTCAGATGGGCGAGACAGCAGTCATTTTGGGTATCGGTGGACTGGGAATTCACACGATTCAGCTAGCTGTAGCTATGGGAGCACGGGTCATCGCTGTAGATATATCGGAAGAGAAGCTGGAAGCTGCTCGTAGCTTTGGAGCGGAAGCTACCATCAATTAGTCTAAGAGCGATTTTGTATCGGAGATCCGGCAATTGACGGATGGCGAGGGCGCCGACCTCATCGTTGAAATTGTAAGCGGTAGCCAACTCCCGACCGTACTCGAGAAAAGTATCCAGGCTTTGCGGCTTTGTGGACGGCTTTTGCTGCTCGGCTACCAATATGGCCAACATTTTTCCTTAGACCCGCAGAAGATAGTTTATGACGAACTGGAGATCATCGGCTCACGAGCCTCGATTCGCCAGGATCTAGTAGACGTTATCGCTCTGGTGGAAAAAGGTAGAGTTAAGCCAGTGATCTCTGAATGCTTCCCACTGGAACAAGCCAACGAAGCCTTTATCAAACTAAGGAGTTCTGCCAGCTTGGGACGCATAGTACTTACCTTGTAGATAGGGTGAGAGAAGGTTAAACGTAACATAAACCCTTCACTTGTGGATAAATTGGTATACTTACCTGACGGAGGTCATATAGATTATATAACATTTGTTCACTTCAGGGGGATGATTGCCTGGAAGACCTATCTTTATCATTAATCGGAGGTGCATGAAATGGAAATATTCAGGACTGAAGAGTATATCAAAATGGAAAACCCGACTCCTGGCCTACATTTAAAGCAATACATTATAACGGACCAGCAAAAGGCCAAGGACATGGGGGGAATATTTGTAGTGCTCGCTCCAGGCTCCCAAAGGCCCTATCACTATCACGATAAGCGTGAATCTATAATTATTGCCCTTAGCGGGGAAGCAACAGAAATCATTGAGGGTGAAGAGATTCCTATCAAAGCAAATGAGGTTTTGTACATCCCTGCACTGGAAAAACACACCGTGGAGAACAGAACAGATAAGGAGTTTCGCTACTTCGAATTTTTTACCTATCCAGAGGAAGTCCCCACTCTTCTCTGATTTAACAATCCAAGCTAGTGTGAGATATTAAACAATTTGGACTCTAAACCAAGATGAATGGATGTCCTGTATCCTTGAAGCAAATGAATCTTCAAAGGAATATCGAAAGAACTGGGCACAATTGATACAAAAAATCTATGAGGTTGATCTCCTAACATGGCCGAAATGTTCTGGAAAAATGAAAGTATTCACTGTCATACCATCCTCGCCCTTCCTGCCCTCAGCCCACCTTTTCAGCCACGAATTTCCCCCCACAACATCATGAGGTTGACTTTGGCTTGACACACAAGGCCGAATTCCCTATAGTCAGAGTTCGAAAAAGGAAGTTCTTATCAACACAACCAACGACAAAAACATCCGGTGATGATTATACCTACGCGACCATCCTTTCGTTCATTTGCTCCGGTGATCGTTCCAGAAAGACACTATTTTTTACTGGGTGATAATCGGGATAACAGCGCGGATTCCCGGCTTTTTGGATTTGTTGAGTGCAAACAGATTGTGGGCCGTGCCACCGCCGTTGTGATATCACTTAAACCTGATGAGCACTACCTTCCCCGGTGGGAGCGTTTCTTCCAGAAATTACTGTAGGTCTTGAGCCCAAGATGGTTTTAGATAGAAAGATAGCTTTTATTGACCTCCGAGATGGCTCCATCGAGATTACCCCTTTATCTTTAGATCTTCGGGAAAAATTTCTGGGTGGGAGGGGGATAAATATGTATCTCCTTTCCAGGTACTACTCTTCCAGTATGGATCCATTTTCTCCGGAAAACCCGCTCATTTTTGGGGCCGGACTCCTTACAGGTACGCTCGGTTTTGGCTCCCGCATCAATATCACTGCCAAATCACCGGAATCAGGCCATCTTGGAGACTCCAGTATGGGTGGTGAATTTGGGGCTGAACTGGTCAAAGCAGGACTAAGCCATTTGGTAATTACAGGCAAGAGTAAAAATCCGGTATATCTCTTGATTAGAAACGGCGAGATAGAGATTCGCGATGCTCAAAAGTTGATAGGCCTTGATACGGTTGAAACACAGAAAAGAATTCGTATCGAGTTGGGGGATGAAGAAGTCCGGGTCGCCTGTATCGGGGTGGCCGGTGAGAACCTGGTAAGATATGCCGCCATCCGTTCTGGTATGAAAAATGCTGCCGGGAGAACTGGGATGGGGGCTGTTATGGGTTCAAAGAATCTCAAGGCAGTGGCAGCCAGGGGGAATCTGGATATCAGGATTTCAGAGCCGGAGAAGTATTTAAGGTATTATCTCAACACCTTGAAAAAATTAATGGAGACAAAATGGGCTCAGGCCCTTGGAAAACTCGGTACTCCTCTCCTCTTTAAATACGCCAATGCCATGGGTATTTTGAGCGTCCGCAATAATCAATTAACCACGGTCGGCGACCAAGGTCGCCATTTGGCGGCCGAGGCATTGGAGCCCTATTCAACTGGCATGCTTTCCTGTTTTGCTTGTCCTGCCCACTGTCGCCATCGATTTTCCATAGAAGAAGGCAGGTATAAAGGGACAAAAGGGGAGGGGCCAGAGTATGCCTCCATAGGTTCATTTGGGACGAAACTGGGAAATCTTGATCTTGAGAATATCATTTACGTTGTTGAATTGTGCAACCACTATGGGCTTGACACTATTTCAACAGGGTCGTATATCGCCTGGGCAATGGAACTATACCAAAGGGGTATTATTGATCAGGATAGGACAGGGCTCCCACTGGTCTGGGGAGATGGAGAGTCTGTCATAGAATTTATCCATCTGATTGCAAATAGAAAAGGCTTCGGAGATATTTTAGCGAAAGGCCCTTTTGCAAAAAAGGACTTCGGTGAATCTTCTCATGATTATCTCCTCGAAGTAAAAAATTTTCCCATCGAGATGACCGATGAAAGGCTCCCAAAAAGCTTTGCCCTTGGTATGGCCACGTCCACAAGGGGGGCCTGCCACATGAGGAGCCGGCCGTCCCTGGACATCCTGGGGCTCCCTGAGGAAGTTCTGAAAAGGATTTACGGAGGTTCGGTCAGCAATAATTTTTCCTCTTACAAGGGGAAGGGAAGGATGGTCTGGTGGCATGAACTCCTTAATGCGGTCTCTGATGCCCTGGGCGTATGCCGTTTCCTCACTGTTTTTTCAAGCCCTCACACTCTCCAATACAGGCAATTTTCCAGGTTAATTTTCCTATCCGCCGGGCTCAACCTTGGGGCAAAGGACCTAAAGACCATTGGAGAAAGAATTTATACGCTGGAAAGAATGATGTTGATCAAAGATGGCTTCTCGCGTCAGGAGGATACCCTTCCCAAAAGGTATTTCAGTGAACCTGTCCCGGAAGGGCCTGCCCGGGGGGAAGTCATTTTGCGGGAGGAGTTTGACAACATGCTGGATGAATACTATCGACTCCATGGCTGGGACCAGAATGGTGTTCCAAAAAGGACTACTCTGAAAAGACTTGAAATTGATAAATGAGAATCAAGGTTGATAAGAAAAAGTGCAGTGGCTGTCATCTCTGCGAAATGGTGTGTTCTCTCTTCCATTTAGGAGTGATAAATACGGAAAAATCGGCTATTCGTATTCAGAAAGATGACCTTGACTCAAGCCAAAATATCCCCATTCTTTGCAATCAGTGCAAAGAGATGAAATGCCTGAATGGGGAAGCGGTCAGGGAGGGGTTGGAGAAAAAGAGATTCATCTGGGATAGAAAAAGAGCGGAACGATGCCCCTTCGATGCCTTGACGGTATTTGGTGAAAATGCATATCACTGTGACCTGTGTGGGGGAACCCCCCAATGTGTTAAGGTTTGTACTCCCAAAGCGCTACGCATTTCAAATGGCAGGAGGGACAATCATGGCATGGTTTATTTTTGAATCCAGGATTACATCTCCCTTCTTGATCGCTGCTTTGACTAAATCTTCACTAACCAGAAGCTTTAGCTCTGGCATTTTGCAGGATGGACTGAGGGCTCCGTCTTAGAGAAACCGAAACTCAACGATTGGGCTTCAAAAGCCAAAATTTTGCTTGCGAGTACGTATTTGACAGGAAATTGGTCTTTTCTTAATATCTGTCCGTCGCGGATCAATTTTTAAAACTGTCATGGCTGTTGGGGTTGCGAACAATTTATCAGTGTCATCGAGGACGAGGATGTCACCCGCCTGCCACGCCTATGCATGACATGGGTTGATTACGAACCTCTGAAAATGGTAAGAGTGATCAAACTGATGATAGTGTGTCAAGGGCAATGGCGGGCAGGTAAAAAAGATCCTCAAGCACCTTGGGTTGTGGGAAGTAAAGGCCAGACCTCCGCCCGGGGCCAATGCACTGCCGAAACACGAACCCTCTATCGATTATTCCCACCGGGGTGTAGGCCCCTATGGGCCGGAGGCCAGAGACCTATACTGGCTGATTTTTGAGGAAAGGAGATGGGTTTGTGGAATATCCCTACCCAGATTTCTGCCATTTTCCGTTCTCCAGCCAAGATCGAGCTCCTGATTCACTTTCATTACATCCTCGCCCTTCCTGCCCTCAGCCCACCTTTTCAGCCACGAATTTACCCCCACAACATCATGAGGTTGATTTTGGCTTGACAAATAAGACTGAATACCCTATAGCCAGAATTTGAAAAAGGACGCTCTTATCAACTTTGGCTTGACAAACAAGGACGAATCCCTTATAGCCAGAATTTGAAAAAGGACGCTCTTATCAACTGAAGGAGTAGTACTATTTGTTTATGGGTGTATATCAGAAAAGATTTTTGTTTGCAGATTTTCATATCGTAGAGCGGTTGTTTCTTTCATTATAAAGTCTGTTCATGCCGGCGTGGTTATCAATACCATGCCACGTATAAAGAGGTAATTAGTTTGTTTAATTCTTAACTGCTTAATTATTAAAAAGGAGGTAGGAAATGACAACTGTAATTATCGTTCTCGGTCTTTTAATCTATTTAATCTTGTATTTCACCTACGGCAAGAAGTTAGAGCGGGATGTCGTCGTGGCCTCGGATGACACCGAAGCCCCATCCAAGCGCCTCTATGACGGGGTGGATTACATCTCGGCGAGGAGAGAGGTTCTCTTCGGACACCATTTCGCGTCGATTGCCGGCGCAGCCCCAATAATCGGTCCCGCACTGGCAATATGCTGGGGCTGGGTCCCGGGTTTGCTCTGGGTATGGTTCGGCAACATATTCATCGGGGCCGTTCATGATTACCTGGCCCTGATGGCATCCGTCCGTTACGACGGGAAATCGGTCCAGTTTGTCGCATCAGACCTTATAGGGAAGAGAACGGGAACGGCCTTCTACTGGATCGTCTTTTTCCTCCTCATCCTGGTCGTGGCCGCCTTCGCTGCTATCGTCGGCGGAATGTTCGTCAAGACCCCGGAGATCGCCGCGGCATATGTCTGGAAGATCGTAGCCGCCCTTATCCTAGGTGTCCTGCTGTATCGCGTCAAGATGAATTTCGTCGTCGCGACCATCATCGGCATTATCATGCTGTGCGCGGCCATCTGGCTGGGGACGTTACAGGGAATCCCGCTGAGCTACACTACCTGGATGTGGGTATTCTTCTTTTACATTGTCATTGCCGCCGCCATTCCCGTCAATGTCCTGCTCCAGCCAAGGGATTATCTGAACTCATGGCTGCTTTACGCAGGGCTTTTGATCGGCTTTATCGCCGCTGTCTTTGCCTTCAGAGGTTTTGAGGTTCCCGCCTTTTCAAGCTTCTCTCCGGTCCTCCTGGGAGGCAAACCAACACCGTTCTGGCCGGCGATCCCCCTGATTATAGCCTGCGGTTCGCTGTCCGGTTTCCACTCTCTGGTCGCTTCAGGTACCACCTCCAAGCAGCTCACCAAAGAGAGTGACGGCCTTTTCATAGGCTACGGCGCAATGTTTACCGAGGGTTTCCTCTCCACTATCGTTATGGTCTCCATAGCCGGATTCGGATACACGGCCCTCAAGAACGCAGGCGTAACCCCTGAAACATTAATTGCAGACAACTGGGGAGCCATGTTCACAAAGGCATCCGCATCTGTAAAGATGGCCGCGGCAAACCTCTTTGTGCAGTCCTATGCCGACATGGTCGGCTCGACATGGCTGGGAATTATCCCGACCAAAGTCATAAAGGTTATTGCCGGCATGTGGGTTGCCTCATTTGCCATGACCACACTGGATACTACAAATCGCCTCGCACGTTACTGTGTGTCCGAGATGGCTCTTCCGCTGAAAGACAGCGCCACTGGACTTTACAACGCCCTGACAAACCGCTGGGTTGCCTCCGTTATTCCGGCAGCAATCGGAATATGGCTGGCCGCGACAGGAAACTGGCTCATTATCTGGGGTTCCTTCGGAGCAGCAAACCAGTTGATCGCATCCATTGCCCTCATGACCGGAGCTGCCTTTGCAGCAAAGAAGCTGAAATCAAGCTTCGCCAATGCTGCCGTCATTCCGGCCTGGATCCTCTGGGTCACCGTGACCGCCGCTATCCTGTGGTTTATCATAGTGGTTCAGCCGGGTGCCATTGCCGCGAAACCTGGTCCCGGGTGGACAGTCATGGTCATCCTGTGTGTGATGCTGATCTTGAACTTTGTATTTATCTGGGACTTCATCAAGTCGAAGGCTTACAAGGTTGAGTGATACCTTTTAAAAATTCTAACCTGTTACCGGTGCACGGTTTTAAACCGTGCACCGGTTTAACCAGTACTGCTAACCACTCAATGGTTCTTCCAATACTCGAATTTTTCAAACGCATACTTTCCGATTTTGACATCGCTCACCGGGAAAGCGCCGCCGCCCTCACAGGGGTTGAGGTGAAGGAGTTGGAGAATATCTTTGCATTGTTACTTCTGGGATCTTTCATAGGGCTCCCCTCCCCCCCCTCATTCCTGGCGGTTGAGCTTCTGCCCTTTATGGAACGGGAATTGAAGGTACTGAACAGCCGGGCACGAGACGCGGGGGATATGCTGGCGGAGATGGTCGGAACCATTGGTATTGGCTGAATGAAAATACTCTTTTTTACGGGAAAGGGCGGCGTCGGAAAATCCACCATGGCGGCGGCATCGGCATGGCAGCTTTCCCAGAAATCCCGTGTACTGATAATCTCCCTGGATCCGGCACACAATTTGGGAGACATATTCGGAACTGTTATCAAACACGGGAAGACAAAATTCACGAATACGCTCTATCTGGATGAAGTAAATCTACGGGAACTGTCAAGAGAATATCTGCAGAAAGAAATCAGCGTACTTTCCAGCACCTATAGATATATCCAGGTGCTAAATCTTGACAACTATTTCTCCATACTCAAGTACTCTCCCGGCATAGAGGAATATGCTCTCCTTACGAGCATTGAAAAGACTATAAGAGATGAAACGGATTTCGACTATATAATCTTCGACACACCCCCGACAGGGCTGACTCTCAGGTTTCTCGCCCTGCCGAAGGTTACGATAACCTGGATCAACAGATTGATAGGAATAAGACGACAGATCCTGAAAAAGCGTTATACAATCCACCGGATAAGGGGCACTTTAAGCTCAGAAGAGACCGTTCTGGATTATAAAGAGGAAGACGACGATATTCTGAAAAGGCTGTGGGAGCTCAACGACAATTACCAGGCCCTGGACAGGACACTTTGTGGCAGCGACTGTAATGTCGTGCTGGTATTCAACCCTGACATACTCTCCCTCAGGGAATCACAAAGGTTGATTGAAGGACTTGACGATCTGGGTCTTCCTCTGCGCCTGCTTGTAGACAACAAGGTAACCGAAGAAAATGAAGAAATGGCAACGTATGTTGAAAAACAGATGAAGGGGATGGCGCAGGATGTCCCCCTTGAGCGCATACAGCTGGCAAAGACTCTCCTTGACGGGAGGAAGAGCGCGCTATATGATATACGGGAAAGCATTATTCCCGATTCCTGGTAACCGTTGAATCTATGTTCAAATACGAACACATAATAACACAGCCTGTCTTTTTTCTCTTTGTTGCCTTTTCGTTTCTCCTTACATTCGGCTATTTCTGGGGGCGAAGACACAACAGAGAAATATTCCTCAGCGCCTTTAATGATCTCATGGAGGTGTTCCACCCAGACGATCAGACCTTTACCAATATAGGAGGAGCCATTGGGTACCATGCCAATCTCTTCATTCGAAAGAAGGGTGCGTTCCTGTCGCGCGTTGATGCCACAATTACCATGCTCCCAAGGCATTCATGGCTTTATTTTCCCATATCAAAACTCATAAGAAAATATGACAGATTATTCATAGAACTGTATGTCAAGAACAAACCAGAGGAGGAATGTCACCTCATAGAACAACAATATTCTCGATTTGCCGGCGCAAAGATAACCGGCACAGGGCGTTTAAACACAGAAATAGTGACATGGGGAGCATATACCTTTCACCTGTATTACGAGACCATTGAAACTCATACCCGCTTGATGGATTTCATCAATCGAAACCCCGAACCGGGTATTATCAGACATATTGCGATTGTCCCTGACAAGAAAAAGTGTTTTATCTTCCTGATACCCCGAAAGGGGCAGGTGGCACAGTATCTGGCTCCGGTTTACCGGTGGATTCCCTCCGTTATTAAGAAACCATAAAGAGGTAATTATAACCAATTTGTAACAACTCAGGTAGAAATAGTGGATGCAGTGTAAAAGATCTGGCTGCAACCATTCAATGCGCACCCTACATCTTCTGATGTTATCCAGGAAGCGTCGTTCAAGGCCCTGAACAGATCTTTGCATGGATAATACTTTTTTGTTTTACAGGTTGACTAAATTCTGTTCCTGTGATACCAGGCAAATACAATTTGAAAAGTTTTGAAACTGGCTTCAACGGACACGGTTTAGTTTTTTTAAACAGCATTTAAAAAGCGGCAGGGTAACAAAAAGGAGGTAGTGATGAAAAAAGGATTATTTATAGGTATTGTTTGCTGTATAGTCGTTGGTTTGTTTTTTTTCGCCTGTGGTCCAAAGGCGCCAACGACAATCAAGATCGGCATTAACGCTCCTATTACCGGAGATATACCAAAAGTAGGGGAGGGCACAAAGTTTGCCGCTCAGATGTGGCTTGAAGATATTAATGCCGCAGGCGGACTTAAAGTAGGGGAGAAACAGTATAAAGTCGAACTGGTGATAGAGGACAATGAGTCCAAAGCAGAATCAGCTGTAAAGGCAAACACCAAAATGATTACTGAGGATGAAGTCCTTGTAATTGTCGGGCCTCAATCTTCAAAACAGGCAGTACCGGCGGGCGAAGTGGCTAACAAATATAACACTCCGATGATCAGTCCATGGTCAACAAACCCGAAAACAACGAAAGACAGACCATTTGTTTTCAGAGGGTGTTTTCTTGATCCTTTTCAGGGGCCGGTTGTTGCCAATTTCATAAAAAATGAGTTCGGATATACAAAGGCAGCGGTTTTATACGATGTCGCCAGTGACTACCCAAAAGGTCTTGCCGAGTTCTTTAAAGCGGCATGGGAAGGTCTGAATGGTACCGGTTCAGTGGTGGCATATGAAAGCTTTACCACTAAAGACGCCGATTTCAGTTCTCAGTTGACGAAAATAATCAAATCAGGTGCCGAGGTGCTGTTCACTCCGCAGTACTATAATGAAGTGGCTTTAATCGTACAGCAGGCTCATCAACTTGGATGGGATAAACCGATCGTAGGAAGCGATAGCTGGGGCTCAGCAGAAACTGTAAAGCTGTGCGGGAAAGACTGCTACGGGCAGTTTTTCAGCACCCACTATGCTGCAGCTGGCGCCAAGGGAGCCACCAAAGAATTTATCGACAGATATAATAAGAAGTACGGATACATTCCGGACGATGTCGGCGCCCTGACCTGGGATGCAATACGCCTTGTTCAAAAAGCGATTGAATCTTACGGAACGATTACCGGTGATCTGAAAAAAGACCGCCAGGGAATTCGGGACGCATTTGCAAAGATCAAGGAATTTGAAGGTATTACAGGTAATATGACCTTTACAGAGGAAGGCGATCCGAAAAAATGTGCCGTTATCGTCAAGATCAGCGATGCCGGTGAGTTCGAGTTCTACAAGTCTATCTGTCCTTAAAATTGGCAGGCTTAATCGATAAGGAAATATTGCAGGACAGATCTCATACAATGACCTGAGGTCCGTAAAGGCTTTAAAATTTAAAATGTTATGTTATATTTAAAGTGGGCCAGGGCGATAAACCCTGAGCCCGCTTTTTTGAAAGAACGAGAGGAAAGCAAGATGGTATTTTTCTTTCAGAACCTGATCAACGCTTTACAGTGGGGCAGTTTCTATGCACTCATCGCATTGGGATACTCCATGGTGTATAGCATTATGATGCTCTTTAATTTTGCACACGGCGACATTTTTATGGTTGGGGCCTATATCGGGTTTGGTGTTGCAATGGGTCTGATGGCGCTGGCATCACTTATGTCTTTTGCTTTACCAGGGTGGTTGGTACTGGTGGTGACCATTCTTCTTTCCATGTTTTTAACTTCTTTTGTGGGTATGTTCGTAGAACGTGTGGGATATCGTCCATTGAGGGAGGCTCCGCGTGCATCGGCAGCCATTACAGGTTTAATGATTGGAATTATTCTTGAAATGCTCATCTTGTGGGGAGTAGGTACCCAGCGGATAAGCTTTCCGCCTTTGATCGAAACCATTACATATAGCATAAATGGTGTATTTATCACCAATAAAAAGATTATGATAGTAGGCGTTTCGCTTTCGTTTATGCTGGCTTTGCATCTGTTTATAAAAAGAACCCGCTGGGGTATGGCCATGCGAGCGATGGCCTTTGATTTTGTGGTCGTGCCATTGATGGGTGTATCGATCAACCGTATTGCAGCCATGACATTTGCGATAGGGTCAGCTTTGGCTGCCGTGGCCGGCATTCTTTTCGGAGTTGCCTATCCGGTACTAGATCCATACATGGGAATTTTATTTGGCTGGAAGGCCTTTGTGGCTGCAATTCTGGGTGGAAGAGGTTCGATTATGGGGGCGACACTGGCTGGATTTTTACTTGGGTTTATTGAAATCTTCGTGGCGATGATCTTTCCATCTACCTTGCGGGATATAATCGCTTATTCAATCGTACTACTCATTCTGGTTTTCAGGCCATACGGTTTCTTTGGTGAGCCATACAGTGCCAAGTTAAGACTGTAATAATGCAAAAGACGTTAAGAAATCGGTAGTTTTATTGAAAGGGATTCAAATGGAAGTGACAGGGAGCGAATTATCAACAACTGCAATAGGATTAAAAACTAAAATCCGGGATATGTTTTCTATGCTACCGATTATGGGATGGCTTTTCGGTGCACTGATTGCGGTTATTTTAGAACAAATTGTGGGAACACCTCTGGCAATAGCCCTGGGGTTGCCTAAAATCCCGGCGCTTTTTGGCTTTTTAATTATGCTTAAAAAACCGATGCTTGTTCCCAGCACCATGCTTTATGTTTTGTTGATATTTATTTTGCCCATCGGTATTGTTGCGCGGTTGAGCTTTGCAGCGGCTAACCGGCTGGCGGAAAGATTGATCAATTTTTCAATGCCAGGGTCCGTATTTGTCCACCTGGTGGTGCTTTACGCAATTTTTCATATCTGGGCAGGAATTAGTGACTACCGGCTTCTAACACTCAAATTTACCCTGATCGCTATCATGGTAACCGTAAGCCTGAATGTGATAAACGGTTATCTGGGAGAGTTTTCATGTTCACATCCAGGGTTTATGGCGCTTGGAGCGTATACTGCTTCGGTTTTTTCAGTATCCCTTTTTGTTAACGACAGCATGTTCGGACATGCGCTTATACCTTCCTTTTTAGGCCCGTTCCTGTTTCCCATAGGACTCATTCTTGGAGGTTGCGTGGCGGCCCTGGGAGCATTGATAGTCGCAATTCCTTCTTTCAGAACGCGGGGAGATTACCTTGCGATTATCTCTCTGGCGTTTATGTTTATTATTAAAAGCCTGATTGAAAACCTGGAATTTGTAGGTGGACCGCGGGGACTTAGCAGTCAGCCGGACTGGGCAAATCTGCCCACGGTTTTTGTCTGGACCGTTGTATGTATCTGGGTAATCAATAACTTTGTTCGCTCCACCCTCGGCAAGGCGCTTAACGCCATACGGGATGAAGAAACGGCTGCCAATGCAATGACCGTCAATACCAAGCGTACAAAGGTTGTGGCCTTCATGTTTGCCGCCTTTTGGGCCGGTGTGGCAGGAGGGCTGTTTGCCCATGTTCTGGGCTATGTGAATCCTGCAACGTTTAGCATACAGAAACTGGCCGAGGTTCTGGCAATGGTGTATTTCGGCGGCCTGAATTCGGTGTACGGATCGATTGTTGGTGCTGTGAGCCTGAGCCTGCTTGGTGAAGCCCTGCGGCCTTTGGAACTTTTTAAATGGATTGCCATTCCGCTACTTCTGATTCTGGTGATGATCTATCGTCCGACAGGATTGATTGCCTTTAAGGAGTTTAACGTGAAGAAGTTAATCCAGCCTAAAAAGAAAAAGGGAAAAGAGGTATAATATGTCATTGCTTCAGATAGAGAAAATGACTCACTATTTCGGCGGACTGCGAGCTGTTCATAACTACAACCTTCGGATTGAACCAGGCCAGATACGAGGACTAATTGGTCCCAACGGAGCAGGCAAGACGACTGTTTTTAATTTGATAACCGGCATTCACCAACCCACTGAAGGGTCCATTCAGTTGGGAGACGAAAATCTTGTGGGACTTCATCCCCACCAAATTGCTTCCGCAGGGCTCGGTCGAACTTTCCAAAACCTCCTGCTGTGGCGTCATATGAACGTTCTCGAGCATGTGATCATGGCACAGTATTCGAAGATGACCTACGGATTAGCAGGAGCTTTTTTTGGTACAGCCAAACGAAAGAGGCAAGAAGCAGAAGCCGAAGAAAAGGCATATGGCCTCCTGAAACTTGTCGGTATTAGCGATCTGGCGCACGAGAATGTGCTTAACCTGCCCTACGGGGCTCAGAGAAGGGTTGAGATGGCCAGGGCGCTGGGCGTTGAGCCGAAAATTCTCTTTCTGGATGAACCGACGGCTGGTATGAATCCGGAAGAGTTGATTCAGATGATGGAAATAATCCGTCAGGTTCATAAAGAATTCGGGCTCGCCATTTTTTTAATTGAACACCGGCTAAAACTGGTCATGGAACTCTGCCAGGAAATACAGACACTGGTGTTCGGCGAGGTAATTGCCGAAGGTACACCGGAAGAAATCCAGAACAACCCTAAAGTGATTGATGCCTATCTGGGCAAGGAGGCAATAGACTGATGCTGCTGTCAGTGGAAAATTTGAAGGTTTCCTACGATAAGATTAGAGCCCTCCACGGGATAGACTTTAAAATTGATGAGGGCGAGATCGTAACGATAATCGGTGCCAACGGTGCGGGGAAAAGCACGACGCTACGGGCCATTTCCCGGATGGTGCCGGTTGAAGAAGGTACCCGCATGACCTTTCGGGATAAAGATTTGCTCAAATATCCTGCTGATAAAGTTGTCAGCGAGCTGGGCGTTTCCCATGTGCCGGAGGGAAGACGACTGTTCGGTAATCTGACGGTTCTGGAAAACCTTCAGCTTGCAACCTTTGCCCGAAAGGATAAAGAAAGTATCGCAAAAGACATTAAGCAGGTGTTCGCGATATTCCCCCGATTGGATGAGCGCAAAGTTCAAAAAGCCGGTACCCTGAGCGGTGGCGAGCAACAAATGTTGTCCATCGGCAGGGCATTTATGAGCGGCAGAAAAATCATGCTTCTGGATGAACCGTCCATGGGGCTGGCCCCTTTGCTGATGCTCGATGTTTTTGATGCGTTAAAGGAGATCAATCAGGAAGGTACCACGATTTTGCTGGTTGAACAGAACGCACGGATGGCCTTGAAATTTGCCCGGCGTGGTTATGTGCTGGAAAGCGGCAATGTAGTGCTGGAAGGCCCATCTGAGGAACTGGCCGAAAATCCGGAGGTTAAGAAAGCTTATCTGGGCGGATGAGGAAGCATTGATTATTTAAGGAAGTCGCTGCATTCTATCTTTTTCTTCGCTATTTCACTTTGCTATAAGTTCTGCCACAAAAGCACTAAGTCTCCAGGATCATACTATAATTCTTTTGTACCCATCCTTTGTGGCTTCATGTCCTTGTGGCTGAAACGCTATTTTTTATCCTTACTTTCCGGTATTTCACCGGGGTGTAGGCCCCTATGGGCCGGAGGCCGAATACCCTATAGTCAGAGTTTGAAAAAGGAAGTTCTTATCAACATAACAATATAAACCTAATTCCTGTTGAAAACAAGAGATTTTACGGTAACGGGGAATACTTGACCAGCAACTAATGGTTCACCGATATCAATCCAATCCCCTTCTTCAAGAAGTAATTCATCTAATGACAGTAAATTAGTTTTCAAACCAGTTTCCCGGCGGATTACGTTTCCCACACTGCAGGCGATATCCTTTTCAAAGATTAAAATAATTGGTATGTTGTTTTCTATTGAAATGGGAAGAGCAGCTTCAATAGATTTTGCAAATAATTCTAATTTGGGGTAAGAAGCCCTGACTGGATCCTTGAAGTATAAGGCCACAGTTTCTTCACCTTCGTTTAAATCAAATCTCTGAAATGAGATATTTATCTGTGATACAATGTGTTCAACGCTTAATTTTGACCTTTCGACATCCACCCTGATTACAGGTACATTTTTTATCGGAAATGAAAGTTTGTTATCCATAAATCCTGATGAACCGGAAATTGATAGCGAATATGCACCTGCACCAATGACGGTTGCTCTAATTTTATTTACCGGCTCTATAACCGGAGAAGCTAACTTAAATATAAGAGAATTTATTTTATTCGCCAGGATTTGCCCTATATCTTCGTAATCGCCATTACGCCCATACATCAATTCTGCGACACCCCCCGAAAATGAATATTCATCAATTTTATCTGAAAAATCCAGATCATCAGTCACCATTAACTGCCTGGCCAAAGAAGAACTTGCAGGACCGGTAATGACTTCAATTAATACTTCGGCAAATTTTTCTGCTATTCTTTCTATATCCTCCCTTGCGATTTGATCCCCGATTTTATAATTCAATCCAATACAGTCCATAACTTTCATTGCAGGCTTGTCAATCCTCCAAATTTTCCCTTCAGGATTTACGCCAAGTAAAATAGATCCTACAGAGATACAGCTTGTGGATATAATCTTCCCATTTTTTGATATGGCAATGTTAGATGTTCCGCCACCAATGTCACAAGATAGTATTGTTTTACTGTAATCCTTTGATCTGGTTGTTGCACCTGAACCCATTGCGGCGATTAAGCTTTCGAAATTCGGTCCTGCCGTTGCCGCGACAAATTTTCCCGCATCCTCGGAAAGGGCTTCTGCTATTTGTCTTGCATTATGTTTCTTAGCTGTTTCTCCAGTTACAACAACTGCACCTGTTTGAATATCTGCAGGATCAATTCCTGCTCGTTTATATTCTGCTTTCAAAAAATCAGTTAACTTATGGATATCAATTCTATCATTATCCAATAAAGGTGTAGTTATTATTCTTCCCTCATAAACCACGTTTCTTTCCTGAATTAAAAAACGACGTGAATCAGACAGCTCATCTCTTTTTAATAAGAGATTAGAAAAAACCAAATGACTTGTTGCACTTCCCACATCTACACCAACTGAAAGTATTTCAATTTCGTTTATTTCCATTGTTATTTCTCGAATTCTATTCCTAACGAAGCCTGCAACCTAATTTACAGGTTGTTCTTGAATCCTGCTCCGAATGGCCTCTGCCGCTTTTTTGGTTACCTTGATAATAGCCTCCATTTTTTTTTCGTGCATACTTGCCTTGAACCCAACGGCCCAAATGGCTGACATCAATTGACCCAATCCCACTATTGGCGATGCTACAGCCCTGACACCCGGGATATATTCCTCATCATCAACGGCATAGCCCTTTTTTCTGACACCCTTTAACTCCTGATAATATAGCTCCGGATCTACGATGGTATTTTTCGTAAACCGGGGCAGCCCCTTTGATCGGATTATTTTTTCGGTTTGCTTTTCTTCCATCGATGCCAAAAAGACCTTTCCTACTGCCCCGGCAAATAGAGGGATTGTTGTTCCTATTGGGGCCGTAATTTTAAGATCCTGCCTTGATTCAACAATATCCAACACGGTCACATGGTCCCAGTTTAAGATACCCAGGAAAATCGATGCCTGTGTCTTTTCCATCAGTTCCTCCATAATGGGTCTTGCCAGGGTTTTTAGATCAATCTGGGAATAGACCAATCTGCCAAGTTCGAAAAGCGTGAGGCCCAGTCTGTACCTTTTCGTCTGCGGGTCTCTCATAACAGCCCCCAACTCTTCCAGGGTAGAGGTCATGCCATGAACCGTACTCTTGGCCATATTGAGGCCCCTTGCTATTTCACTCACCCCCAGACCTTCTTTGGATGAAGAAAGGGCCTCAAGAATTTCAAAAGCCTTTTTTACTGAGGGGGCGCCATATTTTTTCATATTATTGTTCACCATAATGAACCCATTTATACCTTATAATCTTGTGGCATTGTTTGTCAACACACATTTTAAGTTATATTTAAAAATAACGTATATAAAGAAGACAATGATCTTT